>JGI12316J15310_10000215_pt15 | contig 13078 bp, 10 predicted proteins | sample MarCyaLeptolynsp_FD_15310 | JGI IMG/M metagenome (IMG submission 15310)
CGCCGCCGACTTCCACTTCGAGCTGGTGCTCGACTATGGGGAGCACGGCGACGGGGAGCCTGAAGATGGCGTCGTCGTGGCCACGCCCGCCGAGGACCAGCCTTGGCCGGCCCGTCCCGATGCCTTCTCGAGCTTTCGGGCGGGCTTCGATGTTCGTACGCGACGTCGCTGTCGGCGACTGCTGATGTTCCATCGTTTCGAGGCCCTGGGACCCGAGCCCACGCTCGTCGCGTCCACTGATCTCACCTACGACGAGAGCGAGCATCTAGCCAAGCTCGCCAGGGTGGTGCAGCGCGCCTACGAGCGCGGGCCCACGGGCGGCTATCTTGCGGCGGAGACCCCGGCGCTGGAGTTGACCTACAGCCCGCTGACGATCTCTCCCACGCTCGGAGAAGTGGATCGCGACAGTCTGCGCGGGCTTCCAGTCGGCGTCGGCGGCGAGTTCCGACTAGTGGACCTCGACGGCGAAGGGCTGCCCGGCGTTTTGAGTCAAGACGGCGATGCATTGCACTACCATCGGCCGCGCGGTGGGGGGCGCTTCGGGGCACGCCGGGAACTCCCTGTTGGTCCGGTGCCGGCTCGCCTGGGACGTGGCGCCCAGCTCGTCGACGTGGATGGGGACGGGCGGCTGGAGGTCGTGGTTTGGAGTGGGAGTGCGGCGGGCGTGGTGGCGCGGCGCGACCCCGACGGTTGGGCGCCATGGGTCGAGTTCGCCCAGTCGCCGGAGCTCGACCGCGACGATCCGCGCGCGCAGCAGCTCGACCTCGACGGCGACGGCGTCCCCGACCTGTTGCTCGACCGCGGCGACGACTTCCTGTGGTTTCCTTCCGAGGGCCAGGCCGGCTACAGCGCGCCACGGTCGGTGCCCAAGCCCAGCGACGAGCGCGACGGGCCCGCCTTCGTGTTCGCCGACGACACCGCGGCGATCTTCATCGCCGACATGACCGGGGACGGCCTGGCGGACCTCGTACGGGTCCAGCCGATGGCAGTGCACTACTGGCCGAACCTCGGCTACGGGCGCTTTGGTGGGCGGGTCACGATGGGAGCGCCCCCTTCGTTGGCCAGCGACGAGGGGTTCGTGGCCGGTCACCTACGGCTGGCGGACATCGACGGCAGTGGCACCACCGATATCGTCTACCTCGACACCCACGGGGCGCGGGTCTGGTTCAACCAGGCGGGCAACGGGTTCTCAACTCCCACGGCACTGCCTACGTTCCCGGGCCTCGACGGCGCGATCGCAGTGGAAGTCGACGACCTGCTCGGCAAGGGAACCGCGTGCTTGGTGTGGTCCTCCGAAGGGGACGGAGGCGGCACGTCGGAGGTGCGCTACCTCGACGTCTTGCCCCAAAAGCCGCACCTGTTGCTGGAGACCCGCAACAACATGGGGGTGTCGACGCGTTTGGCCTACGAGCCGAGCACGCAGCAGTATCTGCGCGACCTCGAGGCCGGCCGCCCATGGGCCACGCGCCTGCCGTTTCCTGCGCACGTGCTCACCCGCGTCGAGCATCACGACGCGATCGCGCGTCGGCGGACGGTGCAGCGGTACGCCTACCACCATGGGTACTACGACGGTCGGGAGCGAGAGTTCCGGGGCTTCGCGATGGTGGAGCGCTGGGACACGGAGGGCTACGAGGACTTCAACCACGACGGGCTGTTCTCGCTGTCGAGCTTCGACGGGGTCGAGGAGGACCTGCACCAGCCACCCGTGCACACCAAGACCTGGTTTCACACGGGGGCGTTCATGGGCAGATCGAGGATCTCCGCGCAGCTGCGTGAGGAGTACTGGGACGGCGATCCGCAAGCGGAGGCGTGGCGGGTGGCCGACACGACGCTGCCCGACGGACTGACGGGCGCCGAAGCCCAGGAGGCGGTGCGGGCGCTTCGAGGCCTGGCCGCGCGCACCGAGGTCTACGCGCTGGATGGCAGCGACGCCGAATCGATCCCCTACGCGGTCACCGAGAGCAATCAGACGATCGTCAAGCTCCAGGACAAGGGCGAGCACCGGCACGCCGTGTTCTCCGTGCACAGGCGCGAGTCCATCTCGCTCGCGTACGAACGCGACCCCGACAACCCCCGCGTCACGCACGACACTGTGCTCGAGGTCGACGACTACGGCAACGTGCTCGCCCGGGCCTCCGTGGCCTATCCCGCGCGCAATCCGACGATTCCCGAGCAGGCACAGGGCGCGGTGCTCGTGGGAACGTCGGCCTTCTGCGGGGTCGACGATGTCGCGGTGCAGCCCGACGTCTACCGCGCTGGTGTGGCGTTCGAACGGCAGGGCTACGAGCTGCACGGCGTGGTGCCGAGTGCCGACGCACCGCTGGCCTTCGCGGCGCTGCGCCAAGCGGTGGCAGATGCCCCGCGCGTCGAGCCCGAGGCAGCCGAGCCGGCGCAGCGGCTACGGTTGCTCTCGTCGCAGCGCTCGCGCTTTTATGCCGACGATCTGGCGGGCCCGTTGCAGTTGGGGGAGTGCGGGACCCGGGCGCTCCTCTTCGTTTCGGAAACGGCCGCGCTCACCCCGGCGCAGATTGAGGCGGTGTTCGGCCCGAGCGAAGTCGACGACGCGTTGCTCACGACCGAGGGAGGCTACCTTTTCGACGAGGGCCTCTGGTGGGCGCGGTCGGGTCGGAGTGTTCATGATCCCGCGCGCTTCTTCGTGGCGGTGCAAGGACTCGATCCCTTCGGCAACGCGACCCAGATCGAGCACGACGCCACCACGCACTTCGTGACACGGCTCGAAGATCCGCTGGGGAACGTGGTCACGGCCGAGCATGACTACCGTGTGTTGGCGCCGCGGCGGATCGTCGACCCCAACGGGCATGCCTCCGAGGCTGGGTTCGACATTCGAGGGCTTGTCGCGTGGACGGCGGTGATGGGGCGCGACGGGGAGGGGGACACCCCCGAAGACCCCACCACGGTATCGAGCTACGACATCTTTGCCTGGCGCGATCGGGGCGAGCCCAACTGGTCGCGCACGCGTACTCGCGAGACGCACGGGGACCCGCAGACGCGCTGGCTCGAGTCGGTGACCTACGCCGATGGTGCTGGCAACGTCATCCTGCACAAGGCCACGGCGGCGCCCGGTCCCGCGCCGCTCCGCGACGCCGGAGGAGCGTTGATGCTGGAGGCCGGCGGCCCCGTCATCGTCGAGCTGACGGAGCGTTGGGTGGGAACCGGGCGCACCGTGCTCGACAACAACGGCAATCCGCTCAAGCAGTACGAACCCTACTTCTCGGCGACGGATGCCTACGAGGACGAGGCCGAGCTGCGTGAGCAGGGCGTGACGCCGCTGCTGCACTACGACCCGCTCGGGCGTCTGGTGCGGACCGAGCTGCCGGACGGCACGAGCGCCGCGACCGAGTTCTCCCCATGGCGGCACAGCGTGTGGGATCCCAACGATCGCGTGGTGGGCAGCGCTTGGGCAGCCGAGCGCGCCGAACTGCCGCCGGGCGACGCTGGGGCGCACGCGCTGGCGGTGACTCTGCCCCACGATGCGACCCCGACGGTGGCGCACCTGGACGCGCAGGGGCGTACGGTGCGGGCGGTCGCCCACGAGGTCGTCGACGGGGCCGATGTCTTTGTCGAGACCCGATCGGTGCTCGACGTACAGGGACGCGTCGTCGAGGTCATCGACGCGCGGGGCAACGTGGCGGAGACGCGAAGCTACGGACTTGCGGGACAGTCGCTGCGGGTGGCGTCGGGGGACGCAGGGGTGGAGCGCGGTCTCGTGACGATCGTCGGCGTGCCGCTGCGCAGCTTCTCCGCGCGGGGCTTCGTGGCCCGGGCCCGCTACGACGCGCTGTGGCGACCGACGCATGGCCTCGTCCGCGGCCCGGAACCCGACGCAGCGGAGCGGGTGGTGTCTCGCATGGTCTACGGCGAGTCGCTGCCCGATCCGCTGCCGAGCAATTCTCGGGGGCGGGTGCTGGCCACCTATGACGGTGCCGGGGTGGTGCGTAGCGAGGGGTTCGACTTCAAAGGCAATCCGCTCGGGCAGACCCGGCGCTTTGCTCGAGAGTATCGGCAGACGCTGGACTGGGCCGCGCTGGATGGAGTCGACGGTTCAGTGGCTGCCATCGAGCCCGCCGCCGAGCCTCTGTTGGAGGCAGAGTCCTTTGTGGTCGCGACGCAGTACGATGGGCTGAGCCGACCCAGTGCACAGACCAGCGCCGACGGCTCGGTGACTTCGATCGCCTACGACGATGGCGGGCTCTTGCAACGAATCGATGTCGCGGTGCGAGGGGAGGCGCCCAGCCCCGTGGTCACGCGGATCGACTACGACGCGCAGGGCCGTCGGTCCCGGATCGACCTCGGCAACGGCACGCGCACCGACTACACCTACGATCCGCGAACCTTCCGGCTCGCGCGGCTGCGAACGACGCGAGGCGTCGACGCGGCCGTCGTGCAGGACCTGCGCTACACCTACGACCCGGTCGGCAACATCACGGAGATCGCCGACGGGGCGCATCAGCCGGTCTTCTTTGCAAATGACGTCGTCAGTGCGACGCAGCGCTTCGCCTACGACGCGCACTACCGGCTGCGGGAGGCGAGCGGCCGCGAGCACATCGGACAGGCGGCGCCGCCCACTCCCAGCGAGTTGACACCGGGGCCGCAACCGCACGCGAGCGATCCGGCGGCGATGCGGAGGTACGTGCAGCGGTACGTGTTCGATGCCGTCGGCAACCTGACGCGGATGCAGCATGAGGCGGCCGACGGAAGCTGGACGCGGGACTACACGCTTGCGGACGACGGCAATCGGCTCTTGCGCACGCAGGCGCCGGGCGACCCGCCGGGCGTGGCACTGACATACGACGCGGCGGGGAACATGACCTCGATGCCCCACTTGGCCGCGATGGGATGGGACCACGGCGAGCGGCTGCGGGAGGTCGACCTCGGGGGCGGCGGGACGGCGTACTATGTCTACGACGGCGGCGGGACGCGGGTTCGCAAGGTCATCGAATCGCAGACCGGGGCGCGCACGAGGGAGCGTCTCTACATCGGCGCATTGGAGGTGTATCGCGAACGCACGGGCGAGTCGCTGCGCCTCGAGCGGCAGACGCTGCACGTTCGCGACGACACGGGTCGCATCGCCATGGTGGATACCCAGACGGTGGACGACGGTGCCGAAGTCGGAGAGCCGATAAGCCGCTGGCGCTACGTCTACGCCAATCATCTGGGCACGACCGCACTGGAGCTCGACGCCGTCGCGGCGGTGATCTCCTACGAGGAGTTTCATCCCTACGGGACCAGTGCGTATCGAGCGGTGGACTCGAGCGTGGACGTCGCTCTCCGCCGCTACCGCTACATCGGCCAGGAACGCGACGACGAGACCGGTCTCGACCTGATGGGGGCGCGGTACTACGCGCCCTGGTTGGGGAGGTGGACGGCAGCGGACCCGATCGGCCTCGGCGGAGGGATTAATCGCTACGCCTACGGCGGCGGGAACCCGATCACGCTCTCCGACCCCACCGGCACACGCGCCGAAGAGCCCAACGGTCAAGTGGGTGAGGTGACGGGCGGGATGGAGTGGATCGCCGATCCGGGCGCCAAGATCGTCTTTCAAGGGGCGGACGGCGGAGTCATGCACGTGGACCAAGTGATCGTCTTTGACGACGATCCCGTCACGGTGAGTCCCCCGCCGGAACCTCCCACGAACGACGTGCTGGCGTTCCCACAGAACCGCACCCCCCAGGAAAACCACGCCGCGATCGTCGCAGAGCGCGAGCGCGGCCAGGCTGTGATCGACGGTATGGAAGCGTCGATCAATGCGGGACGGGGCGAGGCGCTCGAGTGGATGGTCGTCGGGACAGCAGCGGTGATGGCGGTGCCTTTCGCCATCGAGTTCACCGCGGGGTTCATTGCCTACGGCGGGCTGGAAGGCGGGGGCGTCGCAGCAGCGTACCTCTCCGCGGGGGACATCGCCGCTGCCGGAAGCACTTACATCGCGGGCAATACTGCCCTGCGCTACGGCGTAGCGACGGCGGAGGCCTACAGCGCGGCGGAGTCCGCCGCGAGCGGTGAACCCCTCGCGCTACCCTCCCTTCCGGCGAAGCGCCTGCCCGCTGCCTCGAGCCCCTCCCGCGCCAAAGCGATTCCGATGGGCTCGCGCGCGGGGGTCAACGAGCTGCCAAGCTCTGGCGAGGCGATTCCGCTGCCGGCTGCGCCAGCGCCTGCACGGGGGGGCGCGATGCACGGGCCATGGGGGGATCCCACGGCTGAGAGGCCACCGGGTGGAGGTACCTGGGGAGAGCACCTGGAACGGATCGGAGGGGGGCCGGCGCCGGAAGGTCCACCGATAAGCCACGGCCACCACATCTTCTTGAAGCGGGGTCGGGGGGCCGAGGGAAGGGCTATCGCGGAGGAGGGGCAGGCCATTCTTCGCGAGGCGGGACTCGACCCAATCCTCGGCCGCGCCAACTTGACGCACGCGCCGCTGCATGGCACGGGGATCCACAGCCGCGCGACTCAGCGCGAGATCCTCGAGGGACTTCGCGCGCTCAAGGGCCGCGGTGCTGGACAGCAGGAGTACATCGATCTGCTACAGAGCTATGGAGAACGCGCTCGGAATGCGCGGGTGAACCAATGAACCACTCAAAACCGCTCGACGAGACGTTCCGAGCCGCTCTCGAGCGGCTAGCCAGCGCGATCCGTCGATCCGGCCGGAACAACGAGCTTTTGGCGATCGGGATCGTGACAACGGACGCCGTCGATAGGCTCGGAGCCAGGCTGCTGTTCGTGGGCGACTTGCCCGAAGATGCGCCGACGTTTCGGCGGTTGTCGCCTGTCGAGTGGACTCATTCGCGCGAAGACGAGTTCACCGAGCTAAACGAACACTTGCGGAGCCTTTGCCGGGACGGTGGCGAGTCGGACGAGGCGTACAAGGACCGAGTATCTTCGATCATCGACGCTTGTGCGCGGTCGATGAAGGACGTCGGACTTCGCGACAGTTTTCCATCGCTCGTGTATCTCACATTCGCAGGGGTCGATCCGAACTCCACGCTCGAAGCGGCGGAAGCGGTGTTCGTCGCGCGCATGAACTCGGAAGAAGTTGCCCAGCAGTGGGCGGCGGAGTTCGGCTAAGCCGGGGAACAGTGGCAATGAACTCCTTGGACGCTGTGCGCCGGGTGTTCCCGGCCCTCGGGTAGGTCCGTGCCGTTGTCCACCGTTCCAAGATAGCATGACGACCACGGACGTAGCCCGAGCTTGCTGCCGACGCGCCTTCGCCACGTTCGCGGAGCGTCGCACGCCAAGGTGTCCGCGGCCCGCGTTTGGGTACACGTACCCAACTCTGCAGGACACTCGCCGACAGAACCGGACGAGCCCGCATGACGCAAGGACGCGAACCCGAAGGATCCCGACCCTCTGCGGTGCAACCCAGCGCCATCGCAGCTGGTTTCCGCGGGGGGATCCTGCAGGTTCGATTCCTGTGCACCGCCGCCAGAATCATGCCCCTCGTCGCACCTCGTGATGCGTAGCGCGTCCCTTGCCGAGGTTCAGGCGCTTCCAGGCCACGCCTCGATCACCATGACCATGGGTTACGCGCGCCTCTCCCCGTCGTCACGGCGGAGTGCGGTCGGCTCCCGACTCCCGCGAGGTCGTCGTGGCCAGTACGCGAGCACGATGCTCGGCGTGGAGGTGTACCGATGACCTCGACGCCGCTCCTCGCACCCGGCGCGTCTCCCCTCCGCGCTGTCATGGTAGTTCTCGTATCCTCGCGGCTGAGGAATCAAATTCCGCGGTCCGTCCACAACCACACGGAGCGCTTCGCGCCGCGCAGGATATGGATCGAATCAGCATCACGGTGGCCCTGCTCGCACTTGCGGGCTGTCGGAACGACGGCGGCGTGCCCCTGCGCTCGGAAACGGCCGATGCGCCAGACGGCATGGGCGAGCCGACCTGCGACCCCGGGCCAGGAATGGTCTGCGTGTGTTGGGATGGTCGGCTCGGTCGGCAGCGATGCTTGAGCGCGTACGAGCTCGGGCCTTGCGTGTGTGTGGGCGACGACGAGCCGATGGGCGGCTCGGAGATGGCCGTTTGCGGCGATGGGGTCGTGGAGGGCGACGAGGAGTGTGACGATGGCAACGCCCAGCTCGGCGACGGGTGCTCGGACGCTTGCCGCTTCGAGGCTGGGGCAGTGGTGTTCGATCAAGAGGTGGTGGGGTGCCTGCTCGACGTCGCCCCGGACGGACAGATCCTGACCGCAGGACCGTTCGGGAGGCTCGTGTCACTCGACGCTGATGGGGCGGAGATCTGGGCCCGAGACTACGCGAGGGCGATCTCGCAGGTCGTCGCGCACCCGGACGGCGGCTCCGTGCTCTACCACCCTGAGGACGAGTCGGGCGGGCCGCTGGCGGGCGGGCCGCGGATCGTCCGGTCGGACGACGATGGCAACGAACTGTGGAGCGCGTCTGCACCCTCGCAATCCACGCTGGCGGTCGACACGGATGGCTTCGTGGTCGGGGTGGATCTCGACGTGGGCGGAGGTGTGTCGCTGTTGCGATACGGTCTGGACGGGACGCTGCAGACCGAGGTCCCGATCGATGTGGGGGTATTGCGCGGGCCTGCATTGCACCCCGACGGGCGCGTGGTTGTCATGGGACCGGACGGCAAGAGCGGGAGCGAGGTGGTATTCGTCGAGCCGAGTGACGGGGAGATCGTGCAGCGCGTGTCGGTCGGGTTCGCCGGCGACTTCCTTGTCGCGCACGATGGCTCTTTGTTCGTCTGGGCCCGCATCGGCGCGCCGGAGGTGCAGCGGTTCTACCCGTCCGGCCAGCCGCGGTGGGCGACCGCCCTCGAGCCGAACCTCGTGCAGGCCATGGCGATTGCGGAGCTGCTCGACAGCAGGTTACTGGTTGCGTACGACCACGCTGTCGACGCCGGGGAGAACGGGGCGGCGCTGGTCGTGCTGTCGCCGGACGGAGACATCATGGACACCTGGCCGGGCCCAGGGCGGGTGTGCGCGCTCGAGGTGGGCCCGGAGGGATTCGCGTACATGACCTACGAGTTCGCGGAGACTACGCGGTTGACCAAGCTGGCGTTCTGACCCCGGTCTCACCCCTGCCGTGTCGAAGCCGACGTCGCAGCCGCCGGACGCAGCGACACTCGGGCTGCGTCCGCCGTGGGACTGGAGCACCGTGCGAAAGTCCTCCGGCAGCCGGATGCCATAGGTGCGCTCCACATCTGCGATCTCGGCCGCCGTCGGTGGGCGCGCGCTCCCGCTGCGGTCGTGTCATGAGATGCCCGCCAGCTCAGCGCTTCGGCGAGCATCTCGGGGGCGAGGTCGTTCTTGCGGCACGCCTGCTGCTCAGTCTTTCGGAGCGAGAACGACGAACGTGATTCCACTGCCGGCACCCGTCGCGGTCTTGTTCGTCATCGCCAAGGCAAGGGCGATGGCCGTCCCGCCCATTTCACACGCTTCTTCCTTGGCCTTGCGAAGAACCTTGGGGTCGTTTGCAGCAAGGTCACCCGGCCCATTGACTGTGACCTGTCCGAGCCGGCTCCACGACGTCGATGCCGGCATCTGGGAAATGTCGTAGTCGGTGACTTCGATGGCGCAGGAGTCCTCCCGGGGACTCGCAATCTCGAGCACCGTCGTGCTCGTGCTCATGCATCCCGCAAGCGTGCACAAGCAAACGAGAGACAGCGAACTCCAGCGATCCATGCGCAGAGAGTAGCTCGCACGTCCTGATCCGTCGATCCGCAAGCCGAGATGAGCACCGTGGGGGTCGCAATGGGAATACTTCAGGTCGAGCAGTTGCCAGCAACTCCGGGACGCCATGTCGGAATGGTCTGCGCCGAAGCGCTCGTGGATCGCCAGCGCCTCTCGGTGCCGGGCTTCGCTCGGAAGGCCGTACGCTTTGGAACCACAGTCGGGTCGGAGTGACGGAGAGCACAAGCCCGCTATCGAGCTTCAGCGCTGCGCCGAGGGGCCTCTGGCTCCAGCGCAGCTGACGGACTTGGGAAAAACATCTCAGCCGGCCTGTTCGCGCCCCTTGCCTTCGTTAGCCTACGAAGCATGAATCTCCGATTGCTTGGCGCAGCGTCGATGCTAGCGCTTGGTGTTCTGGCGGGGCGAAATCTGCCGTCCGCGTTGGCCGAGTCAACGGTTTGCGGGTCGCATCGATTCCAGACCGTTGAGCTGACCAACAGCATGGTGGAAATCGTTGACGGGCAGACTGAAGCCGACGCTGAGGCGGCCCGCTGGGGCGAGGCTGAGCTAACCCCGGCACGCATTCATGAGCTCGGTGGTCCGGGGATGCTGGATGACGACCGCCTCCACCTTTCGGGCATTGCTGGCTACGGTACGGATGCCTTCATACTTGTACCGATGGAGGGGCAGTGATGCGACTGATGCTAGTGTGCTTACTCGTCGGGGTGGTGATTGGGGCGTGTTCTCCGTGCCGTGACCGTCCGCGCGAGACGATCGATATCCCCGTTGTTGCGGGCACCTATCGGCTCGAGCCCGTAGGAAAACTGGTAGAGGGAACCGCCGAGCTCACGGCCGACGCGCTAACGCTCGAGGTCATCAATCCCGACGGGGCGACCGTTCGCATCAGGTACGACGCATCTGAGCCCATTTGGTCGGAGAAACACGGTCACTTCTGAGCCGATCTGGGCGGAGGAGATCGGGCACGAACGCTCATCGCAAGACTGCAGACCGTGGCCCTGGCAGGCGAACGCGGCGGCGCCAAGGGTGTCGATGTTGCACCGAGACAGCAACACGACGTCATTCATACTTTGCGCAGACTCCTCTGCTCGGATCGACGTGGAAGCGACGGTGGTGCTGACCCGACTGGGGGGTTGAACGGCCCACGCATGCTGCGGGACTGGCGAGAAGGAAGGGTAGGCGGGTACCCCGGTCAAAACTCGCCGGACACGAACACCCCACGACCGTCGGTACCCAGCCGCGCTCGGAGCTTTCGGTGGCGGTCCACGCGTTTGAGGCGGATGGCGAGCACGCCGGCGTAGGCTGCCGCACCGGCACCGAGTCCGATCAGGGCGATGCCACTATCGATGAGTGGGTGCGCGACGCGGCGGCGCATTGTGGCGCAAGTGTCGACTTCAAGGCAGGTCTCGTCGGACCGCCGCATGATGCTGCCCATCATCCACGAAAAGGACCCCGTCAGGAGCAGTGCCGTGCCGACCCCCGCGATCGCCTTGTGCCGGCGCTTGGCGTTGTGCAGCGAAGAGTCGCGTCCGAGGAGGATGCCCGCACCGAGCGTTGAACCGATGAAGGCAGCAAACGAAAGGCCGCGGAGTGCTGTGGCGCCCTCGGGGCGCAGGCACACGTTGGTGCTTCGACCCCCGATGCTGTGCTCCCGTTGCGTGCACCACACGATCCCGGGAAGGTCGGCGCGCTGCAGCAACACGCCTGCCGCGTACGCGGAGGCGCCCGACCCGAGCAGTCCGAACGCAGCGATCCGCTGGTGAGTCGGTCGGGGAGCCGTGGCGCTCGCCACCGGCCGTGGAACTGTCGGACCCGCGTGAGGGGCGGAACTCGACAGAAACCCGGCCAACAACTGCAACTGCAACACGGTCAGCACTCAGCCGTAGTGAAGCCTGGCCAAGCGCTCCGAGGTAGAGGGGAAACGGCTCGATCTTCTCGGCGACCCCCGCGACGGGGGTGGTGGATTCCCCGCCCTCGCGGGTGGGCATACGCTCACCGGCGCTCGGACTTGGCGTCGTGGATGGAACACGCGGGGCGGCACCACCCGCGTGTCTCTCGATTCAACCGATCGGCTCGATCTCGAGACCGAACGTGACCACGTGCGTGCCCCCGCCTTCGTACTGGCAGTCGCAGCCGTGGCCGGGGCTGGGGAAATCGCACTCACCCGACACGCCGACTTCCTTGGTGGCGTCGGCAAGCTCGATATCAGCCGTGAAGTAGAGTCGGCCGTCCTCATACACGAGCTCGGAGAGCTGCTCCTCGTCGAGCGATACGCTTTGCCACGTCCCTGGGACGTTGACCCTGCCGCTCACCGAGGACAGGTGCTCGTTGAACAGCTCACTCGTGTAGCCATCGGCGAACGCTGCGTGTGCTTCGGGGGAAAACCACAGTCGTAGTTGAAGCGAGAGCTCTGGGCTCTCGTACAAGTATGCTGGCCCAAAGAACTCGTCGTCGCCGTCGCAGCCGTTGTAGCAGTGCAGCCCCTGCTCGCCGTCGGCGTTCACAAAGGTCAACCCGTCGCTCGGGAGGCACACCTCTGCATCGCAGAGGCGGAGGATCCCCTCGGGATCAGCACCGGCGGTACTCGAGTGCTGAGTTGCGCACCCTGCAACTTCCGCGGGACAAACACCATCAGGGCACTGCGACGCGTAGCACAGGCCGGCAGGCGTCGAGTCGAGACCGGTACAGCAGCCCAAGAACGCGCCTATTTCTCCCGCTCCAGCACACGCTTCGGCGGTTCCTTCGCTCGATTCGCCAGCGCTCGGCAGGTCGTCGCCGGGGACTTCGAGGTCCCCAGAGGATCCGCCGGAGCCTCCGGCTTCTGGCACGTTCCCAATATCGGTATCTCCTAGGTCACACCCAGCCACCACCAGCGGGCCCAACGCGGCCCACACCATCCACTCAGCTTTCATACTCCCCCTTGTCCACTGCCACCTGGATCTTCTGAAGCCGTCGAGGAAAGGACGCTCAATCGCACGCTTGACTGATTGCGACTCGATAAGCGGCCGATCCTTGACGGCGCGCAAAAGCGTGACGGCGCTTCTCGATGATCGCTGCGTCGCCGCCGTTTCGGCACGATGCGCGTAGCCACAGCGATTCGCGCTCGAGGTCGACGCTCGACTCTGGGAAGTCGCGGGCGTGTGCCTCGACGAGGGCCAGGGCCCCGGCAGGATCGCTCGATAGCGTGCGCTCGGCGGCCCGTAGCCGGCGCAGACATTCGAGGTCGTCACGCAGTGCGGTCTGCTCGGGTTCCGGCTCGGGTACCAGCTCAGGTTCCAGCTTGGGCGGTCTCTCCCGCCGCATGCGCCGTCTGTCCGGCGAGCTGGCCAGCTGCGTCCGCGGAGGTGGAGGCTCTGATGCATCGGTTCCCTGCGTGCTTGTCGGTTCGTCGGAGCCCTGAGGGATCTGGAC
>JGI12316J15310_10002694_pt4 | contig 13071 bp, 11 predicted proteins | sample MarCyaLeptolynsp_FD_15310 | JGI IMG/M metagenome (IMG submission 15310)
GAAAATATCGCCAACCTCGATAGGGTTCCCGCCTCCGGCGCGACGCTTGTGATTGGCGCTCCCAAACATCGTGGCGGCACAGGCGGGCCGGCGCGGATTTTCGCGATGGTTTAACAATCAATCCGGCTTCCAGCCGATAGACCGGCAGGAAGCCTATTCAAACGACGAAAATGCGTGCAACGACCCTGTTTCAGATTTGTCGATGGAGCGAGATCGTCCAACGGCTCTCGAGTTCGCTGGTCGGAAGCGACAAAAAACTGGATAAGACCGTTGAACATCGCCACATTGGAACCAACGATGGTCGAGGGTGATCGGATTCTGGCATGAAAACATGGCTATTGCGGGCCAGGCGCCGGGTGTGGCCGGTCCCGATGTTCGTCGTGCTGGCCGGCAGCTTCGGTGTTCTGACCGGCATTGCGGTCGCAATCGTGCTTTACGTGTCCGTCAAGACGAATTTCGAAAACACATTTTCCCTGCTCAACGACAAATCCGTCATTCTGGTCGAGGCGATGCAGGACGGACTGACGAGCCGTTTGAATCCGGCCAAGAAAGCGGTCGCGCGAGTCAAGCAGCTCTATGATCAGGGCGGCATGGAACTCGACGACAATGGGCGATTGAATGACTTCCTGTCGGGCGCACTTGTCGCCGCTGCGGCGGTGGATGCGTGGATTGTCTACGACACCGACTTCATTCAGCGCGGAGTCTTTCAGGATGAAGGCGGTGTGATTGTTCCGTTCAAGGAAGAACGGGAAAGCCTGAAGAAAGTTCGTGAAATGCTGGCGGAGATCACGCCGGACACGGGCGTTGTGTGGAGCCCGTTCGTTTACACGGAATTTGGCGTGTACACCGCGGTTGTCGCTCCTCTGGTTCGCGACGGAACCATCGACGGTTATCTCGCTGCCGCCATGCACATCGGATTTGTGTCTGCCCTGGCAGAGGATATCGGGGAATCCTATGGTGCTACGACATTCATTCTGGAATGGCCGCAAAAGCTTGTCGCTCATTCCGACCAGGAACGCCTTGGTCTGGAGAAATTGCGCAGCAAGGCTCATCCCAGCATCCCTGTGGCGCTTGTCGAAGATGAGGTTCTCAGGTTGCTTCCCTATTCGGAAATGGGGCGGGCCTTTGCCGCGGCGGACGAAAAGGGGGTCGATGTCCGCACCGTCACGGTCGGCGATGAGCCTTTCATCGTAATTTCCGGAACCCTGGACGGGTTCGGCCCCAACCCATGGACAACCGGGATTTATTTCCCGCGTTCGCAGATCGGCACCGAAGTCGAACGATTGATAATTTCAGCGATAGCCGGAGTCATTGCACTTGTGCTGAGCGTTCTGCTTGCGGTCTGGCTTGGCCGGCGCATTGCCGAGCCGATCACCAGGACATCCAACCGCTTCCAGAGGATTGCCGCTCTGGATCTGGAATCGGTTACGGAGTTGCCGCGAAGCAAGATCCGCGAAATTGACAATGGTGCACAATCGTTCAACGCCATGCTGAAGGGATTGCGCGCCTTCACGGCCTATGTTCCGCGCACGCTCGCCCGCAAACTGCTGAGGGCCGGATTGGAGGATGTCGGGCGTTCACGCGAAGCAGAACTGACCGTCCTGTTCACGGACATCGCCGGATTCACGCGGCTTTCCGAGACGCTGCCGGCCGCAGAAACCGCCCATATCCTCAATCGCCATTTCCGGTTTCTCGTCTCCTGCATCGAAGCAGAAGACGGTACCGTCGACAAATATCTTGGTGACGGACTTCTGGCCTTCTGGAATGCACCGGACGAAAAAGCCGATCACGCCGACGCGGCCGTGCGCGCGGCGATTGCCATCCGCGCCGCGATGCAGGCCGACAATGCCCGCGCGGCCGCCGAGAACAGGCCGGTCATTCGGATGCGGATCGGAATTCATACAGGCGCCGTGATTGTCGGCAATGTCGGCGCCCTCGACCGCATGAATTACACCATTGTCGGCGACACGGTAAACCTGTGCCAGCGCCTGCAGGATCTCGGCAAACAGGCAGCACCGGATGAAGAAGTCGCGATCCTGATGTCGGATGAAACCAGGTCCAGACTGTCCGCCGATCACTTCGCTCTCGGTCTGGGCGAACACTTTGTCAAAGGTCGTAACGCCGGTGTAAAGGTCTGGAACCTGACGGGAAAATCATCTGCGTCTCTCAAGGTGTCGCAGACGCGACAGACGGCAAGGTCTTTGCCGGCCGAATAGCTGTCCCGGAATTGGTCTCCTCCGCGCCAAATCTTGGGTTGTGATTGTTGCACACGGACCGCTGTCGGCAACAAAGATCGGTCCGCTCGGCAATCGTCAGTGAAATGTTGACCGCAAGCTCCTTGCTCTTTCGTCAAGAAACCCTTACTCGACACTTAACGAACAAAAAAAATAATGTCGTCGGATTGTCATTCTCTTTTTGCACTGGCATGCAAACCGGGTAACAATCCGAACGTCGAGCAACAGGACGGGGAGCGGACGTGGATATAGTGACGGTGGAGAACCTGACCGTCGAGTTCGACGGGACCGAAGGGCTCGTGCGTGCCGTCAACGGCGTTTCTTTCAGCATTCCGCAAAGCCGGACCGTTGCAGTCGTCGGAGAATCCGGCTCCGGCAAGAGCGTCATCTCTCAGGCGATCATGGGCTTGCTCCCGGTAAGCGCCCGCATCACGACCGGCCGGATCCTGTTCAACGATCCGGCGGGAACCGGTCAGGTGGATATCGCCGCCCTGAACCGAGAAGGCGCCAGGATGCGAGCCCTGCGCGGCAACCGGATCGCCATAATCTTTCAGGAACCCATGACATCGCTGTCGCCGCTGCATACAATCGGCGACCAGATCGGCGAAGCGGCGCAACTGCATAGCAAACTGTCACGCGGCGACGCACGCCTGATCACCAAGGAAATGCTCGGCCTGGTTCAGTTTCCCGACCCGGATCGGGCGCTCGATACCTATCCCTTTGAATTGTCCGGAGGATTGCGGCAACGGGCAATGATCGCCATGGCGATGGTCTGCCGCCCCGCACTCCTGATTGCCGATGAGCCGACAACGGCACTCGACGTCACGATACAGGCCGACATCCTCAAACTGATGCGCGACGTTCAGCAGGAACTGGACATGTCGGTCCTGATGATCACGCACGATTTCGGCGTGGTCGCCAACATGGCCGATGAGGTGGTGGTGGTCTATCATGGCCAGGTCATGGAGTCGGGAGCGTCCCGGCATCTGTTCACCAATCCGAGCCACGAATACCTGAAAGCCCTCCTCAACGCGGTCCCGCGCTTCGACATGGCCGACGACGAACGACTGGAACCGATCCGCCCGATCGAAGTCGACGTCGCATCCCTCGGAGGAACATTGAAAGGCGGCAAGCGACCAAAGGATGAGTCCGCACAAAGCGACGACAAGGGGGCGGACATCGTTGTCGACGTCGCAAATGTGACGAAAAGCTTCATTCTCCGCAAAGGCGGTTTTCTGTCGGGTGCCGCCAAGAAACTGCGTGCCCTGGACGCGATCAATTTCACCGTCAAAAGGGGCGAATGCCTCGGTCTCGTGGGGGAATCCGGGTCGGGCAAGACAACGATTTCACGAGCGATCCTGCGCGGCATGCAAGTCGATGAAGGCGGCATCGAGGTGGACACCGGGCAGGGCCTGAAGGATATCGCAACGCTGGCAGGCGATGAGCTGATGGCTTACCGGCGTCGGGTTCAGATGATATTCCAGGATCCGTTTTCCTCGCTCAATCCGCGCATGACCGTCAACGACATCCTGACGGAACCGTTCCTGATCCACGAACTGGGAACACCCCAAGAGCGCTCGGCGAAAGTGCGCGATCTTATCCAACTGGTTGGGCTCGACGTTCGGTTCCTGCGCCGCTACCCGCATTCCTTTTCGGGCGGTCAGCGGCAAAGGATCGGAATTGCCCGAGCACTGGCGCTCGATCCCGAGATTATCCTGTGCGATGAACCGGTTTCAGCACTGGACGTCTCGGTTCAGGCCCAGATCCTCAATCTTCTGAAAGATCTCAAAGCGAATCTGGGGCTGACCTACATTTTCGTCAGTCACAATCTGGCGGTCGTGGACTACATTGCCGACCGCATCGCCGTGATGTGCAAGGGCCGGCTCGTGGAAATCGGTGCCAAGGATGATGTGGTCAAGAACCCGTTGCACCCCTATACGCAGGCCTTGCTGGCGGCGGTTCCGGAACCGAGCCTGGATCATCTTCTGGATTTTGAAAAATTGTCGGCCGGGCGCGCATCCTCTCCCGGATCCTGGCCGGAGCCATTTCGTCTTGATGAGACAGTTCGGCCCAGTATGGTGGAAATGCGACCGGGCCACTTCGTGTGCGCTCCCGGCGCCCTCAATAATAAGAATTTACCGGAGGTAGGATAATGAAACTACGGCGTTTGGCGGCTTTGACGGCTGTCCAGATCATGGCGGTCGGCGCTTTTGGGGTCGCCGGACAATCCTGGGCCCTTGACCTCGTTGAAACACCCACACTGGAACGAACTCATCCCGACGGACTTCCGGCGATCAAGGACCGGGTGCCCACGGAGCCGATGCAGGTCAATCTTGCCGAGCGCGGCCGTGAAGCGGGCAAACATGGCGGCGATCTAAACACGCTGATCGGCCGTTCCAAGGACCGGCGACTGATCAACGTGTGGGGATATGCGCGCCTGCTTGGTTACAATGAAAAACTCGAACTGGTCCCCGATATTCTGCGTGCCGTCGATGTTGAGGATGGGCGCAGTTTCACGTTTCATTTGCGCAAAGGGCACAAATGGTCGGACGGCACGCCGTTTACCGCCGAGGATTTCCGCTATTGGTGGGAAGATATCGCCAACAGCCCCGACCTCAGCCCGTCGGGCCCCGACCAGTTTATGATCGTCGACGGCAAACCGGCGGAATTCACCGTCATCGACGAAAACACTGTCAGGTTCTCCTGGGACAAGCCAAATCCTCAATTCCTGCCCACGCTTGCCAAGTCCCGCCCGCCGTTCATCTATCGACCGGCTCATTACCTCAAACAATTTACCGAGAAGTATGGCGATCCTGACTTCATCAAGGAACAGATGACCCTGACCAAGACCCGCAACTGGGCGTCGCTGCACAATCAGAAAGACGAGATGTACAGCGCCAAGAACATCGATCAACCGTCTTTGCAGCCATGGGTGCTGGCGCCTGGCGCTTCCAAGCAACGCGCAACCATGATCCGCAACCCCTATTACCACCGTGTCGATGAGGCCGGCCGCCAATTGCCTTACATCGATCGGGTCATCATGACGGTTGCGGACAAGAACCTGATTGCCGCGAAAACCCAGGCCGGCGAGAGCCATCTGCAGGCTCGCAACATTTCATTCTCCGACGTCACGGTTTTGAAGGAAGGCGAAGCCGGGGCCGGTTACACCACCTATCTCTGGCCGATCGCCAAGGGCGCCCATATCGCGCTGTTTCCGAATCTGAACGTCAAGGACGAGGTCTGGCGCAAGGTGATGCGCGACGTCCGGGTGCGCCGTGCCCTTTCGCTGGGAACCGACCGAACCGTCGTCAATCAGGCGCTTTATTTCGGACTGGCCAGCGAGGGCAACAATACGGTGCTGCCGAACAGCCCCTTGTTCGACGAGGAGCGCCGGGTGAAATGGGCCGTTTTTGACGCCGAAAAGGCCAATGCCCTGCTGGATGAAGCCGGATTGACCGAGCGCGACGGAGGCGGAACGCGCAAACTTCCCGACGGCCGCCCGTTCGAGGTGATCGTGGAGTCCGCCGGGGAACGCCAGGAGGAAATCGATGCGCTTGAGCTGATCAAGGAAAGCTGGCGCGAAATCGGTGTGAAGCTGTTCGTCAAGCCGTCGCAACGCGACAGTCTGCGCAACCGCGCCTATTCCGGTGATCTGGTCATGGCGGTCTGGGAAGGGTTTGAAAATGGCTTGCCGACGGCGAGCACCAACCCGGTCGGATACGTGCCGGCTTCGGTCGACATGTTCACCTGGTACGGTTGGGGCGATTTCTACGAGAGTGGCGGCAAGTCGGGAGAAAAGATCGACTACGCGCCGGCACAGCGCCTGTTCGATCTGTACAAGAGTTGGCTTACCTCAGCCGACGATGCCGAGCGGGAAAAAATCTGGAAGGAAATCCTCGACATTCACGCCGATGAAGTGTTTTCAATCGGTGTTGTGTCGAGTGTCCAGCAGCCGGTAGCGGTATCCAACAAACTGCATAACGTTCCGCAGGCCGCCTTCTACGGCTGGGATCCCGGGGCTCAGTTCGGCGTGTTTCGCATGGACGAGTTCTGGCTTGCCGAATAGCCGCTGCAAAGGGTTAGTGTAAATGTCGGTCTATGTCATTCGGCGGTTTCTGGCGATGATCCCAACCCTGTTGGTGATCAGCTTCCTGACGTTCGTCATCATCGAATTGCCGCCGGGTGACTATCTGTCCAACCAGATAGAGCAATTGAAATCGCAGGGCGAGTCCGCCAGTGTTGCGAAAATGGAGTTCCTGCGAAAGGAGTTCGCGCTCGACCGTCCCTTTCTTGAGCGCTACCTGATCTGGGTCGGCCTTTGGCAGGGACCGTCCGGTTTTGACGGTCTCCTGCAAGGCAATTGGGGCTGGTCGTTTGAATATAACCAGCCTGTCGAGCAGGTTGTCGGTCCGACCATGGTCATGACGGTCGTGTTGAATTTCGCCACGATCCTGTTCGTCTACATCATGTCGTTCCCGATCGGTATATACTCCGCCACCCGGCAATATTCCTGGGGGGATTACGGCTTTACACTGCTTGGATATATCGGACTGGCAACGCCGAACTTCCTCCTCGGACTGGTGCTGCTTTATCTGTCGAACCGATGGTTCGGCCTGTCGATCGGCGGGCTGATGGCGCCGGAATATATCGACCAGCCCTGGAGTTTCGAAAAAGTCGGCTCGGTGCTCGCACACCTGATCGTGCCGACGATTGTTATCGGCACGTCCGGCACCGCCGGAATGATCAGAAGGCTGCGGGCCAATCTGCTCGACGAACTGCACAAACAATATGTCACCACGGCGCGCGCCAAGGGTTTGAAGGAAAACAAGCTTCTTATCAAATATCCCCTGCGTATGGCTCTCAACCCGTTCATCGCCGATATCGGCAATCTGATACCGTCAATGGTTTCCGGATCGGTGATCGTGTCGGTGGTTCTCAACCTGCCCACGGTCGGCCCGATCCTGCTGGATGCCCTGCAATCGCAGGATCAGTTCCTGTCCGGCTTCATTCTGCTGTTCGTCGCGGTTCTGACACTCGTCGGCATGCTGATTTCCGACCTCGCGCTTGCGGTTCTTGATCCGCGAATACGCCTTGGCGCGGAGGCGTCCCGATGAGCGTAGATGAACCGAAATCCGGCGCCGATCCGCACCAGGGGTCAGCGCACTACGTCAATCCGGAACCTTTCAATCCGAAGGCCGTCGAGGAATTATCCCCGGAACAGGAAAAGTACTTTCAGGCCTCGCAATGGCAGATCATGTGGTGGAAGTTCCGCCGTCACAAGGTCGCGGTCTGGTCCGCCTGGATCCTGCTGATCTTTTATCTCTGCGTACCGTTTGCCGAAGTGATCGCGCCCTATGGCGCCAATGAACGCTCCTCGACGAACCTTTATGCGCCGCCCCAGGTCATTCGGCTGTTCCACGAGGGGTCCTTCGTCGGCCCGTTTGTCTATGGCCACAAGTCCACGCTGAACATGGAAAAGTTCCGGCGTGAATATTCCGAGGACCGCACCAAGGTCCAGCCGCTCCGGTTTTTCTGTTCCGGCTCCAAATACAAGTTCTGGGGACTGGTGGATGGCGACTTTCACCTCGTCTGCCCGGCCAAGGGCGGGACGCTGTTTTTGGCCGGCACCGACCGTCTGGGCCGCGACCTGTTTTCCGGTTTGGTCTACGGCGCCCGGGTCTCTCTTACCGTCGGTCTGATCGGTGTTGCGATCAGCATGATCTTCGGCATCGTTCTCGGCGGCATCGCCGGTTATTTCGGCGGCTTTGTCGACGCGGTGATCCAGCGGGTGATCGAGATCCTGAAATCCCTGCCGGAATTGCCGCTCTGGATGGCGCTTTCAGCGGCCCTGCCGGTGACCTGGAATCCGGTCTGGATCTATTTGGGGATCACCGTGATATTGGGCCTGCTCGACTGGCCCGGATTGGCAAGGGCGGTCAGATCGAAACTCCTGTCGTTGCGCGAGGAGGAATATGCCCGTGCCGCGGTCCTGATGGGGGCCAAGCCGACCCGGATCATCTCAAAGCATCTTTTGCCGGGCTTCATGAGCCACATCATTGCCAGTGCGTCTCTGTCGATTCCCAGCATGATCCTCGGCGAAACAGCCCTTTCGTTCCTCAATCTGGGACTTCGAAGACCGGCGGTCAGTTGGGGCGTGATGATGAACGAGGCCCAGGATATCACCGTGGTCACGATCTATCCCTGGCTGATGGCGCCCGTCATCCCGGTCATCATCGTCGTGCTCGCCTTCAACTTCCTGGGCGACGGGTTGCGCGACGCAGCGGATCCTTACAAATAGCGAAATCGGCAAGTATCTTTTGCCTTGAAAGGACAAGATCGTGGCAGGAAACGCCCTGACTCCGGACGGCCTCGATACGGAATATCAGGCCGGCAAGTGGGATTTCATCAATGCGCTCGACGAACAGGCCCGCCAGGGCGTTGTCGCGGCATGGCTGGTCGCCTGCGAAAGCCTTTCGTCCGTTCTTGATGTCGGCTGCGGCGAGGGAAATCTGTGCCGTTATCTCCTGCCACACGGGCTCGGCGCCTATCTCGGGACGGACCTGTCCGAGGCGGCGCTTTCCGCCGCTGCCGCGGAGTTTCCCGATGCCACGTTCCAAGTTGCGGATTTCAACACGTTCCGCCCGGATGACGGCGAGACCTATTCCGCCATATTGTTCAACGAGGTCTTGAGCTACACGCAGGATCAGGCCGAACAGATCCGCCGGTACCGCAACTGGCTGCGGCCGGGCGGGGTGATGGTGTTGTCCATGTATGCCCCGGCGCGCGAGACCAGCGGTGCGCACAAGGAGATCGCGCGCGCCTGGGACGCCACCGAAGGTCCGGACTGGAGGTGCCTTGACGACCTGGTTCTAACCAGCAGGAGCAAGCATGTGACCTGGAAGATGCGGCTGGTAACCCCGGCCTGATTGGCTTTTGTGCTGCGCTTACCGGCGCAGGACCGGGTCGCCGATAATTCCCGCGAGCAGTTCGACGACATTGTTGACGCCGTACTTTTTCAGCAGCCGGCCCCGATGCATATCGACCGTGCGGGGCGACAGGGCGAGCCGGTAGGCGATTTCCTTGCTTGTGCAGCCTGTGGCCAGGAGACCGACGATCTGGCGTTCGCGCGGTGTCAGTTCGACGGTCCGGCGATAGTCGGAAATGTCGGAATAGCTCAAGACAACCCGTTTCAGCGGGTCCTCGATATCGTCCACATGCGCCCGCACCCGGCACCAGAACAGCTCGCCGTCGCGGCGCGCCATGATCCGTTCGTCCCAGTATTTTCCGGTTTCCCTCAAGAACGGCACGCCTGCGTCCCGGATTTGCTCGAATTCCTGGTTCGACGGATAGAGCAGGGCAAAGGATTGTCCGATGAGATCTTCCGGCTCGTATTGAAACATCTCCGCAAATGTCCGGTTGCACCACTGGATGATCCGGTATTCGGTCGTGACCAGACCGATCGGGGCGTTTTCCAGGGCAAAAAGGCCGCAGGAGGGCAGGGGGACGGAGGTTTCTGACACGAATCCGGATCTCATTGAGAGGCGATAATGGCTTGTGACGGACGTTGTCTGGACAGCGCGGATCCGATTGCCGGAAAATCCGGGCAAACAAACGGATCGGAACCGACCTATCCGAGGAAATACGTCCGATTGGCAACAATATCAGTTTATGGCACGTTACGCGCTCCTCCGGTTTCCCGGGGCAACCTTTTGGTGCCGTTTTTGAGAGGAAGGTCGCGATGATGCTTCGCTGCAAAGCCAATTTCATCTGTTTGGCGGCGATTGTGGCGTGGGGTGCAATGGCGGCGAGTGGGGTCGCGTCCGCGGCAGAGTGCATGCGTTTCGACCGCAAGGCGGAACAGGCAGTCGGCGCGCTTGGGATTGGTGAGTTCAAGGATGCCGCTGATCGACCCGAAAGTGCATTCATCCTGAGACTGCCCGAGCTGACCTGTCTGGATGCCGAAGCCCCCGAATTTCGGGTCAGGGAGGCAGAGAGCATTCATGTTTATGGAACTGATGAAGCCGTGCACGCGCGGTTGGAACAATTGGCCGGGAAGCGCGTTATCGTGCGCGGCCGACCTTTCGGCGCCCATACCTCGCACCATCATGCGCCGATTGTGATGGAGGTTACCGAGATCGAGGTGCAATAATCAGGGAGGCGGAGAGATCCGCGAGCCTCACTTTCTGGCAAACCCGCATTCGATACCCAACATAGCCTGGGCAAGCACCAGGCGCAGATTGTGGGACGCCACCCAGCCAAGGTAACTGCCGGCAGGCATTTTCTTCGATTTCAACTGTCGGGCAATTCTGCCCGAACTCTCGTAGAGCAGAATGTAGACCTTGTTGCGGACCAGCTTCATATCCAGTGCGACGAACCAATGTCCGGATCCACCTGCGCCGCTGAAATTCGGCGCGGCGATCATGGCGCCGGTGCGCCCGTCGCCGGTCACGTCCCGCATCAGGTCTATGAATTCTTCGTTGTTCATGGCACCGATCGCGGGACCGCTAACCGTTTCGAACCGGTAGCCCGGCTGTCCGAGAAACTCCAGAAATTTCGGGGCAACGGTTGACCGAAGATACAGCGTCTCGGTCCCGACCTGTTCCTTGCCGTGATGTTTCGGATTGATGTCCGCGAAACTGTCGCGCAATTGAAAAACGTCGTCTCGCGAAAACGTCAGTCCACCAAGGCTGCCATTGTTCCCGACATATTGTGCAAGCACATAGGCGGAAAAATAGCCGCAATCGTCACTTGCATGAAGCTGACCGACCGTGACGTCGGCGACCGGCAGTTCCCGTGCTCCGCGCTCGAGCCAAAACTGCCTGTATCGCCCCAGGATTGCCTGGGTATTCGGTCCGACGATCCCGTCGACAACCAATGGCGGATTTTCGGCCTGGAAGGCCTCCACCATTTCCTTTGTTTTCGTTCCGAACTTTCCATCGACAACCAGAGGTTCCAGTCTTTCGAAAACCGAGAGGTTCAGGGTCTCCTGAATCGCTTCCACGATCGGTCCACGCGAACCGACAGAATAATTCGTCATAACCTGATTGCCTCCAGCCGCCGCATCTGGGGGAAGGTTATTCACATTTCAACAAGGTGTAAACGGACTTGATTTGGTAACCTGCAGCCCACAACCACAGTCTGCATCCTCGCGATGTGGGAGCGGCGGTTACTCCATGACGACGCTTGATTTAGAACCGCGCTTGTGAGGTATTCCGCGCCATCGGTCCGACGTCGACCATTCAGTTCCGTCGGATATCGGCAGGCGCGGTATCGGATGGTCTGGTCCGTACGCACCGAGGACATTGCCTGTCAGGCAGGTTTGCCTGATTCAGGTTGCAGCATCTGTGATGCTCTCGGGCGATCGATCGCGACAGTAGAATCACCGTATTGCCACCCATCGAATTCCTTGGATGATCCGCCATCAAAAGGGACTCATTCCATTGCCGAACACTTCCAATCATCAATACCTCTCAAATGAAATCGAAAGCCGGCAAGACGATCTCGTCGCGCTGACCCGGGAACTCATCCGCATTCCGACGATCAATCCGCCGGGCGATGACTATCTGAAGATCTGCGAAGTCCTGGGCGAGCGGCTGCGCCCGTCAGGCTTCGACATCCACATGGTGCGGGCCGAGGGCGCGCCGGGGGACAGCGAACGCAATCCGCGCTGGAACGTGATTGCGCGCCGTGAAGGGGCCCGTCCCGGAGAGTGCGTGCATTTCAATTCCCATATCGACGTCGTCACGGCCGGCGCCGGATGGACGACGGATCCGTTCGGCGGTGAGGTGCGCGATGGCAAGGTGTTCGGGCGCGGCGCCTGCGATATGAAGGGGGGTCTGGCGGCGTCGATCGTCGCCGTCGAAGCCTTCATTGCCCTTTGTCCGGATTATAATGGTGCCATCGAGATATCCGGTACGGCCGACGAGGAGACCGGCGGTTTCGGTGGTGTCGCCTATCTGGCTGAAAAGGGATGGTTCGATCCGGCTCGCGTCCAGCATGTGATCATTCCCGAACCTCTGAACAAGGATCGGATCTGTCTTGGTCACCGGGGTGTCTATTGGGCCGAGATCGAAACCCAAGGGCGCATCGCCCACGGATCGATGCCGTTCCTCGGCGATTGCGCGGTGCGCCATATGGGCGCGGTCCTGCGGGAGTTCGAGGATACGCTCTATCCGGCGTTGGCGGCCAAGCGCACCGATATGCCTGTGGTGCCCGAGGGAGCGCGACAATCGACCCTCAACATCAATTCCTTCCATGGCGGCGAACCGGAACAGGATCCCGATTATACCGGTCTGCCGGCGCCCTGTGTCCCGGATTCCTGTCGCATGGTCGTCGACCGGCGCTTCCTCATCGAGGAGAATCTCGATGACGTCAAAGCCGAAATGCGCGATGTGCTGGAAACCGTCCGGTCCCGGCGCGACAATTTTCGCTACGAAATTCGCGATGTGCACGAGGTTCAACCGACCATGACGGAGCGGGGTGCGCCCGTCGTTCGGGCGGTTACCGAAGCGGTCGAGCGCGTGCTCGGCCAATCCCCGGACTATGTCGTGTCGCCGGGCACCTATGACCAGAAGCATATCGATCGTATCGGGCGTTTGAAAAACTGCATTGCCTACGGGCCGGGTATCCTCGATATGGCCCATCAACCCGACGAATATGTAGGCATTCGCGACATGGTCGATTCCGCCAAGGTCATGGCGCTGGCTCTGGGCGACCTTCTGCGCGGCGACGGTGAATAAATCCTTGGCTGAAACCGGAACGGGTGGGATAAGTCGTTATGCGATTTGGCCGGAACTGGTTTCCGGCGGAGACCGGAGGGTACGATGAAACGGATATG
>JGI12316J15310_10000148_pt46 | contig 13070 bp, 8 predicted proteins | sample MarCyaLeptolynsp_FD_15310 | JGI IMG/M metagenome (IMG submission 15310)
GTTCATCTCGACCGCCATCGCGAGGCGCTGGTGGTCGGTGAAACCGAAGTAGACCTGCGCCCCCCGAACGGTGGTGTTGGTGAGCAGATCGAAGGCCTTTGCGCCCAGGGACCGCTGGGTCTCCGGGACGAGCGGGCCCATGTAGTAGGCCCCGACCCACATCGAGACCACACGCTCGTTGGACCACAGACCGAACTGCTCGCGCCAGTAGGTCTCGCCGGCGGCGGCCATTCCACCGGCCGCGCGGATCTTCTTGAAGTACAGCAGGTAGTACACGGCCATGAAGGCCACGGCGCCGACCGGGAGCAGGTACATCAACATGGTGCTCGGTTAACTGCGCGTCTGTGCGAATCGATCACTGCCGAGGCTGATACGCTCCTCGCGCGATGGAGGACGACCGCAACGCGCCGACATTGCTCGTGGATGACGGGTCGGCGCAGCGCGAGCCCGGCGAGACGTTTCGACGCGGCGCGAAGGTCGAGCACTACCTGGTCCTCGACGAGATTGGGCGCGGTGGCATGTCGGTGGTTTTTCGCGCGTACGATGCGCGACTGCACCGCGAGGTGGCACTCAAGGCGCTGCGCCCCGGCGTCGACCCGGTCGGGCCGGAGCGCATGCTCAGAGAGGCGCGCGCAATGGCACGCCTCGCGCACCCGAACGTGGTGCCGGTCTATGACGTCGGAACGACCGAAGGTCGAGCGTGGGTTGCGATGGAGCTGGTCGAGGGACGCGACCTCTCGCGTTGGCTGGCGGAACGAGACCGCGGTGTCGACGAGATCCTCCAGGTGCTGCTGGCCGCCGGACGCGGGCTGGCCGCGGCACACGAAAAGAGCCTGGTCCACCGCGACTTCAAGCCCGGCAACGTCCTGGTCGGCGACACGGGGCGCGTTCGCGTCTCGGACTTTGGCCTCGTCCGCGGCGTCGGGTCGATCCAGCCGGAGCGTCGGCCCCAGCGACAGGATGCCTCCGACGAGGCGCACGACGAGCTCACCCAGTCGGGAAGTGTCGTGGGGACACCCCGCTACATGCCGCCCGAGCAGCACGCGGGCGACCCCGTCGACGCGCGCGGGGACCAGTTCGCATTCTGCGTGACCGCGTGGGAGGCCCTGTTTGGCGAGGCGCCGTTCCCTTCGGGACCCGAGGGCCGAAAAGCCAAGCGCGCCCATCGCCTGGCCGATCCTCCCGCTCGACGCGGCGTGCCGACGCGCGTCCGCGACGCGCTGGTCGTGGGGCTGTCCCCGGACCCCGAGCGACGGTGGCCCTCGATGAACGCCTTGCTCACGGAGCTCGATCCCGCGCCGAGGGCAGCGCGACGGCGTCGCATCTACGTGGGGGCCGGCCTGCTCTCGCTGTCGGCCCTCGCCGTCGTGGCGCACGAGCTTCGACCACCCGAGATGGGATGCGAGTCCGGAGCGGAGCAGCTTGCGGAGATCTGGTCCGAGGCGCGGAACGAGCGAATCGCACGAGCGTTCGCCGGTCTGGACGTGGTGGGGGCGACCGGCGCGTGGAGCCGCGCTGCTTCGCTGGTCGATCGATACGGGGAGCAGTGGACGGCCGCTCGAAGGCAGGCGTGCGAAGCCACGCGGGTCGAGCAAGCGCAGAGTGCCACCGTGCTCGATCTTCGCAACGACTGTCTCGACGATCGGCTGCGCCGACTCGATGCCCAACTTGCGGTATTCGAGACCCCCGACGACGCGATGGTCCGACGCGCCGTGCAAGCGGCGTCCGGTCTCGCGTCCGTGCAGCCATGCTCGGACGTCGACTACCTGCAGGCGCGCGTTCCCCCGCCGACGGACGCGACCGTGGCCCAGCGGGTCGAGGCATTGCGCGAGCTGCGTCGTCAGGCGGACGCCCAGGAAGCAGCCGGCCACTACGACATGGGGGTCGAGCTGATGCAGCGAGCCCTCACGGACGCCCGCACCGTCGACTATCCGCCGATGCTCGCGGAGCTGCTGCGTCGTCGCGGAAGTCTCGCGATGCAGCGAGGGCAATACGACGAGGCCGTTCCCCTGTTGCGCGAAGCCTACGGTCTGGCCGCGGGCTCGCGCCACGACGAGGTCGCGGTGGAGGCGGCCATCGATCTCTCATTCGCGACCTCGACCTCGTCGCACTATGAAGCGGGCGAGCGGTGGCTCGAGCACGCGCGCATGATGATCGAAGCCGCCGCCCTGCCCGCCTGGTACGAGGCCCGCCGAATGGACCGCCTCGGCAACATTCGGACCGGTCAGGGGCGGCACGAGCAAGCCTTGCAAGCCCACATCCGCGCGCGTGACCTGCTTGCCGGGGCCTCCGAGCCCAACCCGCAGGCGCTCGCCGGCTACGAGATGCACATCGGCATCGCGCTGTCGGATCTCGGCCGCCCCGACGAAGCGCTCGAGCACTACGAGACGTCGCTCCGCATGCACGAGGAGCGACTGGGCAGCGACCACCCCAACGTCGCGGTCGTATTGATCAACATCGGCAACCTCCACAACGAAGCAGAGCGCTGGGACGACGCGCTCGCGACACTCGGCCGGGCCGACCGCATCGTCAGCTCGGGACTCGGCGCGACCCATCCCTACGTCGGTTTCGTCCGACTCAATCGTGCCGTTGCGCTCGCCGGCAAGGACGACCACGACGGGGCGATCGAGCTGGCCGAATCCGCGCTGGAGGTTCACATCGAGGCCTTTGGTCGCAAGCACCCCCGGACCGCTCGGGCCTTGTTCAATCTCGGACTGCTGCACGAGCAGGCCGGGCACGCGAGCGAGGCACGCGCGCTGCTGGACCAGTCCCTGGCGATCGATGTGGAGTTGGTCGGCGAAGATGCCGAGACCGTGGTCGAAACGCGTCGGGCGATCGCCGAGCTCTTCGGCGACGAGCCGAGCTCACAGTGAGCGGCGCGCAGGAACGGTCGGCACGCCCTCGGGCTGGGCGTCGAGCAGCGTACGGTAGAGCCGAGCGGTCGCCGCCGGACGATGGAGCGGATGCGCGAAGCTCCACAGCGCCCCCGCCGTGACGAGCAGGTGTGCGGGCGCGTGGTTCCAGTGGCGCAGCCGCCCGGCAAAGCAGATCGCGCTCGCACCGACCTCGCCTTCGAGCAGCGCGAGCAAGTCCGTCGCCCACAGCTCGAGACCCGACGCGAACGACTCGATCGGATCGCGCTGATCCTGTGCCGCGATGAAGGAGCACGAAGTCGGATCGTAGGCCAGGACCCACGGCGCCGCTTCGGACGTGCGCAGTGACAGCGCGACCGTTGGACTTCGGCCTTGCGCCGTCGCGCGTGTCAGCGAGCAGGCACCGCGAAAGACCGGACCATCAAACCAGTGGCGTGCCAGCTCGCACAGCGCGGCCACGAGCCGCGCGCGCTCGTCGGACGAAAGGGTGGTGCGGCCAGTGGCCGGCGCGTACTCCTGTGGATGACGACTGGGCGCCCACGTTCGTTCGGGCCAATGCTCGGGCGGCAGGGCCTGGACGAACGGCGCGCGCTCGACCTCACGAACCTGACCGTCGCGATGCTCCCAGGTCTGCCCGGGCTCGGGCGCGACGACCGGCGTCGAGACCTGCGGCTCGAGCATCGCGGCGACGCGAACGGCGTCGAGCGGGAAGACGCTGCGATCGAGCCACGCTCGCGGCTCGGGAAAGCTCCATCCTCCGCCGCACACCAGCGTCAGTGCAGGCGCGCCCGCACGGGTCGCAACCCGATCGTAGCGTCGTCGGGCGGCCGCCCCCACCAGCGCGGCATCGTCATCGAGAACGGCACGGCCGCGCGCGTCCGCAAATGCGCTGCTGGTCAGATTGTGCGCGTAGCACCAGATCCCAGCAGTTCCGAGCGCCCCCACCGCATCGAGCATCGCGTCCGTCGGCCGCGCGTCGACCGAGGTCAGCAGACTGCCGTCCCCATCCGCCGCCTGAACGAACATCGGCACCACATCGAACTCGTCCCCGCCGCTGCGCCGATGGTCCGCCGTGAACGTATGCACCACGAGGTCTCCGATTTCGAGGCGGGACTCGGGCACGAGCGAGCGTCCTCCAAACCTCATCGTCGTCAGCAGTTCGTGCGCTGCGACCGACGAGCGCGCCGAGAGATACACCGGGATCCGCCGATCGAGTCGATGCAAGGACGGCACGTCGAAGTGGTCATCGTGCTCGTGGGTCAGGATCACCGCATCGACTTCGGGAAACGCCGCGGGGTCGATCCGGCGTGGCGGGAACACTCGGCCCAGGTGCCCACCGTGGCCGAACGCCTCGGTGAGCAGCGGATCGACGAGCACGGTCGTCGACTCGGTGGACAGCAGCCATCCCTGGTGTCCGAGAAACGTGGTGCGCAGCATGGGGCGTCCGCCGACCTCGTCCGCGATGGTAGCTGCTATGGTCCCCGCCGGTGACCCAGGCCGACGACACGCTGCCGGCGACGCCGCACAGCTTGGGCTTCGATCCGCCGCCGATGCCCGGCGCCACGATCGGCCGCTACACCATCCTCGCCAAGGTCGGCGCCGGCGGCATGGGCGTGGTGTACCGCGCACTCGATCCGTCCCTCGACCGCGAGATTGCGCTCAAGCTCGTCCGCCCGGCTCGCATGCGTGGCAAAGGGGGCGAGCAGCACCGTGCGCGCCTGCTTCAGGAAGCACGTGCGCTGGCCAAGCTCCAGCATCCCAACGTGATCCGCGTCTACGATGTGGGTGAGCACGAAGGCGGGGTGTTCTTTGCGATGGAGTTCGCCGAAGGCAAGGACGCCTCGCAGTGGATCGCGCTGGAGGCCCCGCCTTGGACGCGGATCCTCGCGGTCTTTCGCGCCGCGGGCCGAGGACTGGCCGCCGCCCACGGCGCGGGTCTGGTGCACCGCGACTTCAAGCCCGCCAACATTCTCGTCGGGGACGACCTCCGGGTGCGTGTGCTGGACTTCGGCCTCGCCCGGGCCGCTCAGGACATTCGCGGCAGCGACCCCGCCCCCGACGACCGCTTCGCCGAGGTCCAAACCGAGGACGGGGTGGTGGTCGGTACGCCAGCGTACATGGCGCCCGAGCAGATCCAGGGTCTGCCCGCGGACGGGCGCAGCGATCAGTTCGCGTTCTGCGTCTCGCTATGGGAGTGCCTGTTCGACGAGCTCCCGTACAAGGGCCGGACTCCGCGGGCCCTGGCCGAGGCGAAGGTGTTCGGCAAGCTCGCGGAGCCCCCGGAGGACTCGGAAGTGCCGCGGGCGTTGATCGACATCGTCGCCAAAGGGCTGGCGCCCAATCCCGGCCGGCGCTTCGACTCGATGCCGGACCTGCTGCGAAAGCTCCGCGGGGTCGCCGAATCGGTGGAGGCCAGCCCGCAGGACGAACCGACGGCGGCGTCGGCAAGCACTCCGGCGCCGCGGGACTCACGGCAAGTCGCCTTGCCCTGGGTTGCGTTCGGCGTTGCGGCAGCCATCGCGATCGCGCTCTGGGTCGGACGTGACGAGCCCGAAGGCTGCGACCGCCCCGACGAGCTGGCCCCGCTCGTGCAGGCCTACCGTGGTGCCATCGACGAGCAGCGCCCCGACGACGCGCACCGCACCGCGTCAGAGATCGCCGCGCTGTGGCGTCATCGCGGGTGTGCCGTGCTCGCGCGGGAGTGGGACGCCCTCGCCGGCCCCCGCTGACGCGCTACTTCTTTTTCTTCTTACCGAGCCGCTCGCGGTACTCCGCGAACGCGTCATCGCCGAGCGCCTTGGCGATCGTCTCGATCGCGGCGACTTCCTCTTTGGACACCGGGTTGAACAGATTGAACAACCCGCCCGCCGCTTCGGCGACCATGATGCACAGGCCAACCACGGTCCGTGCTTGCTGGGGCTTGTCCTCGAGCAGCTCGCGCAGAACTTCCAGCGACTCCTCCAGGTACTCGCCCGACGGCTGCTTTTCGAGCAGCGCCTCCATCGTCGTGAACGCCTTGCCCGGGCCAAAGCCGCGCACGGTCAGCAGGCGCAAGATCGCGGCGCGCTCGCCCGGCTGAATCGATCCATCGGCCCACGCCACGTGCACGAGCGGGAGCAAATCGAAGACCCGCTCCGCCTCGCCGGCGAAGCCCAGCTCCCGGACGCGATCGCTGAGGTCGTAGCTCGAGGTGTCGATCTCGCCTTTGACCAGGGCAAGACGGTCGCGCTGCATCGCCACCGCCGACTCGTGCAGCGCAACGCGCAGCTCCTCCCGGGCCTCGGCCCCCTCGGGGGCAAACACGGGGGTACCAGGCTCGGTGTCGTCGGGCGGCATCGGCCCATGGTAGCGACTACTTCTCGACGATGGCACCCAGCGCGAGGCCGACGTCGAACAGCTCGTTCATGATCTGGTCGTGATCGGCTCGGCGGTCGAGATGCAGGGGCGCGCGAATCCGGTCGGCGAAGCGGGAAAGCTCGGTCTGTCCGCCGAATTTCTGCTCCGTCTTCCAGGTCGCGCGGCGGGCCATCTCCGTGGCGGGAAGCTCGATCGGAGGTCGGGGATCGTCGATGCGCTCGGGGTCGATCGCCACGCTGACGTCGTTGGTCTGGGTCACGCGGTCGTTGAGCGGTTCGAGTGCGAACCGCCGCGTGATCGTGGAAATGATCGACACGTGGTCCAAGCGCGTCGAGGTGACGCAGCCGCGCCGCACGTGGGGCCCGATCACCAGCGAGGGCACCCGAAAGCCGAGCTGAGTGAACTCCGGCAGCTCGTCCACCGCGTCGTCCGGCGGCGGCACGTGGTCGTAGAACCCGCCGTGCTCGTCGTAGGAGATCACGAGCAAGCAGCGTTCCCAATGCGGGCTGTTGGCCAGCGCGTTGTAGACGCTCGCAATGAATGCCTGGCCGTCGCGAATGTCGGCTGGCGGATGGTCGTCGTTGCCGATGTTGGGCTCGAACGAGAACGCCGGATCGACGTAGGACACCGCGGGCAGCGTGCCGGCCTCGCACGCCTCGAAAAATGCGTTGACCTGCTCCATGCCGCCGAGCTTTCCGAAGGTGATCGGGAACGCGAGCGTCGAGTGATAGTGCGTATTGGAGATCCCCGCGGCGTCCAGTCGATCCCAGATGCTCGGGATGTCGGCGACGCCCTCGTTGCTCATCATCCCGCCCGCGGTGGCAAGGTGGGCGTAGAACCGATTGGGCCAGGTCGGCCCCATCACCGACGAAAACCACTGGTCACACACCACGTACTCGTCGGCGAGCGCGTAGAGGACCGGGAGCTGCTCGCGGGTGTGGTAGCCCATCACCGGATTGGGGTCGGTGGCGCCCGAAGCCAGGTGCGCGGTGACGAAGCCGTCGTTGGCTCCGTCGTTGTGCTGGGCGCGTGAGGAGTTCCAGCCGTGGGGCGGGTCTTCCTCGACCACCCAGTAGTCCGAGGGGAACACGACGATGTCGTTGCCCATCGCATCCGGGTTGGACTCGTCGCCGGCCAGGCCCGCCACCGGCAGCGACTCCTCGAGCGACAGCGCCCCGAAGAAGTGATCGAACGACCGGTTTTCCATCATCAAGAAGACGATGTGATCGACGTTGGCAAGCAGTGCCTCGGCAGACATGTCGCCCGACTCCGGGCACTGTTCGAACGGCTCGCTCGGCTCGCCGCTGCTTCCCGAGCTCTCCCCCTCGTCGCTGCTTTCATCGACGCTGCCGTCTCCGGTCGATCCCGAGGTGGTGCCGCCGGACGTCGTACCTGAGGTGTCGCCGCCGCCCTCGTCATCACCGTCGTCGCCGGCACACCCCACGGCTGCGGACAGACTCGCCGCGCTCACCCCCTGGATGGTCGCGCGGCGGGAGATTCCGCCCTCGGTCGATGCGTCGTTTCGGTCGTCGGTCACGGGCGCCTCCGCTGGTCGTCTTATCACGTCAGTCCCCGACCGAGGTGCGCAGCACCAGTCGCGCCGTGTCTCCTTCGACGACCGAGTTTGCCGCCGTGACGTTTGCCTCCAACACGACGTCACGACCGGCAACGTCGTTCGGATCGTCGATGAAGATGATCATCTCGGGAAACGTGGGATTGCCGGCATCGTCGGTGAGGTCGGGCGCACGACGGTGCTCGATGTCCGTGATCGGCGAGCCGTCGTCGTAGGTGAGCACGAGCTCGAGCACGTACTCGTCGGCTTGGTCATCGTCGTCGACCAGGCGCGCGTCGACGAAAATATGAAAGCCACCTTGAAGGCCCATGATGATCCGCTCGGACGTGCCGTCGGCATACCGGGTGAACGCGCCGGCCTCGTCGATCTCACCCAGCTCGATTCTGGGCGAGCGATCGGTGTCGCCATCGGTGTCTGGCGGGGCCTGCTCACAGGCGAGCGTGGTGGCCAGCACCAGCAGGCTCAGCTCTCGACCCACGATGAGCAGTCTACTCGGGGAGGTGAAGCGTCCAGCCGGCGGTCGCGCCACTCGCGCGCCGCCGCCGCCCTCCCCGGGTCCTCTCGGGGTCCACAGACCCCAAAACCGTCCCGATCCGGCGCCCACGTGACAGTCCAGAGCCGTCCTGGCCATGACACGGTCGGGTCGGCATCGTGATTCTTTGGCCCTGAACTCGCCCGGTGCCTAAATTGATCCCTCACTCGCCCATGAGCGCCGCAAACCATGGCCCACGTCGGGAGCCCCGGCGAGAGCCCCGTCCCGAGGCCCGCGCCGAAGACGAGCCCGCCCACGCGGACGTGCTCGCCCAGGTGATGCGAATCCTGGGCATCCTGCGCCGGCGCTGGCTGGTCGTCGCGGTGACGACGGTGATGTCGGTGGCCGCCGCTGCGCTCGCGATCACGCTGCTGCAGCCGCGCTGGAAGGCGAGCGCCACCGTGTTGCTGCACATGTCCGGGCCCCAGGTCCTCGACAAGGTCAAGGGCGTGTCGGAGGACGCGGAGGGTCGGCTGCTCGGGTATCGCGAGTACTACGAAACGCAGCGCCAGATCATGCGCAGCCGGGTGGTCGCCGAGCGGGCGTTGGCAGAGCTGGGACTGGCCAACGATCCGGTCTTTCTCGGCATCGACGACATCCAGTCCGAACCCGAGCGTATGGCCCGAGCGGCGGAGATCGATCCGGTCGAGCGCCTGCGCAGCCTGGTGTTCGTGGCCGAGGTTCGCAACTCTCGCGTCGTCGAGATCTCGGCGGAGTACCCCGACGCGGACATCGCCGCCGACATCGCCAACGCCGTCGCCCACGCGTACATCACCCACGTTCAAAACAGCCGCACGCGGCTGGGCAGCGACGCCAAGGACGACATCGCCGACGAGAAACACAAGGCGCAGAAGCGGGTCCAAGACGCCGAGAAGGCGTTCGAAGACTTCAAGACCGACAACAAGATCACCTCGATCGACCAGCTCGAACGCCACGCCACGCAGGACATCCTCACCCTCTCGGGCAGCGCCAAGAAGTCGGAGGCCGAGCGCATCCGGCTGGCGAACATGCTCGAGCAAGCCAAGAAGCTGCACAAGCAGGGCAACCTCACCGCGGCCAACCTGTTGTCGGAGAGCGACCGTCGACTGTTCGAGACGATGCGCGCCGAGCAGCTCGAGGCGGAGAAGGCGTTTCAGGAGGTCGACGTCAAGTACGGCCCCAAGCACGAGGAACACCGCAAGGCCAAGCGTCGCCTCGATCTGGTCAATGCCCGGATCCAGCGCGAGGGTGACGATCTGATCGGCTCGCTCGAGGCGAGCCTGTCGATCGTGCAGAAGACCGAGCGAGACCTCAATCGCTCGCTGGGGCGTGAGGAGAAGGACGCGCTCAAGGTCACCGCGCTCGAGCGCGAGTATCGCGAGCTCGAGCGCGAAGCGACGGCTGCCGCCGAGGACTACCTGCTGGTCGCGCGCCGCGATACGGAGATCGCGATCACCAACCGGGTCGAGGCCGAAGGCATCGAGATCCTCGACGAGGCCACGGTTCCGGCCGCGCCCGTGTTTCCCCAGAAGCTTCTGTTGCTCTCGCTCGGGCTGGTGGCGGGCCTGGGGCTCGGCTCGCTGCTCGCGGTCAGCATCGACTTCCGCGACCAGCGGATTCGTGGGCTCATCGATCTGGAGCGGGCACTCGCCGGCTTTGGCCTGCCCGTACTCGGCCAACTCCCGCAGCTGCCGGCCGACGTCCGCCTCGGCGTGGGCAACGTTCGCGCGCAGCGGCGCCAGCGGGACATGTACGCCTTTTTGTTCCCGCAGTCGCTGATGGCCGAGCGCTGTCGTGGGGTGCGGACCTCGCTCGCGTTCGCCTCCGGACACGAGAAGGTTCAGACCATCATGATCACGTCGCCGAGCTCGTCGGAAGGCAAAAGCTCGACCGCGATGAACCTGGCGCTGTCCTTTTGCCAGGCCAACAAGAAGGTCATCCTGATCGACGCGGACATGCGACGTCCGCGAATCCACCAGATCTTCCCCGAGGCGCTCGACCTGGGCGACAACGGGCTGGCCGCGGTGCTGCAGGACAAGTGCACATTCGACAAGGGCATGGTCGTCGGACCCGAGGATGCGCCGGCGAACCTCTCGGTGATGCCGTGCGGCGCCATTCCGGACAATCCGGCCGAGCTGCTCGACACGGCCAACTTCCGGCGGTTGCTGTCGGACCTGCAGGAGCAGGCGGACTTGATCATCGTCGACTGCCCGCCCGTGCTGCCGGTGACCGACCCGCTGATCCTCGCCCGTCACGTCGACGGCGTGGTGCTCGTCGGTCGCTGCGACTCGACGACGCGCTCGGAGCTGCAGCGGGCGATCGCTCAGCTTGCGCGTGGCGACACGAACGTCATCGGCGTGGTCCTCAACGAGGTCGACGCCCGCCAGGAGCGCTACGGCTACTCGACCGAGTACTACACCTACCGCGCGCCGGAGACTCGTACGGAGACCGCCTAGGACCGCCTAGGAGAGCCGCCCCTCGATGCCGCATCCCGACGAGCTCGACGAGCTGGACGGAGAGCCGACACGCGCCGTCGCCGATCGCGACGATCCGCCCAAGCGTCCATGGACGCGGATCGGCCTGTCGGTGGCGATCGGGGCCCCTGCCCTGTGGATGGGCGGCGCGCTCCCGCTGGTGGTCCCGGTGTTCGCGATCATGCTGCTCGTCTTGTGGCAGCGGCTGTGCACCCGGAGCACGCAGCCGCTGCACGTGCCGTGGGCCGTCGTGGTCGGGGCGCTCGCGGCCGGCCTGACCCTCGTGCAATGGGCGCCGCTACCGGGATTTCGCGCCATGTTCGGCGGTGGAATCACGGCGCAGGTCGATGCCGCACTGGCGGGGACCGGGCTCGACCCGTGGCCGGGCATGACCATCGTGCCGGGTGATACCGGTCTCGAGGCGGCGCGCCTGCTCGCGCTCACCATCTTGTTCGTGGCCGCCGCGCAGCTGTCGTGGCGCGTCGCGGCCGCGATCGTGGCGGCAACCGGAACCGGGGTGGCGCTGATCGGCTTTGCCCACGAGGCGGCGGGCCTCGACGCGATCTACGGCATCTACGCCGCGCAGGAGGTCAATCTTTCGGGCATCCCTGCGCTGCTCGGCACGTTCGTCAACCCCAACCATCAATCGAGTCTGCTGTTGCTCGGCTTGTTTGCCGCGGGCGGACTCGCCGTCGATCAGCACGTGCTCGGTCTCAAGACGCGCGACCCGTCCAAGGTCGATGCCTACGGCGATCGCTCGCTGGCCGCGATGGCGGCACTCGCGATTCAGCTCCCGGCCCTGGTGCTGTCGCTGTCGCGCGGGGCCATGATCGCGTTCTTGCTGCTCGGTCCAATCGCGGCGTGGATGGGACTGCGGCAGCAAAAGCCCCAGCGCCGATCCCAGCGCAAGCGGGCCAAGCGTCTGTCGCCGTTGCGTACGCTGGTCACCGTCGGCTTCGTCGGGTTGACGCTGCTGGTGGCCAAGCACGGAGCCTGGCGCGAGCTGGCGACCCTCGCCGACGTGGCAACGCCGCAGAGCAACACGGAGACCAAGCTCCGCCTGGCGAGCGAATCGATGGCGATGCTCGACGCGGCAGGTCCGATCGGAATCGGCCGGGGTGCATTCGTCGATCTGTTCGGGGCCTTCGATGGGCAGCCGAGCTGGGTGCTCTACACGCACGTCGAGTCGATGCCGACGGCGATGATCGTGGACTGGGGCTGGCTCGGCGGGGGTGCGGTCCTGGTGGGCATGACGTTGTGGTGGCTGCACGCCTTCGTGTTCGCCAAAGGGCGGCGCGACACCACCGCGCGACGAATCGTGCTGATGGGGCTGCTGGCCATGGCGATCCAAAACGCGGCCGACTTCTCGCTCGAGCTGCTCGGCGTCGCAGGGCCCGCGGTGGCGCTGGCGGGAGGCCTGTCTCCGCCGCCCCGCCTGCGCTGGAAGGTGACGCCCGCGCGGTGGATCGGAACCGCGGTGCTGCTCGGCGCGATCGCCCTCGGCTTCTGGGCGCAGCCACATACGTACGCCACGCGCGAAGCCGCCAACGCCACCGTGCTCGCGGGCAACGTCGATGGCGTGCCGATGCTCGCCAAGCGACCGCTCGACGGGCGACTGATGGGACTCATCGCGCGGCGGGCGGCCAAGCAGCGCGACTGGCCGACCGCGCTGCACTGGTCCGAGCTCGCCGTCGATCGGCGGCCGGGAGCAGTCGATCCCTGGCTGGTGCGCGCCGCTGCGGAGCGCGAGCTGGCGACCGCCGAGCAGAGCAATGCGTCGATGACCGAGGGCCTGGCGCGCCTTCACGATCCGCCCTCCGAGGAGCTGATCGAGTACTTGTTGCTGCACTACCCGCGCGCACCGATGCTCGCCGCGGTCGCCCCGACCAGCGCCCCGCCGTGGCAGCTGCTGGTCGACGCATTGCTCGACCGGGCGCCCGATCACGCCGATGCCGTGGCCGCCAAGCGGGCCGTCGCCGAGCCCGACGACCCCGCCCCGCTGCGCTACCGTTTCGTGATCGCGCAGCGCAAAGGCAACGCCCCGCTCGCGCTGCACCACGCCCGGCTATGGCGAGCGGTCGATCCCCGCCGCGCCGCATCGCACATCGCCGTGGCGCAGGCACTGCGGGCTCACGATCCCCCGCGCCTCATCGAAGCCCAGGCCGCCCTCGATACCGCACTCGAGGAAGCCGACATCGAGACCTACGCCGATCGTGGGCTGATCGAAGAGGAGCTCGTGCGAACGCTGATCGACCTGGCCGACGAGGATTCGATCGCGCGGG
>JGI12316J15310_10000041_pt109 | contig 13039 bp, 15 predicted proteins | sample MarCyaLeptolynsp_FD_15310 | JGI IMG/M metagenome (IMG submission 15310)
CGAAGAAACGGTGGACCGCCGGGAAGTGGCGCTCGAACAGCTCGCTGCCCGCCTGCGCATCGCCGGCCGCCCAGGCCTCGACCAGCTCCAGGTCGTCGCGCTCCATCGATGCGAGGGTAGCATCGCGTTCGTCACGATGGCCCAGCCGTCTGCTCCCACGACCGCCTTCGAGGCGGAGCGCTCGCGACTCGAAGCACGGCGTCGGCTATTCGGCGAGCAACGTGCACTGGTGGTGGGCGGCTTCGAGGTCGAACGGCCGATCGGGTCGGGCGCCACCGGGACGGTGTACCGGGCACGTGATCCGAGGCTCGAGCGAGCGATCGCGATCAAGCTGGTGCACCCGCAGCTCTCGGCCGAACGCCACCGCAAGCGAGTTCTGCGGGAGGCCCGAGCATTGGCGCGGCTGCAGCACGAAAACGTGGTCGGCGTGCTTGCCACCGGCATGCACGAGGGGCGCATCTACATCGCGATGGAGCTCGTCGAGGGCAACACGCTCACCGCCTGGCTCGCCGAAACGAAGCATTCGTGGCGGGAGATCGTGGACGTCTTCGACCAGGCCGCGGCGGGTTTGGCTGCAGCGCACGACGTCGGGCTCGTGCACCGCGACTTCAAACCCGACAACGCGCTGGTGGGGACCGACGGCCGGGTCAGGCTCGTCGACTTCGGACTGGTGAGCGAGGCAGGAACCGCGGAACCGGCCTCGGACTCCCCAGCGCGCCCGCATCGTCCGGCGAGCCTCACCGCGAGTGGTGCCGTGCTCGGCACGCCAGCGTATATGGCACCCGAGCAGCTGGACCGCCTTGCGCCCGTGACCGCGGCCGCGGATCAGTTTGCGTTCTGCGTGGCGCTGTACGAGGGGCTGTTCGGCGCGCGGCCGTTCGACGGTGAGACGCTCGAGGACATCGCGGCCGCGCTCCAGCATGGGACGCCTGCACCGGAGCTCGGTGATGTGCCGCGCTCGGTGTGGTCCGTGGTTCGGCGGGGCCTGCAGCGGGATCCGGAAGCGCGCTGGCCGAGCATGACCCGACTGCGGATGGCATTGCGGACGGCCGCAAAGGGTTCGCCATGGCGGCGACCGGCCGTTGCAGCGGTCGCCATCGCGGCCGTGGGACTGCTGGCGCTGACCGACGAGTCGGCCGATCCCTGCAACGAGGCTTCGGATCGCATCGCCGGCGTGTGGAGCGACGCGCCCCGACAGAGCATTCCCGATGCCGCGCTCACCGAGCTGGACGCGTATGCCGACGCGTGGGCGCGCGCATTCGAAGCGACGTGTCGCGATCGCCAGGACGCTGCGTACGACGAACGCATGGCGTGCCTCGGCCACCGGCGCACGCAGCTCGCCGCGACCATCACCGGAATCGAAGGCACCGCCGATCGCTGGTGGCGGGCCGCAACGGTGGTCGCGGAGCTTCCGAGCGTCGAGTCGTGTCTCGTCGACACTCCGCCCGATGCTCTCGCCGTACCCGATGACGCTCGCCGCGCTGCCGTGGATGCGGTGAGGACTCGCCGAGCCAAAGCCGCCGCGCTGCAGCGTGGTGGTCGCCTCCCCGAAGCGGTCAGTCTGATCGAGCAGGTCGTCGCCGACGCGAGAGCGACGGACTTCGCTCCCGTGCTCGCCGAAACGCTTCGCACCCAAGGCGCCGTGTTGCAGGCGGCAGCGGACTACGCAGCCTCGGCCGCCGCGTTCGAAGAGGCCTATCACGTGGCCAATGCGACCGGAGACGACGCCCTGGCTGCCGCATCGGCGGTCGAGCTCGCCTTTCTTCAAGAAGTGCATCGCCGAGACACGGCCCGTGCGGACGAGTGGACCCGCCACGCTCGCGCCGCCGTTGAACGGGCAGACTCCGCCAGAGGACTGCTCCTACGGCACGAAGGAGCCCTCGCCCTCGTGCGCGGCGACTATGCCATCGCGCGCAACAAGTTCGAGCAAGCGCTCGATCGACACGACACGACTTCAGAACCACCGTCCGAGCGCATCCTCCTGCTGAGCAACCTCGGGGCTGCCGCGTACTACGTCGGCGATTTCGCAGACGCGCAGCGCCGCTACACGCAAGCGCTCGAGCTGACCATCGAGGTTCTCGGCCCCGATCATCCCGACGTGGCCGATGCGCTCGCCGGAATCGGCATCGTGCAGCTCGCCGACGAGAACTACGACGCCGCCATCGAGAGCAACCGCCGCGTTGTTGCGATCGTGCGCGACGCATTCGGTCCCGATCACCCGCGTCTGGCTCGCGCGCTGCACAACCTGGGCGCGGCGCTGCAGCGGGCGGACAAGCTCGAAGAGGCGGAGCAGGTCAGCGAGCGATCATTGGCGATCCTGATCGGCGTGCACGGACCCGACCACCCGTCGCTCGCCTCCAGCTACGCGGCGCTGGGCAACCTGGCCTGGCGACAGGACAACGCGGAGCTCGCCCGCAGGCATCATGAGCACGCGATCGCGATTCGGACTGCGGCAGGCTCCCCCGAGCACGCCGAGGCGATGCGCTCGCTGGCCATGCTCGCCGAGATCGACCGGAGTCTGGGGAACGACGCCGCAGCCCGAGAGAAGATCGATCGCGTGCTCGCCGTGTGGCGGCCGCTGCTCGGGCCGGATCATCCCGACGTGATCGAGGCGATGGCACTCCGAGAAGCCGTGACCCCCTCCGACTTCACCGGTGAGCAAGCGCCCTGGTGATCAGTGCTCGTGGGGCTGGCCGAATTCGTGCTGCAGCTCCACCAGCTCGAACAGGTTGCCCTTCGGATCAGCGAGCGTGACCACCGGGCCAAAGCCCTCGTCGTGCGGCTCGATCACGACTTCGGCGCCCAGCTCTTTGCACTTCGGAAGGTGGTCGTCGAGCTTGGTCACCGCGAACGCGATCGGCGTAGCCCGTGACGGCCCGTGCTTGCCGAAGTTCGACGGCGGGTGGATACCGAAGTGCACCTCGCCGATGTCGACGCCGTAGTGAATGTCGAGTCCGCCGTGGTCCTCACGCTCGAACGTCAGGCCGAGTGCATCGCGATAAAAACCGGCGAGCGCCTCCACGTCTTCGGTCACGAGGATGACTCCACAGATCGACTTCACGGCCATGGCGCCGGGACGATAGCGGGTTTGCCCGGCGGTCGCGCGGGGGAACTACTCGGGTCAGGATGTCGCGCGTCGCATGGGACGCTCGGACGATTTCGCCCCGGCGCTGCCCGCATCTGCAGGAAATTGTTGGTGGCGCCCTGATTGCAGTTCTCTGGGATCAGGATGTCTCGCGTCGCATTCGTGTCGTACCTGGTGGGATTGGCTGCCTGTGCGACCGGCCCTCAATCCATGCCCTCCAATCCGGACGTGGCGACGCTGAATTCGAAGGCCGAGCCCGACCGCGGCGAGGTCATGCTCGACCGCGTCGAAGGGGAAGACGAGCGCTGGGTGGACGTGCCGCATCGCGGCGAGTGCCCGTATCCCGCCGACGAGCTACCCCACTTCGAGCCCGTCGACGACACCGAGATCCCGCGGTTGGATCCCGAGCGTCAGCGGGCGACCACCATGTACAACGGCGACGAGAGCCTCGACGACAAGGCCCTGCTGCTACACCTCGACACGGCGACGACCGAGGTCCTCGGCTGCGTGACGATGGCCGCCTGCTACGACGCCGAAGACGTCCCGGCGGGGGAGATCGAGTTCGCGTTCGAGGTCGATCCCGGAGGACGGGTTCAGGCCGTGGACGTCGATCCGTCCGAAGGCCTCGATCGCTGGGGCGTGGCCGCATGCGCGCGCAAGGCCATCTACGAGACGCGGTTCCCCAGCTACGACGGCGGGCACCTCATCGTGAGCTACTCGATCGCGATCGAGTGAGCCGGCTTGCCACCCTTGATGCGGCGGGGTCGAGGTTTCTTGGGCTTGTCCCTGGCCTCGCGAGGATCACAGGGCTCATCGACCGGCCCCGCCCAGTCACCCTTGACGCGAGCGAACTCGGGGTCGGGCTTGACCGGCTCGAGCTCTTCCTCTGGCTCTGGCTCGCGCTCTGCCATGGGCACCATCACGTCCTCGATGAACGTGGGCTGCTCGAGCTCGATCGCGGTGGGCGCCGCCTCTTGGACCGCGTCCGCGTTGTGAATCGGAGTGCATGCGGCGAGCGCGGTTGCGACCACCGCGGCGGCCACCATTGGCGCCTTCTTGGGCGCGCGAAACGAAACGTTGCCTTGGTCATCGAACAGGTAGCTGATGCAGATGTCGCGCTCGGCGTTCTTCACCAGCAGGGCACGGGCCTGCTTCTCCGTCATCGCGGAGAGGTCGTAGACCGGCTTGTCACACGCTTGGCAGTGCTTGCCGCACCCGGTCGGCCGCATCGCATCCCAGTCTTCGTGACACGGCGAAGCGATCGGCAGGTGTTTGGCGCGCATCGCTTTCACCCTACGAGTGACGCGCGATTTGGGTCTCATGTGACGCGGCTTTTCGGCCTCGGCCAAGTGCTCGTGATCCGGCGCTCACACCCTGGCACAGGCCTTGCTCCATCCCCCTACGTGTCCATCCTCGATACCAAGCCCTATCTCGACGAGTGCCTCATGCTTCCGAAGTCCGCGTCCGGATTCGACGAGCTGCCCACGCGCCCGATGGTGAAGGTTCGACGCCGTCGCCGGGCATCGTCGCCGAAGCGTTGGGATCCCCCGTTCGAGCGCCTCGATCGCCGCCGTTGAGCCTGAATCTCCTGGGCACGTGGGGCGTTCGTAACTCCGATGCACTGGACCTACCGGGCCAACGCCGTCCTGTTCGGGCTCATGGCGCTCGGAGCCGCAGTGCTCGCGGGCGGGTTCTGGCCCGGCGACCCCGGCTGGACGGTGTGCGGCGGCGCGGCGAGCCTGCTGTACATCACGGTCGCCGTGCTGCTGTGGCAAGGCGTGGGCTGGGCGGGAATGGTGGGCATGGGAACCGCGGGGTTCTCCGTCGGTCTCTGGATTCAGTCGGTCATCGCGCTGACCGTGGGCGTTCGCGCAGGTGTCGACACCAGCACCACGCTTGGGACCTGCCTGGTGTGCTTCATGGTCAGCGGATTGGCGTTCGTCGGTCCGTGCCTGATTCCGCGCTCGGTCTCGATTCGGCATGCTGCCTCGATCGCGTTTGCCGGAGCCGCCCTCGTGCCCGGCCTGCTGTTTGCGCTCGCGCCGTCACAGGCGCTCGGCGTGGCCTTGGCCATGGGCGTCGGCTCGGTAGCCCTCGTGGCGGGCACGATCGCCGTCGCCCGCGGTCGCACCTGGGGACTGCTGCTCAACCTCGTCGGCGCCGGCATCATCGGTGCGGGCGTCACGTTCGCCCCGCGCCTCGGCTTTCTGCACGCCACCAACCCGTTCATCCCGAATGCGGGGGCGTTCATGGTCGAGGTGCTCGGACTGTCGGCCGCCATCCTCGCGGCCATCTCGACGCTGATCTACGCCGGCCCGGTGGTCAGATTCCTCCTCCGTCGCGACTGAATCCCCCTTGGGGGGAATCCCCCAGTTGATGCGCATGCCCTGCCGTTGCTATGGCGGCAGCCGATGGACATCGACGACACGCCACCCAACAACGGTGCCAAGGCAGCGATTGGACTCGTGGTCGTGCTCGCCCTCGCCGGGGCCGCGGCCGCGCTCTACTTCTTCGTGCTGGCGGGCGGTGGCCGAGGTGAAAGCGATCGCCCCGACCGCGTGCTCGTGATCGGTCCCGAACGATCGGACCTCGAGGACTGGCTGAAGAAGCAGGGCTTCGACGGCACCCAAGCGGACTACGCCCAGGTTTCGGCCGAAGGATCGGACATCGAACCCGGTGCCGAAGGCGTGGCTGCCGTCGCCGCCTACGCCGACAAGTACGGCTTCGGCTTCGTCGCCTTTCACCCGCCGGAGATGTACCCGTTCGACAAGCCGGTGCCGGAGGGTGCCACGATGGCGGTGCTCAGCGTCGGGGACCTCGCCGACCCAGCAGCTCTGACGTTCGGGACCCCGACCCCGGGTGTCGAGCACAAGGATGCCGCCGCGCTCGAGGTCGGGCTGATGCTCGCGTTGTTCGAGCAGCCGGTGCTCGCTGCGATCAAGGACGAGAAGATCGACTCGGGTCACCTCGAGGCGCTCGCAAGCCTGCGCAGCGCGAATGCCCCCGAGATGCACGATGCGCTCGTGCAGGGTCAGGACAAGTTCGCCAAGCTCGACATCGCCTGGAAGGCAGGCTGGGAAGCGGCCGAGGAGGGCGTGGCCACAACCCCGTTGGGCGCCCCGTTCGAGATCGCCGACGCCTACCCGCTGAGCAACGGCGGCCTGCTCGTTGCGCGGCACAAGGCCAACTGGACGACGACGGACGGCAAGAACGGCACGCTCGAGCACGCGTACACGGGCGGTGTCGTCTACGTCTCGCCGGCGCAGCTGACCGCGGTCCGAGACCAGCCCGGCACGCTCCCCGAGCACACCGAGTGCGAGCTGCTGCCCGCCGAGTCGGTCGAGACGGTGACGACGAGCCCGAACCTCGACGCGGTGATGCTCGTGAGCAACTTCGGCGACGGTGGTGCCCGATCGATCACCGTGCTCGCGGTCGATCCCGGGGCGGGCTCGTGCCCATTCGAGAAGGTGGGCAACGTGCACAAGCGGCGCTCGGGCGGCGGCGAGAGCTCGATGCGTCCGCATAGCGATGGCTCGATCTACGAGCTCACCGATCGACTGCGATTCTTGCAGCACGGGCGCACCAAGTCGTGGAACTACCCGGTGGTCGAGCCCGCGGGTCAGGCGACCTGGGTCGCGGACAAGCTCGTGGCGTACACCGGCCGCGTTTACGAAGAGGATAGCCTCGAGAGTGGGGTGGCGTGGATGTCGTCGACCGAGACGACGCGCCAAGAAGCGTTCGTTTCGGCCAGCGACCTGCTCGGGCACAAGATCGGCGAGCACGACTTCGAACTGATCCACCACGTGGACGAGGACACCTTGCTGGTGCTGGTCGAAGAACGAGAGCCGCGCAAGGCCTCGGTGGTGCAGATCGACTTCAAGCGCACCTTCGATGCGCTGCCCAAGAGCGTGGACTACCGCGCGGAGGAGCTCGCCAACGTGCGCTCGATCCGGCTCGCGCGCAACCTGGTCGGCGCCCGCCGTGTGCTGCGCAGCGACCTTCCGCGAGGCTCGCAGTTCTCGGTCGACAACAAGGGCACCAAGCTCGCGATGATGGACGCGACGAGCCACATCAACGTCTTCAAGCTCCAGGCTGGCGACAGCTCGGAGCCGATGCGCATCGAGTCCAAGGGCGATGCGCTCGTCGGGGTCCCGCGACTGTCGGCCAACGGCGACTACATCGTCTTCGAGCGCAACGTCACCGCGGCCGAAACCAACGTGGTCACCACGCAGTTGCGCTGGCTGTGACGTCAGCGCCAGGCGGCCGCGATCGCGGCGCGTGAATCGAGGCCGGACTTGGCCAGGATGCGATGGACGTGGTCTTTGACCGTGGCCACCGAGATGCCGAGCGCGAGCGCGATGTCACGGTTGCGCAGGCCCGTCGCGACGAGGCCGGCCACCTCGCGCTCCCGCGGGCTCAGGTCGGCGAACCCAGGGTCCGGTGACTCGGACGGCCGGAGGACCACGACCGGCTGACCGAGGTCCTTGCTGGCATCGACGTCGATCGTCATACCCACGCCCTCTGGGAGCGCCTCGCCCAGGCGAGCGAGGGCCTCGCGCGGGACCCGATCACCCTGCGCCGCCTTGACCGCCGCCAGCGCCTCCCGAATCCGGGCCAGCTGCTCGTCGTCCAGCCGCATCCATCCAAGGATGGATTGTCGCGGAGCGCCGGTCCACCTACCTTGGCGACGTGTCAGCGATCGACGTCGTACAGCGGTACTTCAAGGCGATGGAGGCGGGCCCAGCCGAGGCTCCGCGGCTGTTCGCGCTGTTTGCCGATGATGCCACCTATGTCGAACCCTTCTCCGGGCAAAGCCGGACCCACGAGGGAAAAGCGGCGATCGAGGCGTGCATCAAGGCCAGCTGGGAGGGCGGGCCACGGGACGTCGGCATCGAGGTCAATCGCATCGACGTCGACGGCGACGTCGTGCGCAGCGAGTGGACGTGCACATCCCCGGACTTCCCGGCTCCGGTTAAAGGCATCGACGTGTGCACCGTCGAGGGCGGGCTCATCAAGCGGCTCGAGGTTCGGTTCGCGTGAAGGCGCTGCTGTGGATCAACCGCATCCTGCTCACCGGCCTGTCGATCATGACGGGCGCGGTGAAGCTGGCGCGGATGGACGCCGAGATGGAGATCTTCCGCAACATCGGCTTTCCCGACGCGCTGACGATCGTCTTTGGCGTGGTGCAGCTCGTCGGCGGCCTGCTGCTGCTGCCCGGCAAGACCACCAAGCTCGGCGCCTGGATCATGGTGCCGACGTTCATCTTTGCCACCGGCGTCCTGTTCGCCAACGGCATGATCCCCTTCGGCGTGTCGTCGCTGCTGTTCATCGCGATGGCGCTGCTGCACGCCACGCGCTGGGATCGCGCGACCTGACTAGCTCCAGATCTGCTTGAACGTCGGGCGTTCGTGGAAGCGGGCCAACCAGGCCTCGACATTGGTGAGACCTTCAGCCGAGACCCCGCAAAAGGTCGCGTAGGTGACGGCGCTTCCGACGATGAGGTCGGCGAGCGAGAACTCGTCGCCGAGCAGGTGATCTCGACCCGCCAGATGGTTGTCGAGGATCTCGAATAGCCCGCGCATCTCCGCCTGGCAGTGTTCGACCTGTCCGGGATGGCGGAGCTCGGGCGGCGTCTTGTCGCCGCCAGCGAAGTTGAGACGCTTGTTGACGGCCCCCATCTCGACGTAGGCCCAGGTCGTCCAGGCCATCGCCTGCAGTCGCTGCGGTGAGTCTGCAGCAGGCCAGAGCTTGCGCGCGACGCCGTAGCGCTCCCCGAGCCACTGCATGATCGCGAGAGCCTCGAACATCGGGGTGCCATCCACGACGATCGTGGGCACCTTGGCGTTGGGGTTGAGAGCCAGATACTCAGGCTCGCGCAGCTCGCCGGTCGTGAAGTCGTGGACCACGCGCTCGTGGGGCACGTCGAGCTCCAGCAGAGCGTGTTCGACGGGGATGGCGCTGGACATGGGAGCGGTGTGCAGGACGATAGGCATCGGTTTTTCCTGCCGCAGACCCTACTCCGCATTACGGACAGTTTCGGTCCTCAATAGGACGTAGAATGGTTGGCGATGATCGTGACCTCGGCACGCTTGCTCCGGCTGCTGACGCTGCTGCAATCGCGCGGGTTCTGGACCGGGGCCGAGCTGGCGGAGCGACTCGAAGTCACCGAACGAACGGTTCGGCGTGATGTCGATCGCCTGCGCAGTCTCGGGTACCCGGTTCGATCGAGTACCGGGGTTGCGGGTGGCTATCAGCTCGGGGCCGGAGCCTCGCTGCCGCCGCTGCTGCTCGAGGATGACGAGGCGCTCGCCGTCTCGCTCGGCCTGCGCACGGCAGCGACAGGGACCGTCGCCGGCCTCGAGGAGCCTGCAGTGCGGGCCTTGGCGAAGCTCGAACAGATGATGCCCGCCAGGCTGCGGCGACGCGTCAAGGAGCTGGGCGCCGTTGCGCCGCTCTACCACGAAGGACCGCAGGTCGAGGCAAAACTTCTCGCGGCCCTCGCTGCCACGTGTCGCAACTTCGAGCGCGCCTCGTTTCGCTACGAAACGCAGGAACGTACGACGCGACGCCACGTCGAGCCGCACGGCGTCGTGCACACCGGCTACCGCTGGTACTTGGTGGCCTGGGACGAGGACCGTGAAGATTGGCGGACGTTTCGGATCGACAGAATCCGTGGGCAGATCAAGGCTGGCCGCCGCTTCACTCCGCGCCCGATCCCCGAAGGCGACGTGGCTGCGTACGTCTCGCGGTCGATCGCTTCACGACCGTACGCCCACCAGGCCACAGTCGTTTTCCACGCGCCCAAGGAACGCGTCGCAAAGCAGGTCCCCGCTTTGAGCGCGTATCTCAGCCCAATCGACGACGAGCGCTGCCGCATGGAGACTGGCGCGGACACGCTCGACCGGATCGCACTCTACGTCAGCCTCGTGGGCGAGGACTTCGAGGTCGAGCACCCGCCAGAGCTGCGAACCGAGCTTCGCCGGCTCGCAACCCGCATCAATCGGTCGCTGCGCAAGTGAGCGTCAGGGCAGCTCGCCCTGTTCGAGCATCTTGACGAACTTGGCGATTCGACGGGCTCGCGTCTCTTCCCGCTTGGCGTCTTCGATCTGGTGGAGCACGTGAAAACGGCTCGAGGACTTGATCGTCGGCCAGGCCTTCCTGGCGCGGGCCGACTTGGCAAGCGCTCGCTCGAAATCCTTTGGCGGCTTGATGTCAGCCTGACCAAGATAGGCGTTGTCCCAGCGACCATCGGCTTTCGCGGCCTCGACCTCGGCCAGGCCAGCGGGATGCATCATGTCTTCGTCGATCAGCCCCTGGACGATGTCGCGGTTGATCTTCGACCACTTGCTGCGAGGTCGGCGAGGGGTGAGTCGAATCGCGTAGTAGTTCTCGTCGATGGCGTTCTTGAGCCCATCGATCCAACCGTAGATCAGCGCAACCTCGCGGGCTTCCTCGTAGCTCACCGTCTTCAGCCCGCTGGCCTTCTTGGCGAGCTTCACCCACAAGCCGTCGTCTTTCTTCGCGTGGTTGTTGTCGAGCCAGGTCTCGAAGCTGCGGCGCGTCTTGAAGGCGCGAATGAGGATGCCCTTGTGGGTCTCGGGCATCAGCCGATGTGCTCGCCGAAGAATGCCAGCGTCCGCGCCAGGGCTGTGGCCGCCGGCTGCGGTGCGAAGTGCTCGCGGTGGTCGCAGGCAAAGCCGTGCCCCGCCTCGTACTCGTGCAGCGTGACGTTGTCGTGCTCGCCTGCGATCTCGCGAACCTGCTCGACCGGAAACGACTCGTCTTCCTCACCGACGTGCATCATCACCGGAACCTGCGGCGTTTGGTCGCGCAGGCTCAGAATGCGGCTGCCGTAGTAGCTGACGGCGCACGACAAGCCCTCGATGTTGGCCGCCGCTGCCCAGACGACGGCACCGCCAAAGCAGTACCCCACCGTGCCCACGCGCCCCGCCGACGCCACCGACTGCACCGCCGCGGTCATGTCCGACATCAGCGCCTCGGGGGTCGTCGCGCCCGCGAGGTCTCGACCGCGCCGAAAGCCCTCCTCGTTGTAGGCGAGCTCGACCCCACGCTCGGTCCGATCGAAGAGCGAGGGCGCCACGGTCAGATACCCGAGGCCGGCGTATCTCGACGCAACCGCCCGGATGTGACGATTGACCCCGAAGATCTCCTCGACCACGACGATTGCGCCTCGGGGCTCACCCTCCGGCTTGATCCGGAATGCGGCCAGGCGATGGCCATCCGCCGCCTTCAACTCGACCCACGTCATGGGCGGGACGCTAGCACGCTCGCGAGCCACGCCTCGATCTCCGAGACGTGTTCATCAGCGTCTTCCTGGCCGTCGTAGTCGCGCTTGGCCTTCTTCGCCAGCTCGATGGCACGTTCGAGATCCCGGTTGGCCATGTGCAGCGACTTCGCGAGCAGGAAGCGAGCCTCGCCCAGATCCTGTCCCTGCACACCGGCGCCTTCCTGCACGGCGATCGCCCGCTCGAACGCCTTGACCGCGTCCTCGGCACGCTTCTCCGCGAGCGCGATCTGCCCGATCCCCAGATGCGCGTACACGTTCATCGGGTGGTCCTCTCCGACCTTGGCTTTCCAGGTCGCGAGTGCCTTCTCGAACTCGACCATCGCCTCCTCGTGCTTGCCAAGCTTGCGGAGCTGCTCCCCAACGCTGACGATCGACAACCCGGTCGATGGATTGTCGGCGCCCATGAGCTTGGTCTTCATCACGAGGGCCTGGCGGTAGAGCTCGAGAGACTCTTGGTCCTCACCCCGATCCGAGAGGATCGACGCGTGGTTGTGCAGAGCCTTGGCAAGCTCCGGATGGCCGTCGGGAAAGGCCGCGGAAAGAATGTCCTCGGCTCGCACCAGCCATTGCTCCGCCTCTTTGAGCTTGCGACTGGCGAGATACGAGGCGCCGGTATTGAGCGAGGTAACCCCGACCGTCGGGTGACGCTCGCCGAGCAGCTGCTCGTGCAGCGTCACCGCTCGCAGCGAGACCTCGGCGGACTTGTCGTGCTGGCCCTGCATGCCGTACGCCACGGCGAGGTTGCCGACGGCCGCGAGCTCGATGAGGCTCGAGCCGGTGTCCTCCGCGGCCGCCTCCGCCGCTTGCTCGTACTTTTCGCGCGCCTCGTCGAAGCTCGCCGCGCGCAAGAAGCTGTTGGCCTCGTTGAGTCGCAAGATCGCGATGAGCTTCGGCGGGTTGCCGAGGCGCTCGATCAGCCCCGCCGCTTGCTCGGCGTAGCGCCGCGCCCCGACGAGATCGCTCTGGTGGTACCCGAGCTGCCCGGACATCTGCGAGAGCAGCTGCGCCCGTGCCCGCTCGTGTCCCGCAGCTTCGGCGTAGCGCAGCGTCTCGCCCAGCACCCGCAGCGCTTCCTTTTGATTGCCGGAGCGTGTTGCGGCCTGTTCGGCGACCATGCCCGCCTCGGCACCGAGCGCCGGATACTGCAGCTCGATCGAACGCTGAATCACGACCGTCGCCTTCTCGGCGGCACGCCCATACTGGCCCGCGATCACCAGTGCCTTGGCCTTCGAGAGGGTCTCGCGCTCGGCCTCGACAGCCGTACGCGTCTCGGGGTCGCTGGGCGGCGGCACGGCGGCACGCACGAAGTCCGGGTCGGAGCAGGGCTCGATCCCGTCGAGGCGCGAGACCGCCTGCATCGCATTTTCGACGGTCTCGGAGGTCGCTTCCTCGAACAGATCGACCAGTGCATCGACTTCCTGGCGCCGCATGTCGAGGCACGCCATCCGTAGGTCCATCAGTGCTTCGGATTGTTCACGGCGAACCTGTGTGGCCTGGCAAGCCTCGGTGTGCGCGGCCGTCCAGTGCTCGGCGTAGTCGTCCAGCGCGGCGGTGACGAGCGCGGCCGTGCTCTCCGCATAGACGAGCCCGGTCGCGGTAAACGCTTCGCTGACCTTGGCCTTGTCCGGCGCCCCCCATGTGGCCTC
>JGI12316J15310_10000060_pt40 | contig 13027 bp, 12 predicted proteins | sample MarCyaLeptolynsp_FD_15310 | JGI IMG/M metagenome (IMG submission 15310)
TGTCCTGCGCGACGATCAGGCACTTTTCAGTCTGATTTCGATATCGCGTGACGTCATCGTGTAGAGTGCATCGAGCAATTCCGGGACGAGCGATCCGGGCCCCCTCGCCTCGCCTGCCGCCATTTCACCTGCAATATTGAACACAGAAAGCCCTGCGGCAGCAGCAAGCGCCATGTCGGGCTCAACGCTCGCAAATGCGGCCAGCACGGCACCGCCCGCACAGCCTGTTGCCGTCACGCGCGCCATGAGCGGATGTCCGTTGCGAAGCCGAAAATCCTCCCGCTTGCTTTCGATCCTGTCTTCCTCGCCCGTAACGGCCAGAACCGTGCCATCACTGATGAGGCTTTCGACAGCTTGCCGGTCCTCGAAGAGAGCGGACTGCTCTGCCTCGTTGAGACGGACAAGATCGGGTTTCAGGCCCAGAAGGTCGCGCGCATAAGCGCAGCGGATGGGAGACCGCTCGACAAACACCGGGTCGACACTGACAGGCCGGCCCGCTGCCTTCGCAGCTTCGATGGCAACAGGTATCGCCTGGCGGCGCGTCTCATCGAGGGTACCCAGATTGATCAGCAAGGCATCGGCTCCCGATGCAAAGCCGGCCACTTCTTCAGGCGCAAGTGTCATGGAGGGGATCGCGCCGATCGCCAGTAGAACGTTGGCGGTGAAATGCTGTGCCACTGAATTCGTGATCGCGTGCACGCGCGGCGCATTTCCGCGAACCTTCTCTAACAGGTCAAAGACGGTCTCGGCCGCGAGGGACTGTGTTGAAGCAGCAACCGAAAGGCTCATGCATCTCCTCCGAATAAGGACGTTCCAATCGAAGAGATGAAAGAAAGGCGCGCGGCCAGATGGCCATGGGTCTATCTCAAATCCCTCCGCCGGTACCAACCGGATCAGGTTCAAGGAGTTGGCCAGTTGCCTCTCAGCCCGGTCATTGTTCGCCGGGCACCCCCATGAGACTTCTGCACTGCTAACAAGCCCGGTTCGCGATTGCAAGCCCCGGCCCACATGCCGCTCCCCTTGCTGCACCATCAGCAATTGACTGAAGCGGTCAGATAGGCGATGTCCTTGAGAAAGCCTTTGGAAAGCAAACTGCCGGAGTGTCGCATGGTTCCGTTTTTCGTCATGATCAAATGCCAGCTGGGCAAGACCTACCAGGTTGCCAATGCCATTGCAGATGCGGAAATTGCGTCAGAGGTCTATTCTACCAGCGGCGACTATGACCTGTTGGTGAAGTTCTATGTCGAAGACGGTGCCGACATCGGGCATTTCGTCAATGAAAAGGTGCACCCGATCGGCGGGATTCAGGACACCAAGACGATTATCACGTTCAAGGCATTCTAACCTTTTCCTGAAAGCCTGTTTCCAGAGATGGAGGCGTTCTATGCGAATTCTGATATCAGCGGCGCTTGCCGCGAGCTTGTATGTTGCACCGGGGCCTTTTGCCGACACGGCGACAGCCCAGGGTATGCCGCCGGAGCAGATCAAGCAGATCCTCGATGTGACAAAGACAAGCTGGGTTTCGTTCCGGGACTGGCAGGGTCAGCAGTTGATTTATTTCACGCATCTTGAAGCCTGGAAATGCGGCATCGACTATGTGTTCTACGGTCTGAATGGCGGCCCGCTAGATCAGATTTGGGAACTGGACGCGTGCAATCCGGACAATCCGAATGCGGTTTTGAAGGACAAGCCATACATTGAGTTGCCGGCCGGCTCGACCCAGTCAATCAGCGTGCAGCTGATCTATCCAGACGGAACCAAGAGCCCTGTCGAGACGTTCCTCTACAAGCCGCAATAGGCGGAAAATGATCTCAGGACCGCGAGGGTGTCGATGCCCTGCGGTCCTTTGTGCGATCAAGGCCGAGCCTGTGCTCGCGGTAAATAACGAACACGCCAGCCGCAATCACGATCAGCGCGCCGGCGATCACCTCGATCGAAGGCACATCTGCGAAGACCAGCCATCCGATCAAAATCGCCCAGAGCATGTTGACATAGTCGAATGGCGCGATGGTTGACGCCTCGGCGTAACGGTAACTCTGCGTGAGCAGGATCTGCCCGACGCCACCGGCAAGCCCGATGACCAACATCAGCCCCGCTGTCGAGGCATCCGGAACGACCCAGGCCTGGCCTGGCAGAAGGAAACCAAGCGGCAGCGTCAAAAGAGACAACACAGTCGACGACGCGGCAAACCAGGTCACGATGGTTGACGTCCGTTCCGTTTCGCACAGTTTGCGCACCGTGATCATCGCAAGCGCGGCAAAGCCGGCGGCCATGATGCCGAGAAGCGCACCCAGCGTTGATGTACTGTCCAGCTCCCCCTCGCCCATATGCGGCGACAGAACGATCAAAATTCCCAGAAAGCCGACGCCGACGGCGCTCCACCGGTAAATCCGCACCGTTTCGCCGAGCAGAAAGAAGGCCAGAACGACAACGAAAAGGGGCGTTGCGAACCCGATTGCGGTCGCATCCGGCAGCGGAAGCAGATAGAGCGCCGTGAAGGAACAGACCATCGCCGAGAGCCCGACCGCCGCACGCGTGAGGTGACCGCGCGGATTGTCCGTCTTGAACGCCAGGCCAAGCTCCCCGCGCAAGCCGACCATAAGAAGAACGGGGAACAGTCCGAAGAAATTTCGTGCAAAGACGAGCTGACCGATGGGAACCTCTTCAGCCGCAATCTTGAGCGCCGTCGCCATGACAAAGAAGGTGAAGGTCGACCCGAGCTTCAGGGAAATACCCAGCATCGGGGCATGCCGCGTCATGCCGGTGGGAGCCGGGGATCCGGTGAATCGTGAACGCAGGCGCTTGAATGCCATTTTTAACATCCGGGACCGGCGCAAAAGGATTTGCTCTCCCCAGACGCACCGGGCCTAAGGATCGGAAAGAGCGGCAAGCAGCTCCCGGCAGCCGGCGTCAATTGCCGCTGCGCTCAATTTCTGAGCCAGAAACGGAGGGGAGCCGTGTTATAGGCTAGCAAGGGTCAGGACCCTAGATAACCCAATATCCCGCGAAGCCGGCGACAATGCAATCAACGAAGTCGCAAAAGCAGGCTTTCGGGATGCATGACAGGCCTGCAAATTGAGCGGAACCGTCAAAATCTCTTCACAAGTGGCTCATGACCCCTTACCGGTCTCCCTTTGCCACATCAGCTACCTATAATCTCAGGCAAAACAGATTCGAGAGGCAGAAAGCCATGTTCCGTTCGTTTTTTATGAGCCGTAAGTGGTTCCTATGGGCCTGGATTGGTTCCGTGATAATCGTGAGTGTTACCTGGTATAAAGTTCAAGTCGATGTGCAGATAAATGAGTGGTTCGGAACGTTCTACGATCTCGTTCAAAAAGCACTCACACCACCACCCGGCAGTGTCACGATTGAAGAGTATTGGGCACAACTGCTCATTTTTTTGAAAATTGTCAGTTTGTACATAGTGATCGTTGTCATACTCGAGTTCTTCATAAAGCATTTCATTTTCCGTTGGCGTACGGCCATGAACGACTTCTACATGGCTCACTGGCATGTCGTTCGCCACATAGAAGGAGCTTCTCAGCGGGTACAAGACGACACAATGCGCTTCGCTCGGATTATGGAGGGACTTGGTGTCTCTTTCATGCGTTCGATGATGACACTAGCCGCATTTTTGCCAGTGCTCTGGGGGCTTTCGGAACACGTTACTGAGTTGCCCTGGATTGGTCCGGTAGACCATTCACTGGTTTACATCGCGATTTTATCTGCGGCTTCGGGTACCGTTTTGTTGGCGGCAGTTGGGTTTAAGCTTCCTGGCCTGGAATTCCGAAACCAAAAAGTGGAAGCCGCTTACAGAAAAGAACTTGTCTACGGTGAAGACTATGACGATAGGGCCGACCCACCAACCGTAATCGAGTTGTTCGCGAATGTTCGCAAAAACTACTTTCGACTATTTTTCCACTACCTCTATTTCGACGTTGCACGGTGGTCTTATCTCCAGGTAACGGTGCTGGTACCGCTTGTCGCACTTGGTCCAACAATTGTTGCAGGAGCCGTTACTTTTGGATTGATGCAACAGATTGTTCGCGCATTCGAACGCGTGGAAGGTTCACTGCAATATCTGGTCAATGCATGGCCCACAATTGTGGAACTGATTTCAGTCTACAAACGCCTGCGTGCCTTTGAAGAGCACATTTGGGATCACGAAAGAAACGGGGGCGAACCTCGGCCAATGCTGGCAGAATAGCCTCTGTTGCTCCGTTAGAAAAAGGCGCCGGAACAGGCGCCTTTTTTGATGATCTTGGCAGGCTTTATTTCGCCGCCTGGATCGCTTCCCAGACCCGGAGCGGCGTCGCCGGCATGTCGATCAGCTCACTGACGCCGGCACCGTCCTTGAGCGCCATCTGGACCGCGTTCATGACGGCAGCACAGCCGCCGATGGTCCCGGCTTCCCCGGCCCCCTTGATGCCCATCGCATTGGTTGTCGAAGGAACGTTCCGGGTCTCGAAATGAATATCGGAAAGATCCGCCGCCCTGAGGAGCCGGTAGTCCAGCAGCGACGCCGTCAGAAGCTGGCCGTCTTCATCATAAACCGTATGCTCGCACAGCGCCTGGCTGACCGCATTCGCGGCGCCGCCGATCACCTGACCCTCCAGGAGCAGCGGGTTCACCGTCACACCGAAATCATCGATTATGACATAATTCAGAAGCGACACGTCCCCGGTGTCAGGATCGACCTCCACTTCGCACACATGCGTGCCGTTGGGATAGGTTGCCTCGTTCTGACGGACTTCTTCGCGCGCAGACAGCGTTTCTCCGGCAGATGCGACGATCTCCGCAAGACTGACCTGCTGGTCGGTACCGACCACACGGACGATCCCGCTTTCCAGTTCCAGATCGTCGGCCCCGGCTTCCAGCCGGTCGGCGGCAAGTTCCTTGACCTTCTTCACCAGTGCATCACTGGCATCGCGCACCGAAGGCAAGCCGAGCGGGATCGACCGTGAACCGCCGGTGCCACCGCCATTCTCAACGCGGTCGGTATCCCCCTGGATCACCTCGACATCGTCGATCGTCACGCCGAATTTCTCGGCAACGACCTGGCTGTAGGACGTGGCATGGCCCTGCCCGTTGGTCTGCGTTCCGATCAGAAGCGTCAGGTTCCCGTTCTCGCCGAGTTCGACCGTAGCCTCTTCCCCGCCGGGAAACGCACAAGCCTCGATATAGGAGCAGAGGCCGATACCACGGTACTTGCCAGCTCGTGCGCTGTCTTCCTGGCGGGATGAAAAGCCCGCCCAGTCGGAGACTTCGAGCGCTTTTTCCAGATGTGCCGCGTAGTCGCCGGTGTCGTACATGCGGCCTGTCTGGGTCGTGTACGGCAACTGTTCGGCTTTGATGAAATTCCGCTTGCGGATCTCGATGGGTCCAAGACCTGTTTCCTCACCGGCCTTGTCCATGAGACGCTCGATCAGGTAGGCAGCTTCTGGCCGTCCGGCACCGCGAAAGGCATCGGTCGGCACGTTGTGCATGTAAATGCCTTCGGTCTTTGCGAATACAGCCGGTATGTCATACAGGCCAGATGACATGGCCGTGCCGACCCATGGGATGAAAGGTGCGAACTGGCTGAGATAAGCTCCCATGGCCGCTTTCACGAGCACCCGAAGACCAAGGATCTTCGCATTCTCGTCGAGCGCCAGCTCCGCGGTGCTGAGATTGTCGCGTCCATGCGCATCAGTCACGAAATGCTCCATGCGCTCGCCCGTCCAGCGAACAGGCTTGCGCAGCCGCTCCGCGGCGATCATCAGCAGCGGATATTCCCTGTAGCAGAACGCTTTCGTGCCGAAACCGCCGCCGACTTCCGGCGTGATCACCTGGATCTTGTCTTTTTCCAGTCCGAGCACCTTGCAGATGACATCGCGCATGCCGTGGCCGCCCTGTGTGCCCAGCGTGAGCTTGTAGCGTTCACTCTCGGCATTGAATTCGGCGACACAGCCGCGCAATTCCATGTAGTTGGCAACGATGCGGTTGTTCACGATTTCGATGGAAACCGTCTTGTGCGCGGCCGCAAAAGCCTCGTCGGTTCTGGCCTCGCTGCCATGGCCGAACGTGAAGGCGATGTTGGAGCCGTGTTCCGGCCAAACCTTCACAGCGTCCGGTGCAAGCGCATCCTCGATGCCGATCACGACATCGAGCGGCTCATAATCAACCTCCAGCATTTCAGCGGCGTTGCGGGCCGTATTGATGTCGTCGGCAACGATGAAGGCGATCGCGTCGCCGACATATCTGACTTCATCGGTACACAGGAGCGGTTGCGGCGGCAGCCAGTGGTCCGTGCCGTCGATCTGTTTAAGCCGTGCCATGGTCGGCAATGTACGGCCTTCGACATCGGCGCCGGTGAAGACAAGATGCACCCCGTCCATGGCCTGAATATCGGCAGTATTTTCAACACGGATTTTGGCATGCGCCATCGCGGAACGGACAACGACACCGTGCAGACAGCCCTCGGGCTGATAGTCGCCGGTGTAAATGCCCTCGCCCGTGATGAGAGGCTCATCTTCCTTGCGGCGCAAGGGTGCGCCGACACCGAATTTCGGAGTGACCATCTGGTTCATATATCAGGACCTGTGTTTTGGGAGGACTTCCCTGGAAATCAGAATACCGAAGACAACGGATATGCACCCATGTAACTTCCGAAGGCCACTGTAGCCAGTGGTTCTGTCGCCTATCACGCTTCGAAACGGGTATGCGTTCCAAAATATAACCGGTTCGGCGCAGAAGGCAAACCTTGCCGTAAGCGCTTTCCTTCCAGCGAAAAAGCGCTTAGCCTGAGCAAACAGCCACAACCAGACTGACCGGATGGAACCAAACGCGCATCCCGCCGTGCGCCGCTTGCCTGGTTTTCGTTCGTTTCTGAATAATTGAAAAAGCACGACGAGAGGACAGGCCCGGAACCGGACGCCTGACGTCAAAGGACTTCAACTTGCTGAAAAGAGCAGAACAGAAGCTGGCCGCAATGACAGGTGGATTGCCCTCCAACACGGTAGGCGCTCTCTGGATATTGCTGGCGGCGTTCGGCTTTTCGATCATGGTGACGCTGATCAAGTTTGTCGGCCAGGACATTGGCGTCTTTCAGATCCTCGTGGTGCGCCAGGCGGTGATGCTGGTCATTGTCGCGCCAACCATCCTGAGCGGGCTGCCGACGTCCCTGTCCACCCAGCGGCCAGGCCTGCAGCTTGCCCGTATCCTGTTGGCAACCACGGCAATGCTCTGCGGTTTCACGTCTTTCATAGAACTGCCGCTCGCCGATGTCACCGCGATCAGTTTTTCGCGCACATTCTTCATCACAATCTTCGCCATCTGGTTCTTGGGCGAGACCGTGGGCGTGCATCGGTGGGGCGCAACCATTGTGGGCTTTCTTGGTGTTCTCCTGATGCTGCGGCCGGGGGCGGAAGGGTTCGTCGACCCTTATGCCCTTCTTGCCATCGTCGGCGCCGGCTGTGCCGGTATGGTGATGATAGTCGTGCGCATTCTGACCCGCACCGACAGTCCCGTGACCATCCTGACCTACCAGGCTCTCGGGGTCGGTCTTATCATGCTCATCCCGGCAATCATCAACTGGCAACCGCCGACGTTGCACCAGTGGGGCCTGATGATTCTGATCGGTATTGTGTCCTGGGCGGCGCAACTCGCCAATATCAAGGGCTTCAAGGCCGGCGAGGCAACGGCAATCGCGTCGCTCGACTACACCAGGCTCCTTTACGCAACCATCTTCGGAGCGCTGGTTTTCAGCCAGTGGCCGAGCGTCGAAACGCTGATCGGCGCTACAATCATTATCGCGGCCTCGATCTACACCGTGCGGCGGGAAGCCAAGCGTGGCCGTGAACTGGCGCGGGCCGCCGAAGGGCGCGGCGAATCTCACTAGAGCATCGGGCGACTACGCACTTTTTGCTTCTGCCTGGGCGCGTTTCTGTGCCTCTTCCTCGACCAGTTCCTTTTTGGAGAGTTTCCCGACCATGGTTTTGGGAAGCTCATTTCGAAACTCGAATTCTCTTGGAAGTTCAATTGCAGAGAGATGTTCTTTAAGAAACAGCTTCAACTCTTCACCCGTCAGGGATTCGCCTTCCTTCAGCTTGACGAATGCCTTCGGCGACTGACCGCGATATTCGTCGGGAATGGCAATGACGATCGTTTCGTCGACGGCCGCGTGCTGGTAGATCGCCTCTTCGATCACACGCGGATAGACGTTGTAGCCGGAGCATAGGATGAGGTCCTTTATCCGGTCGACAAGATAGATGAAACCATCCGCGTCGCGGTAGCCGACATCGCCGGTGTGCAGATAACCTTCCGGTGTGATCGTGTCGGCCGTGGCGTCGTCCCGCTTCCAGTAACCCTTCATGACCTGCGGGCCGTGCAGCAGCAGTTCGCCCTTTTCACCTTCCGCAACTTCCGTTTCACGATCCTCAATGCTGACAAAGCGCGCGCTCGTTCCCGGCACGAGACGGCCGATGGAACCGGCGCGGCGGTTCTCGTCAAGTGGATTGACCGCAGCGACGGGAGATGACTCCGTCAGCCCGTACCCTTCCACGAGGATGCATCCGGTCAGTGTCTCGAAGCTTTCCTTGACCTCAACCGGCAAGGGAGCGCCACCTGAAATGCAAAGAGAGATGCTGGACAGGTCATAGTTCGCCGTCAGCGGCGAGTTGTTGATCGCGGTGTAGAGCGTCGGCACACCAGGGAACAGCGTCACCTGTTTGCGTTTGATGACATCCAGCAGCGCCTTGAGTTCAAAGCGGGGCTGCAGCACCATTTCCGCAGCGAGGATAATCGACAGATTCTGGGCAACTGTCATGGCGAAGACATGGAAGAAGGGCAGCACGCAGAGCATCTTTTCCTTGCCCAGTTGCGCCTTTTCGAAAACGCACCGCATCTGCTCGATATTGGCCGACAGGTTCTTGTGCGTAAGCATGGCGCCCTTCGGCACCCCTGTCGTGCCGCCGGTGTATTGCAGCACCGCAATCGCATTTTCCGGGTCTATATCAACCGCCTGAGGCATTGCCCCTTCCGTTTGCAACTCGTCGAACCAGACATGTGCTTCGTCGCGGGGTATGACGGCCAGTTCCTTGCGCTTGAAGAGATTGAACAGCACCTTCTTCACTGTCGGCAGGCAAAAGGACATCGGACAGACGATGATCTTGTCGAGCACCCGTTCCTTCCGGACCGCCTCGACCTTGTCGTAGATCACCTTCAAATCCATCGTCACCATGATGCGCACATCGGCATCACGGGCCTGGAAGCTGATTTCGCGCTCGACATAGAGCGGGTTGAAGTTGGCGACGGTCGCGCCGATCTTCAAAATCGCAAAGTAGAAGATCGTGTAAAAAGGCGTGTTTGGCAGGCAAAGTCCCACATGAACGCCAGGGCCGACACCCATGGCCTGCAAGCCCGCCGCTGTCGAATTCACAAGGTCTCCGAGTTCGTCATAGGTCCAGACCTTGCCCATGAAGTCGGCAGCTGGCGACCCGCCAAAATTCGAGACAGTCGTTTCAAGATACTCGTGTACCGGACGGGGCTCGAATGCCGCGTTCCACTCCTCCGCAGTCGTCATAACGTTCTCCAACGCGTTATTTTCCGCTTCAACGCTTGAGGCCCGGCCAGCCGAATTGCCCGTTCGCCGCGACATCTGTCGCGACCGGACACCTCCATCCCGGCGCCAGGCGCATTGAATGCGTCCCTTCTTGCTTCTTCTTGACATGACGCAACCTTCCGTTCACGTCAACTCACGACGTAACGACACCCCGTCACTTTTTTTGTGTGCAGAGCCGAAGCGCGTGTGCCCTCCGTCAAATGCCTCCAAGAAAGTGCAAGACAAATCAGTATTTTGAACAAGGCCGTCTTTGGACGCCGACGTCTATCGTTTCGGCCAGTTCCAGCGCGGAAGTTCCTCAACGTCAGCGACCGTTTCGCCGAGTTCCTTGCGCAATTCATAGCGAAGACAGCCCGGAAGGACAGCGAGCGTATCCACCAGCGCGCGCGCATGTGACACGACGATTACCTGGGTTTTATCAGCCGCCCTGGTGACAAGCCGCCCGAGGGGTTCGAGCAGGTCCGGATGGAGACTTGTCTCCGGTTCGTTCAATACAATCAGCGGGGCCGGACGCGGGGAAAGGAGCGCTGCCGTCAGCAGCAGGTAGCGCAATGTACCGTCGGACAATTCGCTGGCCCGGAGCGGCCGAAGCAGCCCCTTCTGCTGCATGAACAGTTCAAAATACCCCTCATTCACGGTCACATTGATGGATGCGCCGGGGAAGGCATCGTCGATGGCTTCGGCAAGAGCCACTTCGTCGCCGATCTCCGTGATTGTCTGAAGGGCGGCCGCCAGATCGCCGCCGTCGGCATTCAGGACAGGTGTGCGGGTGCCAATACGCGGAAAGCGCGCCGGTGCATCGCGATCCGTGCGCAGATGATCGTAGAACCGCCAGGCGCGCATGCGCTCTCGCATGACCAGCAACTCCAGCCCGTCCTTCGGATCGGCCGCGTGGGTCATCATGCTGTCGAAGCGCGCCATGTTCTGGTAGACGGGGATCCTCTGCCCCTGGGCGTTCAGGACGCGCACGGTCGGGCCGTTCCTTCCCGCAATCTCGTTGGAGCGCGACAGGGCCTCGCCTGCCCACAGGGCCTCGCTCTTGATCTCCGGATCCATGGAAAACAGCGAGCGTCCGGCATCCGCCGGCAATCCTAGATCGATGGCATAGCCGTAGTCCTCGTCGGCAAAGCCGAGTTTCAGGCTGATCACGTTCTTGCGCACTGTTCCCTGGACTGGGACCTCGCCCTTTTTCATACGTCTTGAGATCTCTTCCGGCCCGGCCCAGAGTGTCGATTGCAAGCCGCCTTCCGCTGCAATCGACGCGATCGCCTGACCCTGCGCCACCTCGGCGAGCAATCGGATCGATCTGTAAAGGCTTGATTTGCCGCTGCCATTCGCGCCGGTGACAAGCGTGATCCGGTCGAGAGGCAGAACAATATCCCGGAGCGAGCGGTACCCGGAAACGGCCAATGTGAGGATCATGCGAACCGAAACCTCCCTGAGTAGACACATGCTGGTGATGCGCGCATAGTCTTTTGCATTCTCTTCATGGTAGTGCAGACATGTTCAACCCGAAAGAAGCAACCGAGGACAGCCATGCGCTCAACCTGGCGATATTCTGTTTCGTCGGGTTTGCCTGCCTGCTGTCCATCTACATCCACTATGACAGCGGTTTGAAATACTGGTTGCTGGAGTATTTTGGTGAAGAAGCCCAAGCGGTAATCCTGAACATTCAGGATGCGGACGGGGACAGGTTGACACTCAAGGAAGCGCTTCACGAGTCTCCGCGCGACACGTTCAAAAACAGCAGACACTTCGAGACCCACGGAACAATGATTGTGGAGATCAATCCGACGGGCAACGATCCGCTGGCTCTGACCTTCAGGGTGCCGGACACCTGGTCTGCTCGCCTTCAATCCGAATGGATCCCGGTGACCTATCTTGGTGCCAACCCGAAAATTGCGCATCCTTCGGATCTCCTGACTGAGTTCTGGTTCGACGCAAGGGTCTTGCTCTGGTCGATCGGTATCGGCGCGGTCGTTTTCTTTTTCGGCTACAGATCCGCGCAGAAGTGGTCGAGTTTCAGAAATCGCATGCGGCACTACTGACGCGCGCCCTCCAAGTTCAGCTCCCTTGATCGACCAGCTCGAATTTATCGACGTCGAAGACCCCGTGATCCGTGATTTTCAGATGCGGGATAACTGGCAGCGGCAGAAACGCCACCTGCAGGAACGGTTCTTCCAGCGTGCAGCCAAGCGATCTGGCGGCCGTTCGCAGCGTCTCCAGGTCCGTCCTCACTGTTTCGAACGGCTCCAGGCTCATGAGACCGGCCACCGGGAGGGCGAGTTCGGCGAGCACACCATCGCTGTCCGCCACCGCAAAGCCGCCCTTCATCGCGATAACTCGATTGACGGCGTTGGCGATGGACCGGTCATCCGCTCCAACAACACAGATGTTGTGGCTGTCATGGCCGACGGAACTGGCGATCGCACCGCGCTTCATGCCGAAACCGTGCACGAAACCAAGACCTATGTTGCCGCTCTTGCCATGCCGTTCGACAACGGCAACCTTCAGAACATCCTGATCAAGGTCGGGAAGCGTCTTGCCATCAGTGACAGGAAGACGCTTCACCAGATGTTCCGTGATGATCTTTCCGGGCAAAACACCGATCACGGAGGTTTCGTCGTTTCGGGCCGGAACATCGAACTCATTTGCGGCAACCGGCTCAATCTTGACACTTGCAAGGCCGACCGGTGCAACAGACCCACGCGCATCAAAAGCGGCGTCTGTAACCGGCTGGCCGCCGCAAACAACCCGGTTGACCCGGCAATCCTCAAAATCGTCCAGCAGAACGATATCCGCCCGTTTGCCCGGCGCAAGCAGACCCCGGTCCCTCAGACCGAAGGCATTGGCCCCGGACCAGCTGGCCGCGCGATAGGCGTCGAGCGGGCGAATGCCCTTTGCAATCAGGCGCCGGACCATGCTGTCCAGATGCCCTTCCTCCGCGATATCAAGCGGGTTCCGGTCATCCGTGCAGAGCGCGACGAATGCGGAAACATCTGGTGTCAGAATGGGTGCCAGCGCATCAAGATCCTTTGAAACCGAGCCTTCTCGCATCAGGATCGTCATGCCCTTGGACAGTTTCTCAAGCGCTTCTTCCGCACTTGTTGCCTCATGATCCGTGCGGATGCCGGCTGCGAGGTAGCCATTGAGACCAAGCCCGGAAAGAAGCGGCGCATGCCCGTCGATATGACCATCCTGAAAGGCGGCAAGCTTGGCAAGGACCTTCGGGTCGCATGCCAGCACACCTGGAAAATTCATGAATTCGGCGAGACCGATCACGCTCGGGTGGTCACGAAACGGCAGAAGGTCGTCGATCTCGAGGCAAGCGCCCGCGGTTTCGAATGACGTTGCCGGAACACAGGATGACAGGTTGACCTTCAGATCCAGCAACGTCTCAAGCGACGCATCCAGAAAATAACGGAT
>JGI12316J15310_10000331_pt26 | contig 12975 bp, 3 predicted proteins | sample MarCyaLeptolynsp_FD_15310 | JGI IMG/M metagenome (IMG submission 15310)
GACCGCCCGTCAGGCTTCGCGCGTGCTCGACAATTCCATCAACATGTCCGGCGTCGTGCGCGCCAATTCGGTCGGCGTGCGCAACGGCAAGATCGTGCTGTTCGGCGGCAAGCGCGGCCGGGTCAACGTCTCCGGCAAGATCCGAGCCCGCGGCAAACGCCGGGGTCAGCGCGGCGGACGGGTTCATATTACCGGCCGCAAGGTCGCGGTTCCCATCGCCAAGATCGATGTCACCGGCAAGGCCGGTGGCGGCGAGGTCCTGATCGGCGGCGCCTACAAGGGCGGCAAGCTCACAGGAGACTCTTCCATCGGCTATCTGCAGAGCGGCGATCTTGTCTCCATTCTGACCGGTGCCAATGCCGGGGCCGCCGGCAATGGCTACATCCCGACCGCCGAGGGAGTCTATGTCGGGCAGGACGCCGTGATCGACGTCAGCGCGACGGAGGCCGGCAATGGCGGCCGGGCGATCCTGTGGGCCGACGGCACGACGATCTTCAACGGCACGATCCGGGCCCGGGGCGGCGACCTTTCCGGAGATGGCGGTTTTGTCGAGACATCCGGCGCAGGACGGCTGGGTGTCGGCGCGACCGCCAGCGTCGACGCATTAGCGCCAAATGGTCGGGTCGGCGACTGGCTGCTGGATCCCCTATCCGTCACGGTCGCGACCGGTGGCACGGCAACATTGGCCGAAATCGCAGATGGCACCGACGTCGCCAACGCCCTCACCGTCGACCCGACGACACTCAACAATGCAATGGCCAATGTCTCCATCGTGGCCACCGACTTCATCACATTCACCGACGCCGTCACCATGGTCAATGCAGGCGTCGGACTGACGGCAGCCGCCGGCAACCTGATCACGGTCAATGCGGCACTTTCAACCAACAACGGCGACTTTACTTTCAACGCCGACGATATCGCCCTCAATGCGACGGTCAATGCCGGTACCGGAACCGTAACGCTCGCGCCAGTCTCCGCCGGGCGCCTCATCAACCTCGGAACGGAAACCGCCGGCAGCCTAAGTCTCACGGATGCCGAACTGGACCAGGTGACAACGGGTATTTTGCGTATCGGAAACACCACCAGCGGAAACATATCATTCACGTCGACAATCAATCCAGCCAACACATCGACGCTTTCCCTGCAAACCTCCGGCGGTGTGCGGGATTCCCATGTCGGCAACGATATCACCATCGCAAACCTCGCCGTGCGGACCGGCAACGGAATCGGCCTCAGCAGCAATCCACTGGAGACTAGAGTTGGCAATCTGGCATTCTCCAACATCGGTGGAGCAGTTGCCCTTTCATCCGGGCGCAACCTGACCATCACCAGCGTGGACGGTCTTGCCGCCTCCAGCAATACGGGAACAACAACTTTCATAGGCGGATCAAACACACTGACCTTCGCAACCGACACCGCCAGCACTGGAAATGCCTCCTACGGAGGCACCACGATCACCGTTGACGATGGTCCGGCCGATTCAGGCGTCATTGTCAGCAGTGGCGGCTCCCTCAGCTTGTCAGCCGCCACGGTCAATCTCGACGGCAATCTGACCGCAACCGGCGGCGTTTCGGGCAACGCTACGACGGTCAACGTGCTCGGGTCGGCGCCGCCAGCCGGTCGTCGGGCGGAACTCCAGGACGCCGTCGATGTCGCCTCGGCCGGCGCGACAATCAACGTCGCTGCCGGTTCCTACGCCCGTTTCACCATCGACAAGGCAAACCTCACGATCGACGGCGCCGGCGCGACCACGATCGTCAACGCCGCGAGCCCGGCGATCACGATTACAGTCAACGGGGCGACGGTTCAGAACATGCTGCTTCAGGGCATAGGCGCCGTTGACGATGTCGGCATCCTGCTTGACGGAACCACCACGCCCGGCCTGACCGGCATCACCATCACCAATGTTGACTTCTCCAATCTCGACGACGGCATCCGCAGCCAGGGCAATATCGGCGACGGCGTCGCCGCCAATGTCGATGTCACGATTGCCGGCAATTCCAATATTGACCGTGCGATCTTCTCCGATTTCCTCGACGCGGCAATCGACGTCGGCGATACGATTGGCAATGATGCGGTCTATGTGGTGCGCGACATCGTCATTCAAGACGGCAACGACAACGACACGATTTCGGCTGTCGACGGCATTCGTTTTGGTTCGATTGGCGGAGCAACAGTTCAGGGCACGATGATCTCAGCCGTCAGCGACGACGGCATCGATTTCAACGACACGCTCACGAACGCGACGGTTCTCATCGGCGGGCTGCCAACCATGCCGGCGACCGGCAACAACATCTCCGCAAGCCGCACTGGCATTGAAACCGCAATGATCGATGGCGGCAATTTCGACGTCGCCGGAAACACAATTGTAGGCGATTCCGGTGGCATCGACTTCGGACGAATTCTTAACAGCGCCAGTGTCGAAATAGCCGGAAACAGCCTGATCCAGGGCGGATTTGACGGCATCGTCTTCCGCGACATCGACACGAGCACTGTCGCCGTGGCGGGCAACACCCGGATTACAGGAACATCATTCACCGGAATCGCCTTATTCGGCACGATCAACGATTCCAACGTCACAGTCGGGCCGGCAAACGTCACGGTCGGAACCACCCCGACCGCCTTCGGCGCAAACACGATCACCGGCGGCGATATCGGTATCGCCCACATTGAGGGCGGCGTCATTGCCGGAACCTCGATCGTGACTTATGCCGGCAACGACATCCGAGGCGGGTTTAACGGGATCTTCTTTGACCGCATTATCGACAGCGCTCAGGTCAACATCATCGACAACACCGACATCACCGGCACAAGCGACACCGGCATCCTGTTCTCCCAGCAGATCGAAGGCAGCGCCGGCGTAGCCATCTCGGGAAATCCGATCACCGGGGGCGAAAACGGCATCCTGTTTCGCGATTTCATCAACACGGCAAGCGCAGCCGGCATTCAGATCAACAACAATTCCCGCATCACAGGGACAAATGGTGACGGTATTTCCTTCGAAGGATCCGTCACGGAAACCATTGTCGGTCTGAATGGCAATTCCGGGATAAATGGCGCTGTCAATGGCGTGTTTTTTGCCGACGTCTCAGGTACGGACGTGACGGTCAATGGCTCCACGATCACCGGAGGCATGACCGGTTTCGACATATTCGGCGCTCCGAATCCCGGCAACCGGAACCGACTCTCGATCGCGAATTCAGCGATCAACGGGACGAACGGCGCAGGTCTGCACGTTACGACATTTTCCGGTGGAAACGGATTCACGACCAATCTCGGCGGCGGCGTCTCATTGACCGGAGCCCCTGCCCTGGCGTTGTCGGGCCCCGACCAGTCGCTGGCCGGAGACACATTGAACGACACCCGTTTCAACGGGATCAATGGCGCAAACTTTGTCGAATTGCAGGACGGCGCCCTGTTCGAACCCGGCCGCCCGACGCTCATCGACGGCCGCAACGCTTTCTATGACGGCGTGCCCGTACCCGACATGTCACCACCGGCCCTGATTCAGGCGGTCGAAGAGCGGCTGGTGGATTTCGATGACGATGTGACACTTGGCCAGATTTTCTTCACACCGTTCGTTCCCGGCCCCATTGAGATCGAAACGGCATTGCCAATACCGGTGATGATCAGCACCGGCCCCAATCTCGACTTCCTCATCGGCCAGTTCAATTTCATTCTGGAAACCGGCGTCCGCCTGATCAACCCACAAACCCCGGGTGACTGGATCCTGCGGCCGGATTATCTGTTTGACATCCTGTTCGGCGATCTCCTGGCCATGACCTATCCGCTCGGTACTTGTACACCGGTGTTCGGTGACGATGGCGCCTTGATCCGTATTTCCTGTATCGAGCCTGACCAGGGATCCGACGTATCGACACTTGTCGCGGAGTTTATGGCGGACCTTCCCTGAACGGACATGGCGCGGCCTTTCGCACGCCAATCTACGCCATGCCCTCCTCGGTAGCAGATCCGGCCCGACGACCCCAGGGGTGGGCGCAGATGCAACTCCGGTGTCCCAAACGCGGTCTCGATTTCGGGATTATTTGTGAAAGGCTTGCTCCACGACGCTTTCCACGCCGCGAGTCGAGAGCCGCTTGACGGGCACGGCCCTGACCTCTCCCTCCAGATGCACGCCGTTTCTCTCACCCGATCGCGTTAAACGATGACTGGTTTGGCCCAAAACGGAACAGTTCGGCCGCGTCCTTTGTTAGAGAGCCTTGCAAATTCTTCTCGTTAAAAAATATTCAAATCCAACAACAATCGCCATAAATGCTCACATACATAAGAAATATTCAAAAATTAAAATTTTAATCAAATTATAAATAACAATATTCGCTAATTTTCGCACTAAATAATTAACTATTCCTAATCAATTATTAAGAAAATACAGAGATTCCATTGTCAAAAAAAACATGATTGCTTAACACTTGTCGGATGCGAGGCCTCCCGCCGCACAAACGGCGCGAACATTAATGATGGTGTGCATGGATCAGGCACGCCGTTTTGACGCATCGCCTCGCGGAAAGACAGGGCGGCTATGGCACATTCCTCGGTTCGGTTTTCTCAGCGCCTCGGGCGTATCGTGATCCTTGCAGGCTTCATCGCCGGCAATGTCATCACCCCGGCCCTTGCCGGTCCCTCCGGCGGCCGCATCATTGCCGGTCAGGGCGCCATCAGCCAATCAGGACCGAACTCAACCATCAACCAGAGTACCGATCGCCTGATCATCGAGTGGCAGAACTTCGACACCACAGCCGGCGAAAGCGTCCGCTTCAATCAGCCCTCGTCGTCCGCTTCCGTCCTCAACCGCATCATTTCCGGCAATGCCACCGTGTTCGACGGCTCCCTGTTCGCAAACGGCAATGTCGTCATCGTCAACGGCTCCGGCATTCACTTCGGCCCCAATTCCCGCATTGACGTCGGCAGCCTCATTGCCTCGACGGCCGACATTTCCAATTCCAACTTCCTCAACAACCGCCTGATCTTCGACCGCCCCGGACAGCCTGACGCCTCCATCACCAATGCCGGCACCATCACCGTGCGCGACACCGGTCTTGCCGCCCTCGTCGCCCCCGGCGTGGAGAATTCCGGCCTGATCCAGGCCAATCTCGGCACCGTCATTCTCGCAGCCGGCGAAGCCCATACGATTGATTTCAACGGCGACGGCCTGATGTCCTTCACCGTCACCAAACCGACCCGGGCCAAACCCAAGGACCGCAACGGCAAGACGCTCGATGCGCTCGTTTCCAACAAGGGCGAGATCCGTGCCGATGGCGGCACCGTGCTTCTGACCGCCCGCCAGGCCTCGCGCGTTCTCGACAATTCCATCAACATGTCCGGCGTCGTGCGCGCCAACTCCGTCGGCGTGCGCAACGGCAAGATCGTGCTGTTCGGCGGCAAGCGCGGCCGGGTCAACGTCTCCGGCAAGATCCGCGCCCGCGGCAAGCGCCGGGGTCAGCGCGGCGGACGGGTTCATATTACCGGCCGCAAGGTCGCGGTACCCATCGCCAAGATCGACGTCACCGGCAAGGCCGGCGGCGGTGAGGTTCTGATCGGCGGAGCCTATAGGGGCGGTAAACTGTCGGATGATTCGTCGATCGGCTATCTGCAGGCCGGCGATCTCGTATCGATCCTGACCGGAGACGGTGCCGGAGCTGCGGGCAATGGCTATTTCCCGAATGCTGAATCCGTTTTTGTCGGCGCAGACACGGTAATCGATGCCAGCGCGACCGGAACCGGTGAGGGAGGGTCGGTGATCCTGTGGGGAACCGAGTCGATCGGTTTCCACGGAACCGTCAACACGCTTGGCGGCGCGAACGGCTTTGTCGAGGTATCAACCAAAGGCACCGGCACGATCGACGGCGTGGGCAATACCGGGCATATGCTCGTCGACCCGGGTGATGTCTGCGTGAGCTCCGGGGGCAGCACAAACAATTGCACGGCCGGCGCGACACTCTTGGCCAGTTCGACCATCCTGGCCGTCCTGAATACGGGCTCGGTGTTTGAACTCAACACCGATGCTTTGGGTACGAGCGGGACCGGCCGCGTCGATTTCGGCGGCGGCTTGCCGATGACCGTCACCAACAATTCAGGCACGATCGGCACGTTCCGGATTCTGGCGGCCGATGACATCAACACGCGTCAGGTCGTGCTTTTGAACAACGGTTCGACGGGTACCAATTACGAATTCTTCGCCGGAAGTTCGGCGACCGGTGCGCCCCAATCGACTGCTGACGTGATCCTGTTTGGCCAGGATCTCGCTACCGGCGGCGGCAACGTGATCTTTGACGCCGCGGATGACATTCTGATTCGTGATCCGATCCGCTCCGGTGGCGGCGATGTAACACTGATCGCACGTGGCGGCGATGCCGGTGCGACCGTATCTTTCATAACCTCCGATGCTGCCATCGTCACCACGGACGGCATGGGCAATGCGGGCACGGTGAGCATAACAACCGATAATATCGATGTAGCGGCATCGGCGGTTGCAAGTCCTCTCATCGACGCCAATGGTACGGGCGGCGTGATTGGCTTCGCGCCGCTTACCGCCGGTCGAGCGATCGACCTGGGCACCGACAATGCCGCGAGCCTGAGTTTCACCGACGCCGACCTCAACAGGTTTGCCGCGCCGATCCTGCGGATCGGCAGCGCGACGAGCGGCGACATCACCGTCTCCGCGCCCGTCAGCCCGGCAAGTGCGGCGGCGCTCGAACTGGTGTCGGGCGGCGCCATCAACGTCAACAATTCGATTACCACCGGCAACGGCGATGTCAGCCTGACCGCCAACACGATTGAAATCGGGGCGGCAGTCAACGTCGGAACAGGAAGTGTGACGCTGGCCCCGCTGACCGCGAACTTGCCGATCAGCCTCGGCACCCAGGTCTCCGGATTCCTGAGCCTGACCGATACCGAACTTGACTTTCTGACGGCGTCAACGGTCCTGGTCGGGAACACCGCCAGCGGCGACATCACCGTCTCCGCACCCGTCAGTCCGGCAAACACCGGCACGCTCGAACTGGTGACGGCCGGCGCGGTCATCGACAACACACCGACAGAGCAATCGGATTTGATCGCGACCAACGTCACCATCAGTGCCGGCACCGGGATCGGCACCGCAGCCAATGATATCGATGTCGCCTCGGCCCTGCTCACCCTGACCAATACGACCAGCGGCGACGTGAATGTGTTCAATACCGGGGCGGTCACGGTCACCGGCGACAGCGTCGTTTCCGGCTTCGCCGCGGTTGGCACAGTCTTCAATGTCGACAATGCCGCGACTGTTACCTCCAGCGGCACGCTTGCGGTCGATGCGCTGACAGGCAATCTCGACGGCAATCTTACCGCCACCGGTGGCATCAACGGAAACCTGTCGACGATCAATGTTCTTGGCTCCGCCGGCGGTGCCGAAATCCAGGATGCGGTTGATCTCGCCGCAACCGGTGCGACCGTCAATGTGGCGGCCGGAAGCTATGCCGCCTTCACGGCCGATGTCACCAATCTGTCGGTGATCGGCGTGGGCGAAACCACCATCGTCAATGCCGCCAGCCCGGCGATCACGATCACAGCCAACGGCACCTCCATCTCGAACATGCTTCTGCAAGGCACCGGCACCGCTGACGATGTCGGAATCCTGCTTGACGGAACCACCACGCCCGGCCTGACCGGCATCACCATCACCAATGTCGACTTCGACAATCTGGATGACGGCATCAGAAGCCAAGGCAATATTGGCGACGGCGTAGCAGCCAATGTAGACGTGACGATCGCCGGCACATCCACCGCCGATCCGGCAATGTTCACCGATTTCCTCGATGCCGCCATCGACGTCGGCGATACGAACGGCGACGCGGTCTATTCAATCACCGACGTGATCGTCGCGGACGGCGCTGATGCCGACGCTTTTTCCACCGGTGGCCCGGGCTTCCGCTTCGGCGCCATTGGTGCGGTACGGGTGCAAAGGGCCACGATCAGCAGCGCATTCGGTGACGGGATTGAATTCGCGGCCCAGACCGGGGCGACGATCGATGTTCTCGACAGTTCGATCACGGCCCGCGACGACGGCATCGATTTCCTCGGATTGTCGGGCGGTACGACGACCATCGCCCGCAACACTCTCTTACGCGGTACCAGAAACACTTTCGGCGACGGCCTGGAATTCACGTCCATCACAAACGGCGCAACCGTCAATATCGTCGGCAATACCGAAATCAGCGGCCGAGGTGACGCTATCGAATTTGAAAACGGAGCCGACGCCAGCACGATCACCATTGCGGGCAATACGACGATCCAGGGCGATACGAGCGACGCCATCGTCATCCTGGCCCCCTTCATCAATTCGACGGTCACGATCGGCAGCGCCTCTGCAACGGTGGATGGTGTTGTCACAGCCTTCGGCGGGAACTCGATCGCCGGGTTGGGCGACGACGGCATCAGCCTGCAAGGGGTGACCGGCGGCAGCCTGACCATCCGGGACAATGCGCTGATACGGGGCGGAACCGACAACGGTCTCGACTTCATCAACCGGGCTTTCGCGAATGCCGCGATTTCCATTACCGGCAACACCATCCAGGCGGTCGATCACGGCATCTACAAGAACAACGGCGTGACAGGCACCACGACGTTCGAGATCCTCAACAATACGATCGGCACCAGTACCAACCGGATCGGGGAACGCGGTATCTTCTTCGACTTCGGTGGAATCCTGGATACAGCCACCGTCACGATCGGCGGCACGAACCAGGTGTTCTCCACCCAGCAGGCGCTCTACATCACCGACGTGCAATCACCAAACGCCCTTTCAATTACCGGCGGGACCTATGATGGCCTCTCCGGCGCCTTGCTGGTCGACAATTCCGGATTTGGACCGACGGTGACGCCTGCCGGACAGGTCGTGATCGGAACTGCTGCCTTCGTCGGCGGCTCAGGTAGCAATGTCGCCGACATAAGGACACGTTTCAGTCGTCCCCTCGGCGTGGACTTTTCGGGATCCTCGACATTCGATGGCGGTGCCAACGGTCTTTTCCTGTCGGGAACCGCTATTGATGTCCTGAACGACACTTTTGGAACCATCGCGATCGGCTCGACGACGGCGCCGACGACCAACTTCATCCAATTGGCCAACGGTGCCGAATTCCTGCCCGGCAGCCCGACGCTCCTCGACGCCCGCACAGTGTCCTTCGCCGGAACGCTCGGCAACGATCTGACCACCGCACAAGCGTTGGCGCTTGAAGACCAGTTGATTCATTTCCCCGATGACAACACCCTTGGCGTGATCAACACCAACGATCTGCTTGTGGTCAACGGCGAGAGCATCCAGCTTGCGGTGAACGCCGCCGGTGCGCTGGGCGGCGCCCAGACCGTCACCGTGACATCGGGCACGTTCGGCGGCAGCGTGGAGGTCTGGGTCGATGATCTCACCCTTGTTGGCCAGGGCGCGACCACAATTATCGACACAGATAGTGTCGATGCATTTGCCAACAACGGCGATGTCAACAACGGCTTCGACATCGTTGCCAGCTCGGCCCTGTCCGGCGGCGGCACGGTCACCGGTGTGACCATAGACGGCTTTGCCTTCGACACGGTGACGACGTCCGGCGCCAATACCGGCATCAGACTGGGCGGCGCCGCTGTCACCCGGATCGTCGAAAACACCACCATACAAAACAATACGTTCAACGATCTGAACGAAGGCATCTTCCGCAACAACACGATCGGCACGACGACAATCACCGGCAATACGATGACCAACATCGCCGATCGCGGCATCGTCTTCGCCAACCGCGCGATCAACGGGGAAACGTTCATTATCACGAACAATGCCGTTACCAGTGTGGACAGAAGCCTGGTGTTCTTCCCTCAATTGCAGAATTCCAACGCAACGATCCAGGGCAACACCTTTGTCAGCGGCTCTGACGCACTGATCTTCTTCTTTGGCGCAAACAACAGTTCGATCCTGGTTGGCGGCGACACCGCGGCCGAAGCCAATGACATCTTCGGAACCAATAGAGGCATCTTCTCCTTCAGCCTCAATGGCGGGGACTTCACGGTGGCCAACAACACCCGGATTGCAAGCGGCGCCACCCTATTCGGTTCCGGCATCGAATTGACCGGAGTGATCCAGAATGGCGCCAATGTGGAGGTTGTCGGCAATTCCCTGATCGAAGGCAACTTCTCCGGCCTGCTGGTCGTCGCACCGATCCTCTCCAGTACGATGACGGTTGCGGGCAACACTCAGATCAATGGCATCACCGGAGATGGCGTCTCGTTCGTCCGCGATATCACGGATTCCAACGTCACCATCGGGCCGGCCACGGTGACCGTCGACGGAACGCTCCAGAATTTCGGCGGCAACACAATCAACGGCGACCTTGCCGGGATCGCACACTTTGCCGGCACGGTCATAGACGGGACGTCGGTCATCACCTATGCCAACAATGACATTACCGGCGGCGATGACGGGATATTCTTCGATGCCATCGCCGGAAACGCCCAGATCAATATCACGGACAACACTTCCATCACCGGTCAGAATTTCGAGGGGATCTTCTTCTTCGAAGACATCTCCGAGAATGCCACAGTCACGATCGCACGCAATGCGATCCAGGGGGGCGACGACGGGGTTGAGTTCGACGAACGTGTGCTCGACGATGTCACGCTCACCCTCACCGACAACACCATCACCGGTGTCAGCGACGGAATCGAGTTTGAGGAAGAAATTCTCGGCAATGCCGTGGTTGAAATCGGGGGCAACACGATCAATGCGACCAACCAGCAGGGCATCGAGGTCAACGGACTGTTCGATCAGGCGTCGCTGAATGTTGACGGCAACACGATCACCGGCGGTGAAAACGGCATTGCCTTTGAAGCCCAAATCACCGGCTCCGCCACCACCAGAATCGCCTCGAACACCGTCAATGGTGGCAATGGCATCGCCTTCAACGATTTCGTCGACACCACCGTTGGTGTGCAAATCAACGGCAACACTGACATTACCGGCACGAGTGGCGACGGGATCGTCTTTAATGGACCGGTCACCGATACGGCGGTCACCATCGACACCAACACAATTGCCGGCAGTGAAGACGGCATCGACCTCGCCGGCATGTTTGCCGGAACCGCGAGCGCAACCATCACCGGCAACATGGTCAATGGGACCGGCAGCGAGGGCATCGATACCGGCAATATCGGCGACAGTGTGGAGATCGCCATTGGCAACAACACAATTTCGGGCGCGACCGGACTACGCCTCGGCGCGGTGACGACCGCAGCGACAAACGGCGTCCGGATCGTCAACAACGCGCGCATCTCCGGCACAACGCAACACGGCGTCCATCTCGACGGACCGGTGACCAACACGCCGATCACCATCAACGGCAACAACGAAATCGCCGGCGCCGACACCGGTATCAAGGCGACCGGCACAATTACCGACGCCATTGTCAATCTCGATGGCAACACGGCAGTTTCCGGCGGTGTCAACGGCGTTCACTTCGAAAGCCTCAGCGGCGCAACGATCAACACCGCGAATACCGACATCACCGGCGGCACCAATGGCTTCAAGGCATTCGGTTCGACGGCGGCCGGCGCGACCAGTCGCCTCAACTTCACCAATGCCGCCCTCCGCGGAACGTTCGGGGCCGGCCTCAGCGTCACGACGACGGCCGGCGGTTCGGGCATCGACACCAATCTCGGCGGTGGCCTGACCCTGACCGGCCTGCCCTCGCTCGCCCTGTCCGGTCCGAACCAGACCCTGGTCGGCGACACGCTCGGCGACACCCGCTTCGTGAGCGTCAATGGCGGCAACTACATCGAATTGTCGAACGGCGCGTTGTTCGAACCGGGTCGTCCGACCATCATCGACGGCACGACCGCCTTCTTCGACGGCGTGCAAGTGCCGGCCGGTTCGCCGCCGGCACTGTTGCAGTCGATCGAGAACCGGATCATAGACTTCGACGACAACAACACGCTCGGGCAGATCTTCTTCGGTCCGATTGTGGCCTCGGACTTCGTCGATATCGCACGGCTCATCAATCAATTCGCACTGGTGACGGAAAGCAGTGTTCGCATCAGCAACCCGCAGACGCCGGGTGACCTGATCCTGCGCCCGGACTATCCGTTCGATATCCTGTTCGGCGATCTGCTGGCCAATCTCTATCCGCTCGGCGGATGCCTGCCGGTGTTCGACGATACGGGAGCGGTTGCAAGCTTCTCCTGCATTGCGCCCGCGCACGGATCGGACATCTCCGAATTTGTCGATACCTACATGGCCGATCTTCCATGAGGACGTGAGACCCCGCTTCATCCAAACCGATCCGTCCCTCATACCCATGCAGGCCGGATCGGGATCGGGATCGGCACCGAAAATCGTGCACGATCGCGAAGCAGATGACCCGATTTGGGTCTGGTCGATCAAACCAAACGATTAACGCTGCAGAATTTTACTTCTGCATCATTTACTGGAAAATCAAACAAAAACTGCTGAACTTCTATAAAATCACATATAGATAAAATTTTATTCAAATTTTTACTGATAAAATTAAATAAGTTTTTCATTATTAAATTAACCAATTCTAATAAATTATTAACTTCAAGCTCCTTGTTGATTGTGGGGTAATTCAATGTTGCTTAAGAATTATGACGCGAGATCTTTCGCCACATCAGTGTCGGAATGATTCATTGGGACGTAATCTGATCAATTGCGCCGGTCTCGCGGAAAGACAGGGCGGCTATGGCACATTCTTCGGTTCGGTTTTCTCAGCGCCTCGGGCGTATCGCGATCCTTGCAGGCTTCATCGCCGGCAATGTCGTCACCCCGGCCCTTGCCGGTCCCTCCGGCGGCCGCATCATTGCCGGTCAGGGCGCCATCAGCCAATCAGGGCCGAACTCAACCATCAACCAGAGTACCGATCGCCTGATCATCGAGTGGCAGAACTTCGACACCACAGCCGGCGAAAGCGTCCGCTTCAATCAGCC
>JGI12316J15310_10000042_pt127 | contig 12966 bp, 14 predicted proteins | sample MarCyaLeptolynsp_FD_15310 | JGI IMG/M metagenome (IMG submission 15310)
GGCCAGCCGTGAAACGCTTGACCACTCGATCATGTACATCTTCGCTGTCGCCCTGCAGGACGGTGCGTGGCATCACGTCAAGTCATACGCCCCCAAGCGCGCAGCACGCCCGGACACGGTGCGCCTGTGGCACAAGATCACGACAACCGAAGATCCCAAGTGGACAGAGCGCTATCACTCGCGTGACCCGAAGGTGAAAGCGTTCGGAGCCAAGGTTGTGATCAACTTCAAGGACGGCACCAAGCTGGTGGACGAAATGGCTGTCGCCAACGCTCACCCCTATGGCGCACGTCCGTTTGAGCGTGAGCACTACATCAACAAGTTCATGACGCTGACCGATGGCATCATCACCAAGAACGAAGCCGAGCGTTTTGTTGAGACGGCGGAACGCCTGCCCAAGCTCAAGGCAGACGAACTGGGTGACCTGAACGTTCAGGTGCCGGCTGCCAAGGTGAAGCGCATCGCTGACAAGAAGGGCATCTTTTAATGCTGAATGTCACGAAGACCGCTGCTGAAAAGCGCAAGGCCTTCAAGGACGGGATCAACTCGGGGACGCTTCAACGCGTCCCCGGGGCCTTCTCCCCCCTTGTTGCCCGTCTGCTGGAAGAACAGGGGTTTGACGGCATCTACATTTCCGGTGCCGTGCTCTCCGCTGATCTCGGCCTGCCGGACATCGGCCTGACCACACTCACCGAAGTGGCCACCCGTGGCCACCAGATTGCCCGCTCCACCAACCTGCCCTGCCTCATTGATGTGGATACGGGCTTCGGTGAGCCCATGTCCTCCTACCGCACCATGGTGGAAATGGAGAACCAGGGTCTGGCGGCCTTCCATCTGGAAGACCAGCTGAACCCCAAGCGCTGTGGTCACCTGGACAACAAGGAAGTGGTCCCGACAGAGGTCATGGTCCGCCGCATCAAGGCGGCTGTTGAAGCCCGTAAGGACCCCAACTTCACCATCATGGCCCGCACGGATGCGCGCTCCATGGAAGGTCTTGAAGCGGCTATCGACCGGGCCAAGGCCTATGTGGATGCCGGCGCTGACGCAATTTTCCCGGAAGCCATGAAGGACGAAAGCGACTTCGAAGCCTTCCGCAAGGGCGTGGATGTTCCCATCCTTGCCAACATGACCGAGTTCGGGAAATCCGATCTGCTCACCACGACCCAGATGCAGAATCTCGGCATCAACCTGGTGATCTATCCGGTGACCAGCCTGCGCCTTGCCATGGGTGCGGTGGAAAGCGCCTTCGAGCGCATCCGCGATGAAGGCACACAGGAAGGCGTCGTGCCGGACATGCAGACCCGCGCCCGGCTCTATGAGCTTTTGAATTACGAAGACTACAACAAGTTCGACACGTCGATCTTCAACTTCAAGGTCTGACGAAACGATAACCGGTTGAACGGCACACCGTTATGACCGGCAACAGGAGGTGAAAACCAAATGAGCGACGTACCCGCCGAAGACATCAAATACGGCCTTGCCGGTGTCGTGACCGACACCACCGCCGTTTCCAAGGTGATGCACGAGACCAACTCCCTCACCTATCGCGGCTATGCCGTGCAGGACCTGTGCAAGCACGCTGACTTCATGCAGACGGCATACCTGCTGTGGCATGGCGAACTGCCCAACAAGGCGCAGCTTGCGCAGCTCGTGGAGCAGGAAATCGGCTTCCGCGCGATCTCTGATGATCTACTGGCCGTCATCAAGCGCTTCAACAAGCATGCCCACCCCATGGACACGATCCGCACGGCGGTGAGCTTCCTTGGTCAGGAAGACCCGACCACGGAAGATGCAAGCCACGCATCAAACCTCGAAAAGTCCATCAAGATGCTGGCGCGCATTCCGACCTGCATCGCAGCTGACTATCGCTGCCGCAATGGCCTGGAGCCGATTGCACCGAACCCCGACCTGGGTTTCTCGGAAAACTTCTTCAACATGTGCTTCGGCGAAGTGCCGGCTCAGGAAGTCATCGACTGCTTCGACATTTCCATGATCCTGTATGCGGAGCACTCCTTCAACGCATCGACCTTTGCTGCCCGTGTGATCACCTCCACCACCTCTGACATCTACTCGTCAGTGGTTGGCGGCATCGGCGCCCTCAAGGGCCCGCTTCATGGCGGCGCCAATGAAGCGGTGATGCACATGATGATCGAGATTGATGACCCGGCCAAGGCAGCCCAGTGGCTCCGTGACGCCCTTGCTTCGAAGCGCAAGGTCATGGGCTTCGGCCACCGCGTCTACAAGTCCGGCGACAGCCGCGTGCCGACCATGACAGAAGCCTTCTACAAGATGGCCGAGATCAAGGACGGCGCGAAGTGGGTCGAGATGTCCAAGAACCTCGCCGACACGATGATCGCGGACAAGAACATCTATCCGAACCTCGATTTCCCGGCAGGTCCTGCATACTACTTGATGGGCTTCGATATCCCGATGTTCACGCCGCTCTTCGTCATGAGCCGTATCACCGGCTGGACGGCACACATCATGGAGCAGGTGCCCGACAACAAGCTTATCCGCCCGCTGTCTGCCTATGTGGGTGAAGAGCAGCGCGACGTGGTTCCACTGGATCAGCGGTCCGCTGCATAAGCTCTGACACAGACACAACTGAAAAGGCCCCGGCATCGCCGGGGCCTTTTTTGTTCATGTTAGCGTCATGTTGATACACCTAGTGTCAGGCGCATACTCACCGCATCACCTATTCCGGGGGTCACACGATGCGCCGTTTTCTTGTTACCGGCCTGGCAGCCATTGGCGCCGTCGCCGCAGCATTCATCACCACCGCACCCGCGCACGCACAGTACGGCGATGTTCGCTCATCCATGAATGACCTCCAGCGCAACGCACTGAAAGACGGCTGCTGGAAACGGTATTCCGGTAATGAGCACAAACGCTATCAGTGCCTCAACGGACAGCGCCACTGGAAGAACGCACTGATTGACGGGTGCCACCAGCGCTACTCCGGCAACGGTTCCAAGCTCGACCGCTGCCTCAACACCGGCAACCTTGACGGCGGATACTACGGCGGCAATCAGCACGGCGGGTACTACGGCAATGATCCCTATGACGACCGCTACTATGACGATGGCCCCTATGGTGACGGGTACTATGGCAACAACCGCTACGGCAACCGCCAGCACCGCGACGGGTACTACGGCAATGACCCGTACTACGGCGGCCCGAACAACAGTCAGGGCGGCTACTACGGCAACAACAATTCCGGTGGGGGTTTCTTCGGCGGCGGCGGTGCATCCGGCCTGACCGACCTCCAGCAGAACGCCCTCAAGGACGGCTGCTGGCAGCGCTACAGCGGCAATGAGCGCAAACGCTATTCGTGTCTGCGCGGTGAGGCGCATTGGCGAAGCGCACTGCGCGACGGATGCTGGAAACGCTATAACGGCAACCAAAAAAAACTGAACCGCTGCCTCAACTACTAAGGCTTAGCCGGCGGTCTTGAGGCGGCGCATGCCTCTGGACATCAGCCATGCGGCAACTCTACGCAGACCAAGGTCAGACCTGATCTCGAATTCCTCATAGTGGAATGATCGGGCACGCATTCCTTTCGCAACCAGACCATCTCTCAGCGCCTTGCGCATCGGCTTTGGCCCGCAAAAATGCGCGTTCACATCCGGCCCGATACCGCCAATCGCTTTTGAAATTGCATCGACGGTCAGTCGGCCCGACATCGAAGAATGAACAACATGCAATGTGAGCTGCGGATCAGCTTCAGCAGCAGCCTGGAGCTCCGCAAGCCCCACCGCGCCATCCGCTGACTGGACGCAGTAGAACAAATGCGTGGGACGCGGTACCGGCTCCCCCCGTCCCGACCAGGCCAGGAACGGTGTGATACCGATGCCCGCCCCAATCCAGACATCCCGTCCACCGCGTCTGGCCGGTCTGAAGTGCCCATAGGCCTGTGAAACCCTGGCCCGCACCCCGGGCATCAAACCGGCAAGCGAACGGGTGTAGTCACCAAGCGCCTTCGCTGTGAATCGGAGAGACCGGTCGCCCGACGGCGCAGCGCTGATTGTGAAGGGATGAACTTCGGTCTTTCCAGGAGCTTCGAAGGAAACAAATGCAAACTGTCCGGCCTTATGCGCTATCCCCTTGCCAAGCGGCTTGAGGCCGATAGAGACGGTGCCATCGACCGCATCAACAAACGCAACCTCATAGGCCGCGCGGCCCTGCGCCAGCCTGAAGGGCAGCAGCGTATAGGCATAGGACAGGACACCCAGCCCACAGAACGCAAGCACATAGAGCGCCAGCGGATCACCAAGGTCAAAGGGCTTGCCGATGAACATGAAGTGCAGCGCCCCCATGACAAAGAAGCCGCCCATGAACTTGTGAGTGAGCCGCCAGAACTGATACGGCACCCATGTGGCAATCGTCAGAACAGCCAGGATGAGAATGCCGTAGAGGCTGATCTCGCCCAGTGTCTCTGCAGCCTCCATGAGCGCCGTCTGACGGCCAAGCGCCTCCATGTCCGCATCAATTGTGTCGTGAAGCAGGATCGCAACGACAGCGCCGACGCCCAGCCATTTGTGCAACACATAGATCCGGTCAAGCCCGCCGAAGACCGGCTCCAGGACCCTGAGGCGCGTGGCAAGCAGTTGCGCGATGCCCATGGCAATAAGGGCGGCGACACCAAGATACTGGCTGAACAGCGCCGCCACATCACGGGACGGTACAAGCATGGCAAACCAGTAAGCCGGAATGGCCAGTGCCACGATGACAAGCAGTACACCCAACAGTCGCATGGTCTTCTCCCCCTGAGAGACGCTGTGGCCCGGTTGCCCCATCACGCCGACAACATGCATGTTAGACAGCGGATTGCGGCAACACGGAAGCAGGCCCACGTTATAGTTTGCACGATTCGACCTTCTCTTCACTGCGCTGACATCAGGACCGGGCATGACCGCCAAAGCCAAAGACTTTGCCGAAATCTATGAACGCTTCGGCGCCTCTATTGCGTCCCGCCATGATTGTGGCCGCTACTGCGCACCCCTCAATGGCGGGGAACCCGTGTGCTGCACCACCAGCCACGCCATCCCGATTGTCCAGAAGTCAGAGTGGAAACTGCTCAAGGGCCGGACGGATCTGTGGAGCAAGTTCGAACCGTTTGATAAGACCAGCCGCGAAATCGTCGATGAACTGCATTCAGGCTGCAAGGCCATTGAATGCAAGGGCGCCGCGTTCTGCGAGCGGGACAACAGAACACTCGCCTGCCGCGCCTTCCCCTTCTTCCCCTATTTCAACAAGCAGCGAGAGCTTGTCGGACTTGGGTACTACTGGTCGTTTGAAGACCGCTGCTGGGTGCTCTCCAATCTCGCCTGCGTTGAAAAGGAATTCGTCGACGAGTTCCTCGACGCTTATGAGCTGCTGTTTGAGAAAGACGATGAGGAACTCGAAGCCTTTGTGGATGAGTCCGCATCCATGCGCCGTGTCTTCTCCCGCCGCGGCACACCGCTGCCGGTGGTCGGCCGCGACGGCAAGCTCTACAAGATACTGCCAAAGACCAAAGGCAAACTGGTTCCGGCCAAGCCGTCAGACTTCAAAGCCTATGGCGCGTACAAGTCGCCCAAGGCCTACCGCAAGGCCGTGAGAGAAGAAAACGGCGACCCTGATGCGCCGTTCCCGCCCGTTGTCCGGTAGCCGGGACTAGCCGTCAGCCGGCATCGGCAGAAGCGCGACACTCTGGCCCGACCGCCCGATCCACCCGCGTGCATCGAATATCTCAGCTTCCGTAAACCCTGTGCCGTTCGGATGCCAGCTGCTGCGCGGACGCACACCAATCCACTCGCCTTCCGGCGGCCGCGATAGGTGCAATGAGATATCCGCATTGGGCCAGCCGCCTGCTTTCGGCCGCTCTCCATCCAGATAGGTCACAAACAAGGTGGCGTAATCCGCAATGGCAATCGTCTGGCCGAACGGTGTTGGCGTTGAGATCAGCGGTTGCTTGGGCCGCACCCAGACCATCCGGGCCCCGCGGTCATCCCGCACTTCAACAGCAGACAGATATGTCTGCGTGGTGAAGACCGGCTGAAAGTCCCAGGCCGTAAGCGCATCAGGATTACTGACTTCGTCAGTATACGGAACCATGTCAGGAACCGGAACATCCTGCAGAAACGCCATACTCACCTTGGAACGCAACTTGTCACCGGCAATGAGGCTGTTCTCGACAACAGTGAGGCGCGCACCCTCCCGGACGATCTCGGTTCTGGTCTGAAAATCCTCAAGAGGTGCCGGACGTACGAGATATGCCGTCGCCGACACGGGTTGCCCCCATCCCTTTGCCGCCGCCATTGCCTCAAGCTCACTGGTCAGAAGACCGGAAACAACACCACCATGAAGCCCACCAAAGGGTCCCATCGCATGCGGGGTCGGCCGCCATACGTCACCAACCCGCTCGACGACCGGACCGGTCTCTTCCACGACAGATGTCTTCATTCACGCCACCATCAACAAGAAACACAGGGACAGAGCCGGAAAACAGGCTCAAATACTGGCCGGGACGGTGGGTTCAAAAACAAAACGCGTCAAGGTAGAATTATGCAAATCAGGGTGTCCATTGCTGCAGGCACCTTCCACCCATATCTGCCACTGGAGCGATTGACGATGCGCTGGAGCGACCTTCCAAATGTCTCCTGTTCGGTTGCCCGCGCGGTCTCCGTCATCGGCGACCGCTGGACGATGCTCGTGCTGCGGGATCTATTCCAGGGTGTTCGCCGTTTTGAGGACTTTGAAAAACGCCTCGGCATCGCCCGCCCGGTTCTCTCGCAACGGCTTAAAAAGCTGGTGGAGGAAGGCGTGCTGGACCGGGTGCGCTACGAGGAACGCCCGGCCCGGTATGAATACCGTCTAACGGACAAGGGTCGGGATCTCTATCCGGTGATCATTTCCCTGACCGCCTGGGGCGACAAACATATGTCGACGGAAGCAGGCCCCCCCGTCGTGACACGGCACAAGCCCTGCGGCGGCTTTGTTACGCCACACCTGACCTGCCCGGACTGCGGCGAACCGGTCTTTGCCAAGGACATGGAAGCCATGCCCGGCCCCGGCGCCGATGAAACAGCACATCAGCCGACATCACGCCCGAAGAGCTAGAACCTCAGCTGCACACGCACCTTACCGACAGCGGCCGGCAGCAGGCATGAGTACAGCAGCAAACTGCGAGACCTTGTAGTCATCGGGCAGGAACGAATGCCCGTGCGGCAGGCTGTAGGCTTCTACCCTTGCATCATCCGGAAGCCCCTCAAGGCTTGAGTACCGCAAGGCCGCCGCCGGGATGACCGCTGTTGCCTGACGGTCCCGCCCCCGCCAGATCACAAGACACTGGCCCACAGGACCTGCCTCACTGCCCCGCTCCGCGACATGCTCACCCGCTCGCTGTGGCGGGTCGTAGTAGCCGTAGTTGAGCGCCACAACACGGGCCTTGGGAAAATGGGTGCGCATATTGCCGGCAATGTGTTCATCACCGGCGAGAATGGTGCCACCGGTAAAGCCCATCTCCTGCACCTTGCCTGCAAGGTCAGCATACGGAACTTCAAGCCGGCACTTTCCGCACGTGACCTGCGACGGATACACAAATCCCGCCAGCCGCCATCCAAGGGCCACAAGGGTCAGGCACGCAATGACCCACATGAAACCGCGCACCTGTCGCATAGTCGGCCTGGCCGCGCGCAAGACGGCGATCAGATAGATCGGCCCCAGCAACATGAGCGGGTGCATCCACCGCTCACCGTAATGCGCAACCCCGGCAAAAATCACCGGTACAGCCAGAACCACGATGCCGAAGAGCAGTGTGTCACGTACCAGTCTCACCGGGTCAGCGCCGCGCACGCCATGTGTGCCCGGGTGCAGCAGGTTCCGCGGCGCAAAGGCACGCGGCAGCGTCAGCAGGAGCAACGGCAGGAGAGGAGAGAGAAACAGCAACGGCGCCCGGATGCTGGACCACAGACCGGAAAGGACCTGCGCGGCAACCCCGTCAAGGCCCGGCCGGGCAAGCGTGGCACTGGCAGCACCGCCGAAATCAAACCCGCTGGTCAGTGCCCACACGTAATGGGGACCTGCAACAGCGCAGGTTACGAAGACCGCGATCAGTATTTTCCAGGACAACAGGATTTGCCGGAAGCCGGGCTGCAACAGCATGGCCATCACCAATGCTGCAAGACCTGCAAAATAGGCCTGCTTCGACAGCGCGCCTATTCCCACGGCCAGCCCTACACCGGCATAGGCCAGAAGACTGTCACCAACCGTCTGCGCATCCCCTGCCCGCAGAAACGCCAGCAAGGTGAGAGGAGCTGCGAGGATCAAGAAGACGGTATGCGTGACGCCTTCATGCACGTTCCACGCAACCTGAAACAGCAGCAGAAGGCACAACGTCGCCAGAACCGCCCAGCCGTCATGCGCCAACACCCGCCGCGCTGCAAAGAAGTACGCAACGAACGCCGCCCAAAGGACGGTGTACTTGACGATGAGAGTGCTGAGCACCCCGGGCCCGGTGACCTGGTGCACCACCCATAGGGCCCAGGCTGGCAGCGGCGGATATTTTGGCGTCTGCCCCCAGTCAAAGGTCTGGGCGTAAACAGTTTCACCCACCCAGTCGACCGCAATGACATCAGAAAACGGCAGCCGCACAAGCATATGTGCCAGCACATAGACCGCAGCGCCCAGCATCACCGCAGTGGTTGCCTGCCACCCGTCAGGCCAAAAACTGAGTGTCCGGTCAATCGTCGGCGACGAGGCCAGTCGGGCGGCAGGCGGATTTCGGGGCATTGGGATCCAGAAAGCAGCGGCAAAGTATGAATAAGAGCACAAAACTAGGTTGTGACCATATGGGACACAACCTCCGATAAACTTAGGAAAAACAACGACTTTGGCTTTATGCGTTCATTAGGACTTCCTTACTACCATTAAACCAATTCACTGGTTTTCCTGGTTCAAGAGATGTCACTACACGGCAAAAAACAGTTGGGCAGAAAGTCGCTGCTTTCCTCCTATGCGTCCACGCTCGGGGCGCAGATTGACCGCCGTCGCTCGGAGCTGGCACTTGTTGCGTCCTCCCGTGAAGCCGAGACCGCCAGCCGGGCCAAGAGTGAATTCCTGGCCAATATGAGCCACGAACTGCGCACACCATTGAATGCCATTCTGGGGTTCTCGGAGATCATTCAAAACGGTCGCTTTGGCTCCGACGCGGAAAGCTGGGAGCGCTATCAGAATTACGCAGGCGACATTCATGAGGCGAGCACCCATCTGCTGCACGTCGTCAACGACATCCTCGACATGTCCCGCATCGAAAGCGGTCGCCTTGAACTCGAATTTCAGGAAGTGGCCATTTCAGATCTGCTTAGCGGCGTCAAAGCAATGCTGGTCGATAGTGCAACCCGCGCAGGTCTGGCGCTTACGATCGATCTCGAAGACGGCTTGCCGATTCTCGACGCGGATGAACGCCGACTGAAGCAATCCTTGATCAACCTCGCCGGCAACGCCATCAAATTCACCCAGAGCAAAGGCCGCGTCACCCTTGGTGCCCGCAAAGCCGGGCTGAGCGTCGCCCTCTATGTAGCGGACACCGGTGTCGGCATGTCGCCCGCCCAAATCGCAACGGCAATGCAGCCGTTCCGCCAGGTTGATGGCGGCCTTGCCCGCCAGCAGGAAGGCACCGGCCTCGGCCTGCCACTGGCCAAGGCATTCGCCGAGCTTCACGGCGCCTCGTTTGATATTTCCAGCACGCCCGGTACCGGCACAACGGCCCTCATCCGCTTTCCCATTCATCGCATCAAGAAAGTCCCGTCCGCTGCAACCGCAACGGCGCTTGACTAGGACGAAGAGAGACCCGTTCCCATGGCAGACACAGTCAAACTGGACAGCCTCAACATCAACAAGCCCCGGCTTGCGGCAACCGTTGGTTTTCCCATTGGCCGCATCGTGTCCGTCTCCGGCTCACAGGCCGTGGTGGTGCTTGAAAGCGATGAAGACGGCAAGGCAACCCTTGGAACACCATCCATGGGATCGCTGATCAGGATCATCACCCGCGAAGGTGTCGTCATCGGCATCATTTCGGGCCTGAGCATTCCGGTACCATCCAGCCGTGCCGACGAAGAAGAACTCAAAATCCTCGAAATCGAGATGGTCGGCGAGATCACTGCGTCAAAAGACGCCCCCGGCGCGCGGGCGTTCCGGCGCGGCGTTTCTGTGTTCCCGACCCTTGGCTCTGAAGTACATCTGGCATCCAGCGAAGAGCTGGCCATCATCTTCAACAGTGACGCAAGGGGAATGGTGCGGATCGGCTCCATCCATCAGGACGCGGACATCCCGGCACACATTGTTCCTGATGACCTGCTGGCCAAACACTTTGCCGTTGTCGGCACAACCGGCACCGGCAAGTCTTGCGCCGTGTCAGTGATCCTCAGAGGCATGCTGCAGGAACACAAGAACGCCCATATCGTGGTTCTTGATCCGCACAACGAATATGCCCCCGCCTTCCAGGACTGCGCGGAGGTCATTGGTCCCGACTCGCTGCAGCTTCCCTATTGGCTGCTCAACTTCGACGAACTCGCTGAAGTTCTTCTCGGCCGTGATTCTGGCCGCCGTGTTGAGATGGAAGTCCTGCGTGAAATCATTCCGATCGCCAAACAGAACTACCGCGCGGGTGCAGGCGAAACATCAGCTTTGGTCCGCAAACCGCAGGCCAATGGCACAGGCAACACCATTACCGTCGACACACCCATTCCCTACCGCATCTCGGACCTGATCCAGATGCTGGACACCATGATGGGCAAACTGGACAAGCCGGAAAGCCTCGTCCCCTACAAACGCCTCAAGGCACGCATTGAGGCAGTCACGGTGGACGGCCGCTATGGCTTTATGTTCGGCGGCCTGACGGTACGCGACATCATGAGCGACGTTATCGGGCGCATCTTCCGTGTGCCGGTGGACGGCCGTCCCATCACCGTAATGGACCTGTCTGGCGTCCCTGCTGAAATCCTGAATGTTGTGGTGTCTGTGGTCTGTCGCCTGGCGTTTGACCTGGCGCTCTGGAGCGACCGGCAGGTGCCCATCACGATTGTCTGTGAAGAAGCGCACAGATATGTACCGCGCGACAAGGCCCTGGGCTTTGAGCCGACAAAGCGCGCGATCTCGAAGATTGCCAAGGAAGGCCGGAAATACGGCGTCAGCCTTTGCGTTGTATCCCAGCGCCCTGCCGAGATCGACCCGACAATCCTGTCGCAGACAAGCACGGTGTTTGCCATGCGTCTGACAAACCAGAATGACCAGGAGATCGTGCAGGCGGCAGTGTCAGATGCCGCCGTGAGTCTTCTCGAGTTTCTCCCCTCCATGGGCAATGGCGAAGCAATTGCCATTGGTGAAGGGGTCACGCTCCCCATGCGAATCCGGTTTGATCGCCTGCCCGAAGGGTTTGCCCCGCGCTCCAGTGGTGCTTCCTTCTCAACCGGCTGGCGGGAAGACCATGGCAGTGCTGACTTCATCGACTCTGTCATCGAACGCTGGCGTGCAGCGCGCGCCTGACGACCAGCCTGAACTACCCCAGTTCAACGCAATGAAAAAGCCCGCTGCCTGGTCAAGGCAGCGGGCTTTCTCATGCCGCAAGCATCAACTTGTCTATCGATACAACATGATAGGGATCATGCATGATCGGATCATTTCCGTTGTCGTGGAGCCGATGATGAGATTGCGGATGCGAGAGTGTCCATACGCCCCCATGACGAGGAGCCCGTAGCCCCCGGCCTCAACTTCCGTTGCAATGACCTTGTCCGGCTGACCGGGTTTGACGTCACAACTGGCCTCATACCCGGCTTCTCTCAACTGGGCCGTTGCAGCTTCAACCTGCGCGCGCGACGCAGCATCGTCCTGCCCGACCATAAGAAGATGGCAGCCGATACCGGAGAAAATCTGGCTACGGATCATATGATCAATTGCCTTGCCGGCGCTGTCCCCACCATCAAAGGCAATGAGGATCTTCGATACAGGCTCGAACTTGCGTGAGGCAACAAGCACCGGGCGCTGTGTCGAGCGCACCACACGCTCAAGGTTCGACCCCAGATGCAGCTTGGCAAAGTCCGCCGCCTCGCCACGCTTGCCCACCACAATCATGTGGGCATCCACCTCCAGCTCCTGAACCGTCTCCGCAAGATCACCATACCGCAGCGACGTGGTGACATCGGACACACCGGCCTTGGTGACATGCTCCTTTGCATCTTCCAGAAGCGCCCGACCGCGCTTCTGCGTGAGCTTGGCTTTCTGCGCGTCAAGTTCTGCCAGTTCTTCAAGCAGGGCCGTGCGTGCACCCAGTCCGATGTTGCCGCTGAAGTCGGCCTTGTCGGTCGTCCCTTCCCGGCGCCCTAGCACATGCAGCAGCTCGACACCGGCCCCGGCCCGGGTGGATACCCACGCGGCAGCATCACAGACGCTGTGCGCGTAAACGGACCCGTCAATAAGAGCGATTGTTTTCAACATGGCTAGTGGCCCATCACCTTTTCAAGAGCACCGGGTTCATCCTTGATGCTCAGTTCATCCACAATCGTCTCGCTGGCCTTGTTCATACCGATCAGCTCAACATCCGCACCCTCGCGGCGGAACTTGAGGACAACCGAATCCAGTGCCGTCACGCTCGAAATGTCCCAGATATGCGCCCGCGACACATCAATGGTGACATGTTCCAGGGCTTCCTTGAAATCAAAGGCAGCCAGAAAGTCCTCGACCGAGGCAAAAAAGACCTGCCCCTCAACGACGTAGGTCCGCGCAGTTCCCTCATCATTGACATGTGAGGTGACACGGAAGATCTGCGCAATCTTGCCGGCAAAGAAAATGCCCGAGAGCAGCACGCCCACCAGCACACCAAGGGCCAGGTTATGCGTGGCGACAACGGTCACAACCGTGGCCAGCATAACGATGGACGAACTGCGCGGATGCGAGCGCAGGTTCTTGATGGAGGACCAGCTGAATGTC
>JGI12316J15310_10000101_pt70 | contig 12952 bp, 9 predicted proteins | sample MarCyaLeptolynsp_FD_15310 | JGI IMG/M metagenome (IMG submission 15310)
TGCGTCGGTGACGCTGTCCGGCCAGACCGAAGGCCCTCCGTAGGCCCCTGCGTTGCCGCAAGACCTGCGTGGTCGGCGCGATTGGCCGCCGCCCACGCGCTGCGGTACACCCAAAGGACAGGCTCATGCAGACCGCGACCGGACGCCACCCCGCTGCCTACGCTCAGGCCGATGCCGCCGACAGCCCGCTCGTGGGGCTCGCGGACGAGACGTTCGAGTCGACCAGCCCCTACGAGGGCATCGGCTTTCGCAACCACTGTCGTCGCCTGTTCCACTTCGCGACGATGTTGATGGAGCAGCAGGGCATCGAGCTGCCCCACGATTTGGCGTACCTCGTCGCGATGGTCCACGACCTCGGGATCGTCAGCGAGCAGGATCGCGGGGACAACTACCTCCAGCGCAGCCGCGCGCTGTTCCATCGCATCACCAAGGACGTCGCTCTCCCGGACGTCGATCCGTCACTGGTCGACGAGTGCCTGCTCTACAACCACCGGGTCCTGCCGGTGGCGAACCTGTCGCCCGCCGCGGAGTGCTTTCGCAAGGCAGTGCAGATCGAGCACACGCGCGGTTACGTTCGCTTCGGCCTTCCCAAGGCTCCGGTGCGCGCGCTGTTCAAGCGCTACCCGCGAGGCAACTTCGATCGCGTGTTGCTCGACTTCACGGTTCGAACGCTCAAGCGCGAGCCGCGAACGCTCGTGAACGGCATCTTTGCCTGAGCGGCGCGCTGGCGTCTTCTGACGCTGCGTCGAAGGCAATCGGGCACACGAACAAACCTCGGTGACACAATCGCCGTTGGGCGCAATTCCCCTCCGTGGGGAGACACGCGATAGGTGGGGCGCTTGCGGTCCTGCTCGGCTCGCTCGGGGTCAGCGGTTGCTACAGCGGGCTGTTCGACGGCCCGACGGCGGACGACCCCGACGGTATCGACCTCGACGACGGGGCGGACGACGGCGACGGCGATGACGACGACGACGGTGCCGACGATGGTCGGGCGCCATCCGGAGACGACGGACCCGACATCGACGAGTCCTATGACGCCGCGGCGCCTACCGTTCGACTGCTGAGCGCAGCCGAATACGCCAACACGGTCTTCGATCTGCTCGGGGTCGAGGCGTCCGAGGACCTCGACTTCGCCGACGTCGGCTCGGGCTTCGACAACGGAGGAGAAGGTCAGCTCGGGGACGCGCTGCTGGCCACGCTGCAGACGGAGGCACGGCGCATCGCCGAGGAGTACGTGGCCCTCGATGCCTCGACCGACTTTCCGTGCCTGTCGCCACAGGGCACGTCGAACGCCTGCTTCGGGCAGGTCGTCGACGAGCTCGGACTACGGGCGTTCCGGCGGCCGGTCGACGCTCCGTCGCGCCAGGCCCTACTCGCATTCGTCGATGCGGTCCGGCCCGATGCCACCGACGACGCCGAGGTGATGGAGTTGCTCGTCGCTCGGCTGCTGCTGTCGCCCCGGTTCCTGTACCGGACCGAGGTGGGCGAGACGCTTCCGTCCGACCCCACGCTGACGCTGCTCGATCCCTGGGAGACCGCTTCACTACTGTCGTACACGCTCACCGGCAGCATGCCCGATGCACAGCTGCTCGCGGACGCGGGCGACGATGCGCTGGACGACGAGCGGATCCGATTTCACGTGCAGCGCCTGCTGGCGACCGACGCCGGGCGGGCTCGCTTCGCTCGCTTCGTGCAGCAGTGGCTGCGCGCGGACGAGCTGGACCGCATGGCCCGGCACCCCGACGAGTATCCCAAGCTGGCCAGTGCGGCGCAGGCCGAGGCGCTCCGCGACGAGCTGCCGGCCTACGTGCTCGACGTGGTGGTCGACCGTGGCGGCAGTCTTGCGGACCTGCTGCTCGACAGCTCGTCGTACGTCAACCAGCACACGGCGACGCTCTACGGCACGACCTCCGACAGCGCGGTGATGGAGCGCGTCGAGCTCGACTCCTCGCAGCGGGGCGGCGTGCTCACGCTGGCCAGCGTGATGGCGGTGCACTCCTCGGCCACCGAGGTCGAACGCGACAAGCCGATCCGTCGCGGGCTACTGATCAAAAACCAGTTCCTGTGCGAGGACATCGGGCTTCCGGCGGACGTGGACGTTCAGGGCGCGGCCGCCGACGCGGCGCAGAACGCCGAAGAGTTCGACCTGATGACCACGCGAGAGCAGCTCGAGCTGATGATGAACCAGGCGCCGGCGTGCGTGGCGTGCCACGGCACGTTCATGCCCTTCGGCTACCTCTGGAGTCACTTCGACGCGCTCGGGCAGTACCAGACCCACTTCGGGGATCGCCCACTCGACGCCACCGTCACGGACCTGGTCGTCGACGGTGAGATGCGGAACTACGATGGGGTGCTCGGGCTGCTCGACGACCTCGCCGACAGCCCGCAGGTCTCCACCTGCTTCACGCGCAACATGGCGCGCTACGCCACCGGTCAGGGCAAGAACGAGCTGGTCACCTTCCTGACGCTCGATCTGGCGCCCACCTTCCGCGACAACGAGCTCGACATCGTGCAGCTGCTCGAAGACATGCTGGCTAGTCCAGAGCTCTACGTGCGCAAAGGAGGTGCCTGATGCGACGGCGCGAGTTCATGTTTCGCTCGGCGCAGGCGGCCGCCCTGCTCTGCCCCATCCTTTCGATTCGTCGCGCCGAGGCCCAAGAGCCGCCCAAGCGCGCGCTGGTGTGGGTCAACAGCAGCGGCTACCCGTTCCCCGAGGACTTCTTTCCGTCGGGCACCGAGAACGACTGGCAGCTGTCGCCGATCCTGGCCGACTTCGAGGGGCTCAAGGACGAGATGGTCGTCGTGGACGGCATCGACATCCGCAACTCCGGGCTCAACCCCAAGGGCAACAACCACATTCGCTCGATGGGCAAGGTGCTCACCGCCAAGGACGTGCTCGCGGCCGACGATCCGCAGGACGGCAACGCGGGGGGCATCTCGGTCGATCAGCTGGTGGCGCAAGAGCTCGGCCTGTCCACGCTCGAGCTGCAGATCAACAACAACTCGAACGACCACATGCGGCACCGGCCGTTCGCGCTGGGCCCCAACGCGTTCAAGCCTCCCGAGGCCAACCCGCTCGCGGCCTTCAACCAGATCTTCGAGGACTTCTCCGGCGGCGACGATCCGGCCGCGATCGCGGAGATGACCCGCAAGCTCACCCTCAAGCAGTCGCTGCTCGATGGCGTGAGCGACGACCTGGCCCGCTTCCGATCCGAGCTGACCGGGGTCGAGAAGCTCAAGCTCGACATTCACGAGGATGCGATCCGACGGGCGGAGGAGAACATCGCCAAGGATCTGCAGGCGCTGGCCGAGGGCGGGCTGACCTGCGAGGCACCCAATGCCCCCGACGTGGGCAACGCCATCGCCGACCGGGCGCAGGCAATGACCGACCTCGCATTCGCCGCCCTGGTCTGCGACCGGGTGCAGATGCTCGGCATGCTGTGGGGCTTTTCCGGCCAGCACTGGAAGTACGAGTGGGCGGGCGTCACCGGGATTGCGGAGTCCGGTCACGACGAGGTCCATCACCGGGCCGGCGAGCGTCGCGACGAATACATCGCGATGGTGCGCTGGGACTGGAACCAGCTGCGCCTGCTGATCGAGCGGCTGCGCGACACCCCCGAGGGCGACGGCAACATGCTCGACAACACGGTCGTGTACGCGACGAGCAACTTCGGGCGACACCACCAGCTCGATCGAATACCCGTCGCGTTCTTCGGCAACGCCCAAGGCGCCCTGCAGACCGGCCGACTGGTCAAGCTCAACTCGACGCAGAACAACGACAAGGTCCTGACCTCCTTCGCCCACCTCATGGGCGCCAACATCACCGGCATCGGCGACGAGCCCGACTGCGGCCCCCTCCCCGAGCTCTAGCACCAAAGTTTGTCAACTTTGGGGACGTAGCTCAAAGTTGACAAACTCTGGTTGCAGCGGTGTTGCACGAGTTTGTCAACTTTGGGGACGTAGCTCGAAGTTGACAAACTCTGGTCGGACAACGGGTTCAGGGCACGGACACCGGCACCATCAAGCCTCTGGCGGACGCCGCTTCCAGAGCGTGTAGACCAAGACGAGAAACCCGACGTTGCCGACGAGGTTGGTCAGATTGAGGGCTTCGACCCAGACCAACGAGCAGCCCGCTCCGATCAGGTACGTGAGCGCGAGCCAAAGTCCGCGCCGATCGAGCAGGACGGCAAACATCGCCGCGAGCGAGCCCCACAGCAGCAGCGCAACGAAATACGTCTGCTCGAAGGGCAAGCCGCGAGCCCACGAGAGCGACCACAGCACAAGGTCACACAGAAGGAACACGAACAGTCCGGCTACGGCCTTCGCGTTGAACTTGCTCGCCGCAAGGCGGTGGCGAGCCCAGACGTAGACGCCGCCCAGGCACAACAGCGCCGTGATCGGGACGGTCAGCGCCTCCGCGTAGCGGGTGGCGTCGTCGGGCGGGGCGTCGAGGACGAGAGGAATCGATCCGCCCAGCGCCAGCAGTCCCACCAACACCCCGGCTACGGTGCGAGGCCCCGCGCCGAACCCGGCTCGCGCCGGCAGCTCGAGCGCGTCGGCGAGCTCGGTCATCGAGGCCCAGCGCTGCTGCGGATCGGGGGACAGGCCCCGATCGATGAGCTCCCATAGCCACGGCGGCAGCTGCACCGTACGGGGCCGAGGCCGCCGGCGGTTGTCGACCAATGAAGCGTGCAGCTCCTCCAGGTTGTCGCCCTCGAATGGACTGTCCCCCGTCAGAGACTCGTACAGCGAAACGCAGAACGCGAACTGGTCGGAGGCCTGGCTTGCCGGCAGACCCATCATCAGCTCGGGCGCCATGTACCTCGGCGTGCCGGGGGTATGTGTCTCCGATTGAGCTCCGGACTCGGGCGTCTCCCGTTCGCCCTGCGGATCGCGGGCCAGGCCAAAGTCCGCGACTTGGGGTCGGCCTTCGGAAATCAGCACGTTGGCCGGCTTGAAGTCTCCGTGCACCACCCCGACGGCGTGCGCGGCCGCGAGCCCCCGCGCCGCGCCGACATACGCGGCAACGATTTCCTTGTATCCGTCGCGCTCGTTGCGATGCTCGCCCGCGAATGCCCGCAGCGTCCCACCAGTGACGAACTCCATGGCCATGAATAGTTCGCCGTGGTCCCGCCCAACCTCGAATACCGTCACCACATTGGGGTGCCGGAGCTTGGCCATAATCTGGGCCTCCCGCCGGAACCTGCCCGCGGAGTCCGAGTCGCCGTCGGCGGTGGCCGATGAGGTCGCCAGAAATTTGATCGCGACCCTTCGATCCAGCTCGGGGTCGTAGGCTGACCAGACCACGCCCCCACCGCCGCGCCCGACCCGGTCGAGAAGCACGAATCGACCGACTTGCTCTCCGCGGCGCAGTGGTGGGTGAACTCGAGGCCGGGCCCCCGTCACCGTCGCTACTGGATCACTCGGCTCATCCACCTAACGCCACCTGACACCGGCCAGGATCAGCCACGGTCCCAGCACACCGGAGACTCTAACACTCGGTGTTCGGCGCCGCCCGCCCCCTCCGACGCCGGGAATGTGCTGGCCGATGCCCTGCTACGGCCCACAGAGGTCCCCGATTTCGGCAAGCCACGCCTCGCTGTGCAGCGTCAGCGCGTCGACGGCGATGAGCGCATCGTCGCGCGAAGGTTCGGGGCCGAAGACCCAATGCGACGCGTGGTGCCACACGACGCGGTAGCCCGAGTCGGGGTCGTACCGATACAAGACGTACAGACCATCGGCCTCGGTCTTGTCGCGGTGGTCCATGCCGGTCAACCAGTACCCCGTGCCGTCGGCGGTCTCTCGCACCGACTGAATGATCGTGCCGGGCGGAGGCTCGCCAAACGTGCGGATCAGATCTCCCGTCCGGGCGTCGAATTCGCCGAGTCTCCGCTGATCGGCATGGACGATCAGGACGCGCTTGCCGTCGCGTGCGTAGGACCACCGCCGACGGCCCCAGTCGCACGACCAGCCGTACGGACAGCCGAACGCGCGCTCGAGCGTGGCCTGCGTCAGGTCCAGCGCGAAGAAACGCGTCGTCTCGTCCGCTCGAATCGTCACCAGGCAATTGTCGGGAGCGATGCAGTCGAGTCTGATCGCGGTAGGGTCTGCCGGGAGTGCCCCCAGGGCCAGACTCACCGATTCGTCAGTTTCCGCAGCGATCCAGCGCAGTGCAGTGGGCTGCTGACTCGTGGCATAGACCAACCCGCCTTTGCCGTCTCCCTCGACCCAGGCGATGGGCTCCTCGACGATGGATGTCACCGACTCGTAGTCCTCGGCCACGCTGACGAGTGTGCGGGTCAGGAACCGGCCGGTCGCGACGGCGAGGGTTCCGTCGGCCCGCCACACGGGACCGTATTCGTTCCCGTCCCACCCGTCGGAGAGCCAGCGGGTTTTGGCGGGGTCTTCGGGATCGATGACCGCCACGTCGTTGTGTGCCTCGGTGAGGTGGAGCAGCAGCCGCTCGGATTGGTCCGCCTCGACGATTCGGTTGAAGCGCGAATAGGGCCCCAGTGTGGTCGACCGCGGGCCCGGAACGAGCGTCTTGTCTTCGAAGCGATAGCAGCGCAGCCAGAACTCGTTGCCGTCGTCCTCGAGTGCGACCAGGGCCCCGTTGGGAAGCCACTCGACGCTGGAAAACAGTCCCGGCAGCTCCGTGGACGCGACCGTCTGTCCCGCTTCGTCGAACACGACGAGCTTGGCCGGCTGATCACGACCGAACATCGTCGCGGCGATGGCACGGCCGTCCGGGGCACTCGCGACCGACTGCAACTTGCTCATCGGCAGCACCACCCGCGCCGGCGGACCGCCCGTCTCGAGATCCCACGTCACGAGGGTCGACGATGCGATGGCGCGAAGCCAGCGGCCGCCGTTCCAAGGCAGCCAGCGGTCGACCCCACCGTGCTCGTAGGCGACGAGCTCGCGCACCGCCCCGTTGGCGTCGACTTCGATCAGGCGCCCGGCGTCTGAGACCAGATAGCCACCGTCGGCGCGCAGCATGACGTGGTCGTACTGCTCCAAGGGCAGCTCGACGGGTCGTGGGATGCCGCCGTCGATGGACCGAACCCGCAGCTCCTCGTCGTAGTAGAGCATGCGGTTGCTTTGGTGATCGATGTCGACGGTGTCCGGACCACGCCCGCCCGTGTGGGTCAGCTGTCGGAACGACACCGGCCGCGGAGAGGAATCCTCGGACGGCGGGGCCGGAGATTCCTCGTGGGTAACCGGCGCGTCGTCTGCCGGCACCGCGGGGTCGTCCGACCACGCGATCGCTGCCACGACCACCGCGGCAATCAGCGAAGCGGCGGCCCACGCTCCGGCGCGCCTGTTCGGGGGAGCTTGGGGGGCACTCGCCGCTCGGATCGCCTCGAGCAGCGACGGCATGTCCGCAAAGCGTGCCTGGGGATCGATCGACAGCCCGCGCTCGAGCTCGTGGACCAGCCGAGTCGGCACCTCGCTCCCCGCGGGCGCGGGACGCCGGACCCCCTCGACCAGTGATGCGCGCAGCGAATCCAAGTCACGACCGGGGAAGGGCCGCTCGCCGAACAGGGCCTCCCAAAGAGCGACGCAAAACGCGAACTGATCGGCGCGCGCGTCGACTTCCCGGGCATCGTGCTGCTCCGGAGCCATGTACGCCGGTGTCCCCAGCACCGTGCCGGTGAGCGTCAAGTCCTCCGAGCTTGCCTCGCTGCTCTCGACGGAGTCGAACATGGCGTCGTCGACGGTTCCGGTTGCCGCCAACCCGAAGTCCAGAACGCGTACCCGCTCGTCGAGGCCGACCAGGACGTTGTCCGGCTTGAAGTCGCGATGGACGAAGCCGGCCTCGTGCGCGACCGCCAATCCTCGGCCCGCCTCGGCGAACTTCGCGACGACGGCCCGCCAGTCGGGCGCATGCTCGCGACACCACTGCAGCAGGCTGACGCCGTCGACGAACTCCATGACCAGATAGACCTGGCCCTCGTGCAGCCCAACCTCGTGGACGACGACGACGTTGGGGTGACTGAGCTTGGCCAACGCGTGCGCCTCGCGTTGCAGTCGCTCCCGGCCACCGTGCGCTTCGGCCTGGGCGGGGCGCAGCAGCTTGATGGCCACCTTGCGGTCCAGGCTGGGGTCGCGCGCGCTGTACACGACCCCCATGCCACCCTCCCCGAGCTTGTCGAGCAGCTCGAAGCGTCCGATCGTCGCGCCTTTCGGCGAGCCCCCCTCGGACGGACCGAACAACGCCGCACGGATCGCCCGCCGAGCGTGTTCGATCTGAGGGTCGCGCACGGGGGCCATGCTGCTCTGAGCGTAGCCTTCGACAGCGTCGCGCGCATCGGTTCCGGGTACGCTTTGATCCCCGATCGCCCCCACGAGCGGTAGGATCCCCCAGGTGTCCGACGACGCTCAGCTGCTGCAGCGGTGGCGCGACGGCGATGCGCGAGCCGGCAGCGCGCTGTTCGACCGGCACTTCGACTCCGTGTGGCGGTTCTTCGCGCACAAGGTCGGGGACGGCGTGGACGACCTGGTCCAGCAGACGTTTCTCGCGTGCGTGCGGCGTCGGGACCACATCGACCCCGCGCTCGGTTTCCGCCCGTACCTGTTTGCTGTCGCCCGCAGCAGGCTCTACGACCGCTTGCGTGAGCGAGCCAATGCCCCTGAGCTCGACCTCGGAACCGTTTCGGTGGCCGACCTCGGCATTACACCGAGTGCGGTGCTTTCCGAGCGGGAGGACGAGCGACTCGTCGTGCATGCCCTGCGTCAGCTTCCGCTGCAGCACCAGGTCTTGCTCGAGCTGTACTACTTCGAGTCCATGAGTGGGCCGCAGCTGGCCGCGGCGCTGGAGATCCCCGAAGGGACCGCCCGGACGCGTCTTCGGCGAGGGCTGCAGCTGCTGCGCGCCCAGGTCGATGCCCTGGCCACGTCCCCCGAGTTGCGAAGCCACACCCAGAGTACCCTCGCGTCGTGGGCGGCGAAACTGGGCGCCGAATCCTCCGAGTCATGACGGGCTAGACCGTATGGAGTGACCGGCTCCATACGGTCTAGCGCTCAACCAGCGGGGACAAGGGCACGTCTTTGGTGACCTGCTCGATGGTTCCGTAGCCCGCCCACACGGTCCCGCTGCCCTCGACAACGATGCCGATTCGCGCCGTGGCCGTGGGGTCTTTGGGCAGGTCCGCGACGACGGTGAAGTGTTGGAACTCGTCGGTCACGGGCAGGGCCTGGGTTTGACGACTGACGAGCTCCTCGCCAGACAACGTTCGAAAAACGAGGCTCACCGAGCCGGAGAAGTCGGCAACGCGCACGGGAAGGCTCAGACGAAGACGCCGACCGGCCTTGAGCCCTACCCATAAGATGCCGCCCTCGATCGAAGTCGCAACGTCTCCGCTGATCCGCAGTGTCGGCGTTTGGTCGTAGAGCATGTCCTCGTCGCGCGAAATCTCTTCGGGCCACGCCAAAGCGGCCGCCGGTTTCCACGAGTCGGGGCGGGTGTGGTGCAGAATCTTCTGAACGTATTGGTCGGTCGGTTCGGCGCACTGCACCGCGTCCCGCGGCGGGCGCTCGTTGGGAGACGTGGTCGGCACCGCTTGGGTGACGGTCTCGAACACCGGGCTCGTGACCACATAGGTGCCCGGTCCGCTGATCAGCGATCCGAACACCAGCGACGTGGCGTCTTCGGGAACGTCCACGACGATTTCGTGGGTCTCCCAGTCGTCCGAAGTCCCGAAGTCCGGCTGGTCGCTGCCGTTGTCGATGTTGGAGGACACGCCCGGACCGGTGTCGATGCGAAGCCAGAGATTGGCGTTGCCCTCGACGCCGGCGAGCGCGACCTGGGAACGCATGCGCACACGCTGGCCCCGCCACGGCACCGCGGACATCTCGTCGATGGTCGCGCCGAAGTTGAAGATCGACGCGCCATCGGTGTCGCTCGACAGCGCCAGCGCCGGTTGCCCCGGGCTCGGGGACTGCTCGGAGAGGTATGAGTAGTAGATCCCGGGAAAGCCCGTCTCATCCCACTGCTCCACGGATGGCTGACCGACGAACTCGAGGACTTCGGACCCGTCGTCGGGCCACTGCGAATTGGGGCACGGCTGTGGCTCCGGCTCGCCCAGATCCAGCACGGGGTCGACCACGCCGTCATCCGATCCATCTGCGGACGTGCCCTCGGAGCTTCCGCCCGTGCTCGATTCGGCACCCGATTCGGCGCTGTGGGACGTCGACGATTCGCTGGCCATCGTCTCGTCGAGGCGGGTCGTGGGGCCACAGGCGGCCAAAACGGCCAGAACAACGAACGGAACGTTCCAAGTGCGCACTGCGCTCCCGAATACGGAGGCAGCGGGCAATCAATTGCGTGGGCGAAAAAAAATCCGAAATCCCGTTACGATTTTCGGACGTCGTCGCAAGCAGAGGGTCATGGCAGCGCCCGCGACATCCATCGATACGCTTCACCACGCTTTCTCCGAGCATGAGGGCTTCGTTCGTCAGCGGCTGCGGGGGCTTGGCGTGCCGGCGCACTTTCTCGACGACGCGACGCAAGACGTCTTCGAGGTGCTGGTGCGGCGGATCGGCGACTACGACCCCGAACGACCGTTTGTGCCGTGGATGGCGGGGGTTGCGCGGAAGGTCGCGAAGCGCCATCGAGAGCGGGGACAGCGGCAGCCGCTGGCGCTGGTGAGCGAGCCCGCCGGCGCGTTGCGCAGCGACCCCGAGCGCGCGGCGATGACGGACGAGGCTCGCCGCAAGTTCGACCGATTCCTGGACCGGCTGACCCCCGAACAGTGGGAGGTGTTCGTGCTTTCGGAGATCGAGGGGCTCAAGGGCACCGAAATCAGCGAGGAGCTCGGCGTGAAGCTCTCCACCGTCTACGCACGGCTGCGCAAAGCGAAGAAGCAGCTACGACGGGCCACGGGACCCTCGCGCAACTGGCTGCCCGCGTGGATGCCCTTCGTGGGGTTGAGCCGGCGGTCTGGGTCGGCGACGCCGGTGGTCGGCGGCGTGATCGGTGGTGGTCTGGCCCTGACACTCGGGCTGGGCATGTGTTCGACCAGCGAAGACGAGACCAACACGCCCCGCGCGAACTCGGCGGAGTCGGTCAATGCGACCGAACGTGTGGCGAGTGCCGCGGCGGTCGGGGGCGTGGCAGCGCGACCTTCGAACGCGCCGGCCCACGACGCCAAGGCCCTGGTCGTGGCCAAGGCAGATGCGCTCGCGCCCGAGAACAACGACGGCTGGGTCGCGCAGGCCAATGGGGTCAGCACCGAAGGTGACGCGACATTGTCCCGGGAGAGTCACACCCGAGTCGTGGGGGACGTCGTCGAGCTGCGGCTGAGCTACGTGGGCGACGATGAGCAGGACATGTCGCGCAGCCTCGTGCACTCGCTGCCGGACGGCTTCGAGGTCTTGGTCGCGCCGCCACAGCACGTGGAGATTCCGGCGGGCGAAGAAGTGCAGATCTTCGCCAAGCTTCGCGCCAGCCGCCCGGGCGTCGTGCGGTGGAAGTACGCGTACGGCTTCGGGGCCAGCAGCAGTGGCGCAACGCTGGCCTACGTCAACGAGAACGGAACGCTGCGCGAGTGCCGAGACCACGAGTGCGACGAGGACGGGGTGCCGCTCGGCGACACTGGCAAGGTCAAGACCGTCGAGATCGAGAACGAGTGTGGCGAGCGGATCCGCTTCGCGCTGCTGGCCGAGCACGGCAAGCCCCCGGAGGGCACCGAGATTCACGTGCTCGGCACCGGCGACAAGCGAACCATGACCATGGACGAGCAAGCCCACGTCGTCGTGCTCGACGAAGCCGGCAACGCCACCTACGGCCTGGGCACCACCGGCGACGGCGAAATCCACTTCTACACCGACGATCAATCCAACCGCTGCGCCGGCACAGCCAAAGACACCACCGGCCACCAAGGCCAGTGGACCACCCCCACCACCGAACACAACACCGCCCCCTAACCAGAGTTTGTCAACTTCGGGGACGTAGCTCGAAGTTGACAAACCCCGGCAACACCGCCGCTACCAAAGTTTGTCAACTTCGGGGACGTAGCTCGAAGTTGACAAACCCCGGCAACACCGCCGCTACCTGACGGAAGCCGCTGTCTGTGTGGGTCGCGGCCTGCCCCCGGACGCGCCGACGCCGGCCAAGCACGTCACGCGCCCAGGCGATCATGTCCACAATCGCGCCGACACAGTGCCCCAACCAGAGTTTGTCAACTTCGAGCTACGTCCCCAAAGTTGACAAACTCCCTTGGGCGCGCGCGTGCGACACTTTGGGGGCGGGATGGCGAACGACCTCGAGACCGCCCCGGATACGGAGGCCGAACGGATGCGGGCCTTGCGGCCCCAGTTTGGCAGCGAGCTCGACGCGCTCAAGCTGCGCGTCCTGGCCCAGACCACGACGGCGCGCCCGAAGGTCGCCGAACGCTACGTGCTGGGCAGGGTACTGGGCACCGGAGCCTCGGGGACCGTATTCGAGGCACAGGACACCGAGCTCGAGCGCAAGGTCGCGGTCAAGCTCGTCGACGCGCGAACCGAGTCTGTGGCACGTCGCGTCGTCCGGGAGGCACAGGTGCTCGCACAGCTGTCGCACCCCAACGTGGTCCAGGTGTTCGAGGTCGGAATGCCGGAGTCCGGTGCGCGAGCGCCCCACGTCGTGATGGAGCTGGTCGTCGGGGTCACGCTGCGTCAGTGGCTCGAAGAACGGACCCGAAGCACCAGTGAGGTCCTCGCAGCGATCATGCAGGCCGCCCGCGGCCTCGATGCCGCGCATCGTGTGGGCATCGTTCATCGCGACGTCAAGCCGGACAACATCCTCCTCGGTCGCGACGGCCGAGTACGCGTCGTCGACTTCGGGCTCGCGCGCCCCGAGCTCGAGAGCATTGAGTCGACGGGGCTCGTCGATCTGTCTGCGAGCTACTCCGCTGATCGGACGGCGACCGGCGAGTTCGTCGGGACGCCAGCGTACATGGCCCCCGAGGCG
>JGI12316J15310_10000151_pt21 | contig 12929 bp, 8 predicted proteins | sample MarCyaLeptolynsp_FD_15310 | JGI IMG/M metagenome (IMG submission 15310)
TACCTGCAGCTGGCTGGTTCCGAGGTCGACGCGCGGATTGAGTCGCTCGAAGTTCGCGATCGGAGGTACGACGCCGCGGTCCATCGCGAGCAGCGTCTTGACCAGAGCGGCGGCGCCGGCTCCCGTGAGAAGGTGCCCCACGTTGGCCTTCACCGCGCCGAGGTACGCCACGTCCTCCGAACTCGAACCCCGGAGCTGCGCCAGGCTGGTCAGCTCGACCACGTCGCCGACCGGGGTTCCGGTGGCGTGGCACTCGACGAGGTCGACGTCGCCGGGTTGCCACCGAGCCTTGTCGTATGCGGTGTGCATCGAGCGAAGCTGACCCTCGGTACTCGGTGCGAGCAGGCTTCCGTCGATGTCGTTGGACAGCCCCACACTGCGCACGACCGCCCAGATCCGATCCCCGTCGCGTAGCGCATCGTGCACGCGCTTGAGCACGAGGACGGCCGCCCCCTCGCCGACGACGAGACCATCGCCTCGGGCGTCGAACGGTGAGCAGCGCCCGGTCGGGGACAGCGCGCGCAGCTGCGAAAAACCCATCTGGGTGTACTGCGAGCTCGGGCGGCTCAACCCACCTGCGAGCATCACGTCCGCATCGCCCCGCAGCAGCGCCGCGGCAGCACGCTGCACCGCGAACAACGACGATGCGCATGCGGCATCCAGAGTGTGGTGGTCTCCCCCGAGGCCGAGCCCGCGGGCGAGCAGCGCGGCGGGAAGCCCGGCCACCCAGCGATTCCAGACCGACGGCGGCGGCGTCTCCTCGTGGCCGGTCGCTGCGCCTTCGAGCACACGTCGCTGCAGCTCGCGTCCGAGTACCCAGTCCGACAAGGCAGAGGCACCGTCGGTGGGCAGCACGATGTTGCCGAGGATCACGCCGGCGCGACGACGATCGACATGCTCCGTCTTGGCGGCGTTCCACGCCTGCTGGCCGGCGTGGAGCAGCACATGCACCGAGGGATCGAGCGCGGCCACGAAGTCCGAATCGAGGTCGAGACCGTCCCAGCGGAGCACGGCGTCGTCGTCGAGCAGACAGGCGCGCGTCGAGTACACGCGATCGGGATGCGGGCGCCGCTCGTCGTATGCCTGCGTCGGCGGTAGCGACCAGCGATGCGCCGGGACCTCCCGCGCCATGTCGCGACCGTCCTCGAGGATGGGCCAAAGGCCGTCCAGCGTGGTCGCGCCCGGCAGCGCGACGCCCATCCCGACGATCGCGACGCTCACCGGCTACTCCACCCGGTTGCGTACGAACGCTGCGCTGAGGCCGGCGTCGATCGTGTACTCGCAGTCGGTCAGCCGTGCGATCAGTTGCCCGTCGTCGGAGACCCAGTCCAGGTCGGCGACGGCGGTGTTCTCGGAACGACGCGTGACCCGAGCCCCGATGTTGGCGCCCCCCTCGGGGAACGGTGCGAACTGACGGTAGCGGCCGAGGCGGTTGGGCAGCGCGGCGCTTCCTGCCTGGGCCGAGCTCCAGACGATGACCGCCTGCAGCCCGCTATCGAGCGCAAGCGGGTCGGTAATCCAGCGGCGCCGGACCGGCTCGTTCATCCACTCGCGAGTCCGCGGAACGCTTCACCGTGAAACAGGTGGCGGTCGTAAACGCGGTCGACGGGATCGGCGAAGGCCGGCAGCCGCGGCATCTCGGGGCTCGGTGCTTCGTCGGTCCGAGCGGCCAGCACCACGTGGGCCTGGCCGTGCAGCACGCGGTGGCCGTTGTTGCCGCCCGAGCACAGCGCGACGGGCACGACGAACTGGCCGTCCTGCTTCTTCGCCGGACCGGCTTCGACCCGCACTGCGAGCCGCTCGGTTCGGTTCAGACGCACGCCCCGGAAGATCCGCAGGTCGTCGACCCCGACGAAGCGCAGACCGGGATGCTCGGCGAGGGCGGCGTGGGCGAACCACTCGACCATCATCACCGTGGGCAAGACCGCCTTGCCGCCGAGCACGTGCGACGCGAGGAATGGGTGGTCCTCGACGCCGAGACGGCGCTCGAACACAGTCGGATGCTCGGCGCTCGTCGCGGTGTGCTCCACCGGAGCGACGGGGATCGAGGAGCCCGGCCCGACGATGACGAGCTCGGTGGTGCCGCGGCGTGCGAGCTCGTCGGCGAAGAAGCGCGCGCCCGCCTGCAGTCCGATCGTGGTGACGCCTTCGGATGCGAACAGCTTGGCGAGACCCGGCGTCACCATGCCGCCATCCCATGGTCCCCAGCCGAACGCGACAACGCGGGTTTGCGGCCGCGCGACGGCGAGCTGGTCCGCGAGCTTGTTGAGCACCTCGTTGGCCATCGCGTAGTCGGCTTGGCCGACGCGACCGAAGCGCGCGGTCGAGGAGCTGAACATGGCGATCGCCCGCAGCGGGGCGCCCTCGAGCGCGGCAAGCAGCGCGTGGGCGCCTTCGACCTTCGTGCCCCACACGCGGCGCACGTCGTCGTCGGTCTTGTCGGTGATGCGCTTGTCCGCGAGCACCCCGGCGCCGTGAATCAGCGCCGTGACGGGACCGAGCTCCTCGGTGACTTCGCCGACGAGTGCGCGAACCGCCTGGCCGTCCCGGACGTCCACCGAGCGATAGGTGACCCGAGCTCCCGTCGCTTCGATCGTCTCGAGGGTGGTTCGAATCTCGCGAGCAGCAGCGATCGCCTGCCAGCTGCGATCGAGGTCGCGCGGGCTCGGACGACTCGAGGCGCGGTCGACGAGCGCGTGCTTGACCTCGGCTTCGGTCCGCAGCGGGGCGAGCCACGTCGGCTCGGCCTCCGGAGCCGGCGACCGACCGAGCAGGACCAGCGTGGGCTGACCGCGTCGCGCGAGCTCGACGGCGACGGACGCGGTCACGCCACGGGCGCCGCCCGAGACGAGCACCACGTCGTCCGAGTCCAGCTCGACGCCCGGACCGCTGGCTTCGTTGCCCGGAACGAGGGTCGGCGTACCAAGGCGGTCGGTGTGACCGAGCTCGACCGGAGCACCTTCGAAGGCGGCGGCAAAGAGGGCGTCGAGCACCTCGGCGTTCGCGGTGGGCGGCACGTCGAGCGCGTGCACCGACAGCGAGGGCCACTCGCGCGCGGCGGTTTTCATCAAACCCGCCAGCGCACCCGCGTTCGGGTCGCGATCGCCGGCGAGCCCCGCGATCCCGAAGTCGCCGCCCAGGCGCGTGATGCTGGCGAGCCAAGCTCCGCCGCGAGCAGCGGCATCGACGAGCCGCGGCGCGGCGTCTCGCACGGTGGCGAGCGCGTCGACGGCAACGTCGGCTGGCGTGGGATCGGCGGGCACGAGCACGAGCCCACTGAACGCTGTGGGCAGTGGAGCACCCGGCGCCACGGTGGTGACAGACAGGCCGCGCCGCGTCAGGCTCTGGGCAACGGCGTCGGTCAATGCATCTGCGCCGCGCACGACGACCGGGCCGTCCAGCGGGCGAATCGGGTCACCCTTGGGCGTGCCCATCGACCAGGCAACCGCGTAGCGATCGAGCGGCGCATCCGCGGGCTTGGGAGCGGGCTCGGGAGCCTTCGCGGCCGCGGGCTTCGGTGCGACCGCGGCCACCGTCGCGCTTCCGCCGAGGTACTCCACGATCTCCCCCAAGGTGCTCAGCACGCCGAGCTGGTCGGGTCCGATCGCCGGCGCCTCGGGGAGGCGCTCGCGAAGCGTGGACAGGATTTCGACGCGCTTGATCGAGTCGATGCCGAGGTCCGCGTCGAGTCCCATCGGGAGCTCGAGCATCTCCACCGGGTAGCCGGTCTTGTCCGCGACGATCTCGAGCAGCGTCGTGGCGATGACGTCTGTTGCCGCGCTGGACGGAGCCGGGGCGCTCGTCGGCGCGGGCGCTGCCGCAGACGGTGCTGCTCCGTCCTCGAGATACTCGACGATCTGTCCGAGCGTCTGGAGCTCGCCGAGCTGCTCGGGTCCGATCGGACGCGCGTCGGGCAGCCGTTCACGCAGGGCCGAGAGGATCTCGACGCGCTTGATCGAGTCGATGCCGAGGTCCGCATCGAGCCCCATCGACAGCTCGAGCATCTCCATCGGATAGCCGGTCTTGTCGGCGACGATCTCGAGGAGGACCGGCCCGACCGTGGTGGCCGGCGCGGGCGTGGCGGCAGTCGGGCTCGCCGCTACGGGGGCGGGCTGGGGGGCCGGGGCGGATGGCGTCGCGGCAACCGGAGCGACCGGGGCTGGCTGCACGACGGGGGCCGCTGGCATGAGCGGCGCCGTCGGCATGACCGGTGCCGCCGGCATGACGGGTGCCGTCGGCATGAGCGGCGCCGTCGGCATGACCGGCATCACCGGCATCACCGGCTGCGCGCCGGTGCCCATCAGCGCCTGCTGCTGCGCGACCAGGGTCCCGAACGCCTGCGTCGCCTGCTGCTGGCCCTCGAGGAAGCGACGATGCAGCTCCGCCGTCTGCTGCTGCAGCTGCATCAGCGCCGCGAGGTTGGCCTGCGTCGCCTGGAGCGCGGCGGTGACCTGCGCCGCATCCGCTGCGGGCGCGGCCGGAGCCGAGGGTGAAGGCATGGGAGACGAGGAGTCGGGCATCTTGCTCATGCTCTGGCGGGGAGGGGCGGGGGCTCGGGGAGGACGGGACGTCGCCTTGGGCTTCGCGTTCGCGCCACACACCGAGATCGTCAGCTTGGCGCTGGTGGGAGCGGGCACCGGCTCGGGCTCCCACGCGCGGAGGTCGACCGGATGTCCCCACGCGGCCAAACTCGCCAGGACAGCGGCAACGTCCGCCATGCCTGGGCGTCGACCCGAAGAGGCATCGATCGCGAGGCACTGCACATCGGCGTCGGCCGCGATCTCGCGAACGAGTCCGCCGAGGCGGCGGCCCGGCCCGATCTCGACGAAGGTCGTCACCCCGTCGGCCACCATCGTTTCGATGCCGCGCACGAACTGCACGGGCGAGGCGAGCTGGTCGGCGAGCAGCGCTTTGGCGTCCGTTTCGACCTCGGGATAGCGCGTGCCGCTGACGTTGGCGTACACGGGCATCGTGCCTGCCGACAGCGAGACGTCGGCGAGCGTCGCCGCGAACGGCTCCCGCGCGTCGGACACGAGCGGGCTGTGAAACGCCGCGGCGACGTTCAAGCGCTTCGCCCGAAGGCCGGCCTGCTCGAGCGCGGCGGCGGCGGCCTCGATCGCGGCCGTCGGTCCCGACACCACGATCTGGCGCGGTGCGTTGTGATTCGCCACGGTGACGTCGAGCAGCCCGGCCGCTTCGATGGCGTTGCGAACCTCGGCCTGGGTGGCGAATACCGCGAGCATCGAGCCACGATCGCCGTCGCCAGCGGCCATCAGCTCGCCCCGTCGACGCGACACCCGAGCGAGGTCTCGCACCGACAGACGCCCCGCGAGGCACAGGGCGGTCAGCTCGCCGTAGCTGTGGCCGATCGCCGCGTCGGGGCGGACCCCAAAGTGCCCGAGCAATGCCGCCGCCCCGAGGCTCACTGCCCCGAGGGCTGGCTGCGCGACCTCGGTCGCGGTCAATGCCGCTTGCTGTGCGGTCTTGGTCGCGTCGTCGAACGCGGGGGCGGGATACAGCGTCGCGGCAACGTCGGGCAGGTCCGCGAGCGCCGACTCGATCGTCGCGCGCACGAGGTCGCTGCTGCACGCGAGGTCGGCAAGCATGTCCACCGCCTGCGCACCTTGGCCCGGCAGCAGCGCGCCGAGCCGCCCCGGCGTGCCCTCACCGAAGGCGATGCCCTGCGGGGTCGACCAGCGCGGGCGTGCATCGTCGACGATCGCCCGGGCCGCGGTCGCGAGCCGGGCTTTCAGATCCGACCAAGCGTCGTGCCGAATCACGACCGTCAGCCGACACGCGGCGTCGGACGCAAACGCCTGTCGAAGCTCCCACGCGCGCCGACGGACCTCGGCCCAGCTCGACGGAGTTTCGAACGCCTCGACCGCGGCCTGCAGACTCGCCCGATCCGGTGCACCGAAGGCGAGGAGCTCCGTCTGTCCGTCCCACGTGATCGCGGGCGCGGACGCGCTCGACTCCTCGAGCACGCAGTGAAAGTTGCTGCCCCCGAAGCCGAAGGCACTCACGCCAGCCCGTCGGCGGTGCTCGCTCGGCGGCAGCCAGGGGCGCTTGCGGGTCGCGACGTAGAACGGCGAGCCGCTCCCGCCCATCGCCTCGTTGGGCGCATCGACCTTCAGCGTTGGCGGCAGCACGCGGTGGTGCAGCGCGAGCGCGACCTTGATCAGCCCCGCGACGCCCGCGGCTGCCTTGGTGTGGCCGATCATCGACTTGACCGAGCCGAGCGCACACCAGGGCTGCTGGGCGCTGCCATCGGGGTCGTAGACCGACGTCAGTCCGCCGATCTCGGTCGCATCGCCGACGCGCGTCCCGGTGCCGTGTCCCTCGACCAGCTGCACGGTGCTCGGGTCTACGCCCGCAATCCGATACGCGCTGCGCAGCGCCCGTGCCTGGCCCTCCGAATCGGGCGCGTAGATCGCCTGTCCCTTGCCGTCGCTCGACGAACCGATTCCGCGCACCACCGCGTAGATGCGATCGCCGTCGCGCTCGGCGTCCGCGAGCCGCTTGAGCACCACGATGCCCACGCCCTCGCCCAGGATCGTTCCGTCGGCGTCCTTGTCGAATGGCCGCGCGTCCCCACGCTTGGACAGCGCCGGAGTCTTGGAAAAACACGTGTACATGAACACGTCGTTGAACGTGTCCACACCGCCCGCGAGGACGAGGTCGGAACGCCCGGCCTCGAGCTCGAGCGCAGCCAGGTGGAGCGCCGAGAGCGACGACGCGCACGCGGCATCCACCACGCAGTTGGTGCCGTGCAGATCGAGTCGGTTGGCGATCCGACCGGCCGCGACGTTGCCGAGCAGTCCCGGGAACGAGTTCTCCTGCCACGGGACGTATTGCGCCGAGATGCGCTCGACGACGTCCTGGGCGGTCTCCTCGTCGACGCCCGCGTCGCGCAGCGCCTTGCGCCAAAGCGGATGCCCGAGGCGAGCCCCCAGCGGGATCACCAACTCGAGCGCGCCGGTGACTCCCAGGATCACCGAGGTGCGTCCGCGATCGAACGACTTGCCGTCCGGACCGTAGCCGGCGTCCTCGAGGGCTCGCGCCGCGACGTGCAGCGCGAGCAGCTGGGTGGTGTCCGTTGCCTCGATGTCGCGGGGGGCGATTCCCATCTGCATCGGCGAGACGTCGACCGCGTCGAGAAAGCCGCCGCGCTTGGCGTAGACCATGTCCGGCGCGGCAGGGTCGGGGTCGAAGTGCTCCTCCGGCTTCCAGTGCGAAGCGGGCACGTCGGTGATCGCATCGACGCCGTCGCGCAGGTTGGTCCAAAAGGTGGCCTTGTCACCGGCCTTGGGAAAGAGACAATCGATGCCCACGATCGCCAGCGGCGTCGCGGTCGGGTTCGCCTGATTCACAGGGAGAGCTCCTGTAGGGTGCCGAGCGGTCGCGGCACGATGTCGACATGGTCGCTGCGAAGCGCGAGACCCTGGGCACGCAGCGATGCGACGCGGGTCAGCACAGCGGCGCCATGCATGATGTTGAGTGCGACTGCACTCGCGCGGCGCTCGGTCCACGCTTCCAAGAAGGTTCCGCGCGTCCACTCGTTGAACGCACCGATCGCGGGGCCGCACCACACTTGGTAGTCGGCGCGCCGCTCGGTGACGCCCGCGTTGGCCCACCGCGAGGCCTTGCCGAGGTACCACCGGAAGCACAGCGCCATCTTGTGCTTGGGATCGGTCGCGGCGCGGTCGAGCTGGGCCGGATCGCGCTGCGCCCAGAACTGCTCGGTCTGACTCCAGACCTCATCCACGGGGGCGGACAAGACCGTCGCGAGCTGGCGTCGGTCCGCGTCCGACATCGACTCGAGCGAGGCGTGCTCGCGGTAGAGCGTCCACAGCTTGCGGGCGCGCATTGGGAACAGCGTGCCCCGGCGCAGCACCTGCAGCTCGACGCCCATCTCGAACATGTCGGCGGCCGGCGCCATCGTGACGTCGGCCTGGCCGGCCTCGGCGAGCATGCGGCGGACCTCGTCGGAGGTGCCGGCTTCGAGACACGCCTGGTTGATCGTCCCGGTGACGACGAAGGCAGCCCCCATCGCAAATGCAGCCGCGGCAGATTGCGGCGTGGCGATGCCTCCCGCCGCTCCGACCCGCGGACGGTGCTCGGGCGCGAGGTCGTGGCACATGCGGTCACGCAGCGCGATCATCGAGGGGATCAGCGTCACCGCCGGGCGATTGTCGGTGTGTCCGCCGGAGTCCGCCTCCGCCGTGAGGTCGGAGCACACCGGCACGGTGCTCGCGAGTGCGGCCTGCTGCTGCGTGAGCGCTCCCGAGCCGACGAGCTCCCGCAGCATCGATTCGGGGGCGGGGGCGAGAAACTTCTCCGCGACTTCGGTGCGGGAGACCTTCGCGATGACCCGGTTCGGAACCACCACCTCACCGTTGGGGGCGCGGTGAATCCCGTGCAGTCGATAACGAAGCAGGGGCAGCGTCAGACCGAGATACGCCGATGCAGACACCAGCCGTACGCCGTGTCGAAGGTAGAGGTCCACCACGGCGGCCTCGAGAGCGGGCTCGTACGGGCTGTGGATCAGGTTGGAGCCCCACGGCCGATCGAGTAGCCGTGTCGACAATCGGACGATGCCCCGCTCGACCTCGCCGAGATCGAGACCCGCCGCGCCGAACAGCCCGAGCATCCCGGAGCGCGACATCGCCTCGACCAATTCGGCCGACGCAATGCCCCCCGCCATCGCTCCGGCGACGTACGCGAGCTTCATGCCGTGGTCGCGAATGAACTGATGGTCGCCGAGCTGGGCCGCGGGACTCGCGGGAGCGACGGCGAGCAGCGGCCGTCCCTCGGAGGCGTCGTCGCCCACCGTCGCGGTGCCGCGATCGGTGACTCCGAAGCCGTGGTCGGTCGCGACCGCGAACAACGGTCGATGCACCGCGTGCAGCCGCTCGGCGATGTCTCGAACGTCGGTCGCGAGTGAGGAGTCCTCGCCTCGCCAGCGTCCGATGGACGCACTGCTGCTGTGAAACCCCGCCGCCATGAGGTGCCGAAAACGGCGCCTCTTCCTACGAGATATCGCCCTCCGTCACAAGCAAGCCGGCCGCTAGGTGGAGCCGTTCATGCGGTCGGGATCACGGGGGTTGCTGGCATGGCGCAGGTCGCTCTGTGTGCGATCCAACGCCATCATTCAAGGTCGCCGTTATCCTTCTCGCGAGTCGATAACGTCGACGCCGCTAGAGGGTAAAGCGACTCGCCTCAGGATCGAGGTCCGCGAGCTCGACCTCGATCTGATTGTTCGGCGGATCGAGATCCGGATCCTCCTCGACGATCTCGATGTACACGCCGTCCATCGGGTCGTGGTCGTCGACATGGGTGATCGCAATCTCGACCCACGGCCCGCGACTGACTTCGTCCTCGAGCCAGCGGTTGTAAGCGACCGCCTCGCGCAGGCTCTCGATCTCCTCGCCGAGCCTCGCGATCGTCTCGAGGTACTTGGCCTCGTGCTCGGGTCGCTCGCATCGCTCCAGCAACCGCACGAACGAGTCGCGCTGCGCGAGCAGCCCCGAGAGCTTCTTGGCCATTCCGTCGGTGAGCCCGCTCTCACGCATAGAAGGGCTGCATCTTAGCCTCTCCGTGAGAGCGCCCAACCCCGCGTTTTGATTCGATTCGCGCTTTTTGGCTAACGAATTTGGGTGCTCGTACGTTGTCATCGATATGCGAGCTTTGCTTGTGCTGACGCTGACCGCGCTGACGGCCTGCGGCGGCGGATCCGCAGACGACCATGCGCGTCCTCGCGCCGAAGAACCGGCGGCACCCGACACCGAAAAGCCGGCACCGGCTCCCGCGGACGGCTTCGTGCTCGCAGTGGACGCGCCGCCGAATGCGACCGCCGGCCAGCCCGTGATCGCGCGCGTGGTGATCGAGCCGCGCAGCCCCTGGCACATGAACCTCGACTTTCCCGCGCGTCTGAGTATGGCCGCCACCAACGGCATCGATCTGGACGCGCCGCAGTTGAGCAAGAACGACGCCGAGCGACTCGATGACGAAGCGCTCGTCTTCCCCGTCGTGTTCACCCCCAAGCAGGGGACGCGCGGCAAGACGACGCTCACCGGCGAGGTGCACTTCGCCGTGTGCGGTCAGGACGAGTGCGCGCCGATGAAAGCGCCGGTCGAGTTCACGCTCGAGATCACCTGAGGCTCACTGCCACGAGCAATCGGTGTCGGGCCAGCGGGTCGTGAGCGCGTTGCACAACGCCACCGACTCGGCGGTCTGACCGGCGGTTTCGTACGCGGAGCCGAGTCGGACGCAAGCGTCGGTCGTTCGCGCCGCGGCATCGTCGGGGACCAGGCGAGCGTAGAAGGCGACGAACTTCGCTGGCTGCCCCACGTCGAAGTACGCGCGCTCCAAGTCGCGCAATGAGGCGTCGATGAGCTCGCCGGCGACGAAGCCGTCGTGGTCCGTCGCCAGACCTTTGGGCGCGCACTCGATCGCTTTGACGAACGACTCCAGAGCGCGGGTACCATCGGCAGACGCAACCTCGAGCCAGCACCACGCGATCAGATAGTGAGCCAGAGCGGCGACTCGCGAGTCGCCAAACATGGTCGCTTTGTCGTAGAGCTTGAGGGCCGCCTCGTAGTTGCGCTTGCCCCGGTAGCGATCGCCGAGGGCGACGTAGACGTGCGGCACGAGCTCGCTGGTTGGATGCTCCCGAATCAGCCGTAGCATCGTCTCCTTCATGGCTCCGTCGTCGCCAGCTTCGCGATGCGCGATCGCGAGGCGCAAGAGCAGCGCTGGAGCCTCCGGGGCACCGGCGGGGAGCGAGTCGAGCTCCTTGTCGAGCGCGCCGACGTCCTCGGATGCGTCCACACCCGACATTGAGCGACGCATGAGCGATGGTCGCTCGGAGAGGTCGCCCGGCGCCGCGGATGGAGCGTCGTCGCGCGCAGCTTCGACCGACGCTCGGACGACCTCGCTCATCGTCGGACCTGGCGCTCGGCGGCAATCTTCGGAGTTGCACTCCTCCACCGGTCGCCCCACGGCACTGCGCCCGGCGTTTTCCTCCAGCTCGCCGGCGGTGCACGCGAGCAGTGGAATCAGGAGCGCTGCAGTTCGAGGGGACATCCGCGAGTTGAGACGAACGACGCGCGCAACGGGTTGAACCGCTGGGGCAGAAAGTCGCTCGACAGTGCCTCAGAGCACGCCGATCAGGCCCAGCATCTTGTCGAGGTTGGCCGCAATGCGGTCGTAGCCATTGCCGAGCTCACGCGAGCGCGCGGCAGCGAGGTCGAGCACGCTGAGGAGCCCATCGCGGTCCGGTGCCTCAGGGTCGACGCCGGCTTCGGTGCAGCACACGTTGAACAGCTCCATCGGATCGAGGTCGATTCCCGCATCGAGCGATAGCTCGACCGCTTCCGCCATGAAGCACGCCGCAATCTCGCGGCAGATCGAAGCGAGCTCGGCGGCGTCCGGGGCAGGCTTGGGCCAGCTCGCGTCGACGCCGGCGACCTCGAGCTCCGCGGCCTGCCATGCCATGACCCCGCCCGCGAGGTTGGCGGTGGTCCCGGGGTCTCGGCTTTGTGCGAAGGCGACCGCCACCTCCTCGCTTCGGCGTCCGCTGAGGCAGACGAACACCACCGGGCGCTCCGGCGCGACGACGCGCGTGGCGGAGAGCCCGTCGGGTAGCGGGTCGATCGGAAGCGAGATCGACCCGGGGATGAATCCGATGCCGTCGAGGCGCTCGGAGAGCGGTCGCACGTCGACCACGAGCATCGCGCGGGCGTCCGCGACGTCTCGAGGGTCGAGCTTTGCGACGTCGCTCATTCGAAAGAGATCAGAACACCAGGCTCATGCCGGAGCCGTGCGCGGCTTCGACAAATGCCGCCACGCCACCGTACTCCAGGTTGGTGCGCGGGGCGAGGTCCCTCTTGGTGATGCCCATGACCTCCATGCTCATCGTGCAGGCGATGAAGCGGACACCCTGCTCCTCGGCAGTTTCGAGCAGGGCCGGAAGCTCCATGAGGTTCTGGGTGCGCATGATGTGCCCCAACATCGCCTTTCCGGCGCCGCCGAAGTTCATCTGGCCCAGCTTCTGCTTCTTGGGGCCCTTGGGCATCATCATCTTCATCATCTTCTGCATGAGCGAGATCTTCTCGCCCTTCTCCTCGGGGTTGGGCTGGTCTCCGCGCAGGAGGTTGAGGCCCCAGAAGGTGAAGAAGATGGTGACGTCTTTGCCCTGCGTTGCAGCGCCGACCGCCACGAGCAAAGCGGCGAGCAGCGCCTCGTGGTCGTTGTGCAGCACCAGCAGCGTGCAGCGATTGTCCGCGGCGGGAACCGCAAGCGCGGTCGTCTGGGCGACGGGCGTGGTGATCTGAAGCTCGGCCGAGATCGGACCCGACGCATCGAACTTGAGAAATGCGTTCGCGGTGTCGTTGCACCAATTGAGCACGATCTGCGACAGCGTCGGCGAGTCGCCGAGAACCGTGATCCGCTCACCGGCCTGCGCGTTGCGATGCGCTTGGTCGAGCAATGCTCGCCACATGCCCTGGTCGAGGCCGCGCAGATCGACGGTCGCGCCCGTCGCCGCGACCGCGGGCGTGGTCGGCGTCGCCGGCACCGGAAGATTGCTGCTCGAGACAGGCGGCGGGGTTGCGGCCACCGGCTCTCCTGCGAGCTTGATGCGAGCGCGGTGAGTTCCGTCGGATTCGTCGAGCCCGATCAACTCTGCGCCTGCCGAGCGGCACCAACTCTTGACGTCCAGCGGGAAGGCCGGATCGTCACAGAGAACCTCGACGTGTTGGCCGGGCCCGAGTCGGCGCGCGCGCTTGGACAGCTGCAGAATCGGGGCAGGGCACTGCATTCCGCGGAAGTCGAGCTCTTCGGTGGGGGCTCGGTTTGCGGCTGGAGCGGGGCCGACCGCGGTCTGACCCGTACGGGCGGGAGGAGCCGCGCTGGGCGGTGTCCCAGGT
>JGI12316J15310_10001124_pt9 | contig 12921 bp, 12 predicted proteins | sample MarCyaLeptolynsp_FD_15310 | JGI IMG/M metagenome (IMG submission 15310)
CGCGTGATGATGGATGCCGAGCGAGATGCACGCGTCCGCCACCGCGGCCCGGGCCTTGTCCTCCCCGATGGAGAACGCCAGCGCGCCGATCACGTCGTCGAGGAGCACTGAGCCCTCACTTTGGCACCGCCAGCACAACCGTAGTCGTGTTGTGAAAGCCGGACATCTCGCCGACCGACATCGCGATCTCTCCGTACGTCTCGAACCCGGCCAACGGTGCGCCTCCGAGCTCTTCGGACATGCCGCTCACCGCTTCATCGAAACGCTCGGTGAGGATCAGGTTGCGGCAGATGCAGTCGAACACGATGGCGCCGGCGGGCGCGGCGTCGCCGAGCGCCGCGCGTGCCTTGCGAGCGGCCTCGCGCGCGCTCTGGACCTGGCTGTCGGGCTCGCTGCGTGTCACCTGAATGACCGCGCCCTGCGGGATCTCGGCGGCAAACGAGAGACTTCCGTCGGCGTTGCGCGCCAGCGGAGCTCGGATCTTGTACGAGTGCTCCCCGTTCTTGAGGCCCGCTTCGTAGCGCAACAGGAACGCGCCGATGTCGTCTTCGGCAATCGCGTCGACGTCGACGCCGTGGCCCTTGGCCGCGTCACGTGTCGCGTCGGCCCAGACGTCCCACGCCGGACGTCCGTCGATCTCGAGGACGGTCGCACCATCGGTCTTGGTGACGGTCAGCGGCTCCGACAGCGGCTCGTGCCCGTGGTGCACGCCGATTCCCAACGGCTGTTTGGAATGCACGACCGCGATCGCGATCGCGTCTTCGTGGGCGTCCGCGCCGACCGACACGGTCGTGGCTCGCATCGCGAGGTCATCCCCCGCGGCTCCGCCCGCGAGCTGGAGCTTGCCCTCGGGATCGAGCGACACCGCGGCCAGCAGCGTCGCCTCTTCGCCGTTGCCAGCCATCGGATCGAGCAGCACCAGCCCCGTCGCGTACGGGTATCCGGCCTCGGTCCGGGGCAGCGTCTCCACCGCCCGCGCGACGGCGAGCTCGGGTGCCTCCCGCAAGCCCGTGCCCAGACCAGCGTAGGCTCGCATGTCCCCGTAGACCGCGACCGCGGCGACGGACTCCTTCACCGCGCCGCGTTCGATGAACTCTCCGGACGTCGACGAGCCGAGCACCAGTGTCCCGGGAAAGGCCGCTTGCACCGGACCGACAACCTCCGCGAGCGGCTGCTGCGTCGACGCGAAGACCATCACCAACGCCGGGCTCGTTTGTGGATCGTGACGCAACTCCGCGATGATCGACGCTGCGGACGATGCCGCGCTGCCGTGCGCAATCGCCGTACGGACGGTGTTTCCCATGGCTCCCTCTCGACAAGACCATCGGCCGCGCGACCGCCGAACTCCAACCCGATTGAGGCCGCCTTGCCGATCCGACGGTCGGATTCGGCCGCCAGGAGATCGACATCCTCTGCGTCGAAGCACGACGCCGGCCGCCGTCGAGGCTCGACGAAACAAACCCTCGCGGAGCACGGTTAGAGGCGCGTCAGCAACCTCGACGGCACGTCCAGCCGGCTGGACCCAGCGGTGGGCGACGACCCCGCCCATCCATGGCATCATGCCGTCGCCGTTCCCGCCCGCGATGGATCCCAACGCGCAGACCATCCACTGCCCTCAGTGTGGCGCCCCAGCTCCGTTCCGCGGCCACGCCGTCTCGCTGGTGTGCGAGTTCTGCGGAAGCACGGTCGTCCGCACCGCGGTGGACGTCAAGCTCGTCGGAAAAGTGTCGGCCCTGGTCGACAACGGCTCGCCGATCATTTTGGGCAGCAAGGGCCGCTACCACGGAGTCCCGTTCGAGGTCGTCGGTCGCATCCAGGTGCAGTACGGCCGCGGGACGTGGAACGAGTGGTACATCGAGCTCGCGGACAACACCGTCGGCTGGCTGACCGACGCGCAGGGCCAGTACAGCGTCCTGCGCCCCCGCGACCAATCGATCGTCGCCGGGCGCGTGCCGCCGTTCGTGCACCTCGAGATCAACCAGATCCTCGAGATCGACGGCGTCGAGCTGGTCGTCGTCGACCGCCGCGGCGCCGGCTACAAGGGCGCCGAGGGGGTCCTTCCCTACGAAGCCGAGCCGGGCATGGTGTTTCACTCCGCCGACCTGCGCGGATGGAACGGCGAGTTCGCCACCCTCGACTACGGCAACGACCCCAATCACAACGCGCCGGTGCCCTACATGGGCCAGGCGATCGAGCTCGCAGAGGTCCAGCTCCACCCGCTGCGCCAGTTCTCGGGGTGGCGGTTCACGGGGTGGAATCCTCCTCAACAGGGCGGGCCCCAGGTGCCGCCGCAGGGCGTGCCTCCGCAGGGCCAGGCCTAGTGTCCTGGGTCGTGTCCTGAGTCGCGTTTCTTCTCTCGCTTGTCGTTCATGGCTGCTCAAGCACCCGCTCCCACCAAGGTCTTTCGCGAGCCTGCACAGACCGAGTCCGTGCAGTGCCCGGCGTGCGGGGGTCCGATCGAGCTCAAGGGGTTCGGCGCGGTCGAGCAGGTCGCATGCCCGTACTGCGGCAGCGAGCTGTCGCCCGAGGACTCCGGCGCGCTGTCAGTGATGCGGCAGATTCAGCGGCAGCAGCGACAGTCGATGATTCCGCTGCACACCCGCGGCACGCTCGAGGGTCACGAGTGGGAGGTGCTCGGCATCGTCTGGCGCGAGTGCAACGTCGATGGCGTGACGTACCCGTGGCAGGAGTTCCTGCTCTACAATCCGTACCGCGGATACCGCTGGCTCACCTACCAGATGAGCGACGGCCACTGGAGCCTCGGCGGGGCACTGCGCGGCGCCCCCAAGGCCGGCGGCTCCGCGCACCGTAGCGTCGAGTTTCAAAAGCAGCACTACCGCCACTTTCAGACCGTGATGGCCACGGTCAGCTACGTGGAGGGCGAGTTCCCGTGGCAGGTGCACGTGGGCGACAACGCGGTCGCGCACGAGTACGTCAAGCCTCCGGGCGGCATCTCAATCGAGGAGTCGCAGATGCCGGACGGCTCCGCCGATGTGAACTTCACCGAGATGAAGCACATCGACGGGGCGGACGTATGGAAGGCGTTCGGCCTGCAAGGCACGCCTCCGAGCACGTCCGGGGTCGGCTCGGTCGCCCCCAACCCGTACAAGGCGCGCGCGCGCTTCGTGTGGATTGCATTCGCCGCCTTGCTCGTCGCGCTGCTCGCCACCTCCGTGCTGTACATCGGCGGTCGAACCAACAAGGTCGTCTACAACGGGACCGGCATCGACGCGACCAAGCCGGTGACCCAGGAAATCACCATCGGCGAAGAGGGCAAGAAGACCACCCTCGAGGTCGAGTTCTCGGCGGTGGGCCTGTCCAATCAGTGGGCCTACGTCGACGTGATGCTCGTCAACACCAAGGCCGAGGAAGCGGTCGGTTTTGGCGCGACGGCCGAGGAATGGCACGGCGTCAGCGGGGGCGAGTCCTGGCGCGAGGGGTCGGCGCGCCAATCCATCACCCTGGGCGGGGTCACGGGGGGCCAGTACCTCCTGCAGATCACCCCGTCGTCGGGGGACGCCAGCGGCAAGCCCAAGGCTGCCCCGACGTCGGTCAAGCTCAACCTCAAGATCAAAGAGAACATCGTCCTCGGTCGCTACATCGTGATCGCGTTCTTCGTGATTTTGGCATTTCCGATCTTCAACGCGCTGCTCGGGATGTTCTTCGAGGGCAAGCGCTGGCGAAACAGCGACTACGCTCCCGGATAAGGCAGGTAACCCAATGCTGTTCAAGATTCTCTACGTCGGTCTGTCCGCGGGTGCGCTCGGGCTTCTGCTCTTCGAGGCCCCGTCGGGCTCGCTTTTGACGAGCAGCCCGGAAAGCGGCAAGGTTCAGCTCGCCAAGGCCAAGCCGAACGCGCCGGGTACCACCACCAGCAGCCCCGGAGGCATCGGCCCCGGGGGTGCAATCGCGCTTTGGGCCTTCGTCGCGGGCACCAGCGGCGGCTACCAGGGAGGAAAGTGATGTCCACGCTGCCCACCATGCTCAGCACCACCATGCCGCTGTTGGCCGCCGACAAGATGGTCGACATTGGCTCGATCCTGCAGGCGCTGATCTACTCGGCGATCGGGATCGCACTGTTTGGCCTGGCGTTCTTCGTGATCGTCAAGATCGCGCCGTTCTCGATCCGCAAGGAGATCGAGGATGATCAGAACACGTCGCTGGGCATCATCATCGGCTCGGTGATCATCGGCATCTCGCTGATCATCAGCGCCGCCGTCCAGGGATGAGCGAGACCCCCGGAGACGGGACCCAAGCCGGAAGCGCGTCCGAACCCGAATCCGACCCGGAGACGGTCGACGGAACCGCTTCCACACCGGGATGGGGCGCCGACCTGGCCCCCCGCGCGGTTCGACTCGACCGCAAGCGCTCGCGCGTGCTGCTGGCCTCCGTGCTGGTGGTGGCCACGTGCGGGCTGGTCTACGAGCTGATCAGCGCCACGATGGCCTCGTACTTGCTGGGCGACTCGGTCACCCAGTGGAGCCTGGTCATCGGCGTCTACCTGTCGGCGATGGGCTTTGGCTCGTGGCTGTCGAAGTACATCGACAAGTCGCTGCCCGAGCGCTTCGTGCACGTGCAGCTCGTCATCGCGATCGTCGGGGGCTTTTCTTCGACCTCGCTGTTCTTCGGGTTCGCGTACCTGTCGACGATCCGCCCGCTGCTGTTTTCGATCCTCGTTGTCGTCGGCACGATGGTCGGGCTCGAGATTCCCCTGCTGATGCGCCTGCTGCAGCCCGGGGTCGAGCTCAAGGACCTCGTCGCCCGCGTGCTCGCGTTCGACTACCTCGGGGCGCTCGCAGCGAGCATCTTGTTTCCGCTCGCGCTGCTGCCCTACCTCGGCCTGGTCCGCACGGCCTTGCTGTTCGGGGTGCTCAACGCCGCGGTCGCGCTGTGGTCGACGCGGATCTTCGCCGACGCGATGCGCCGCCCCGCCATCATGACCGCCCAGGCGGTCACCGTGCTCGCCGTGCTGGTCGGCGGGCTGATGTGGGGCAAGCAGATCGAGGACTACGGCGAGTCGCAGCTGTACGACTTTCCCGTCGTGTTCTCCAAGAAGACGCCGTACCAGCGGTTGACCATCACGCGCTGGCAGACCGACGTTCGCCTGTTCATCGATGGCAACCTGCAGTTTTCTTCGGCCGACGAGCACCGGTACCACGAAGCGCTCGTGCACCCAGCCCTCGCCGCCGCTCAGCCTCGGCAGGGCGAGCGTTCGCGACGGGTCCTCGTGCTCGGCGGCGGCGATGGTCTCGCCATCCGCGAGCTGCTGCGCTACGGCGACGTCGCACGGATCGATCTCGTGGACCTCGACCCGGCGATGACCGAGTTGTTCTCGAGCCATCCCCTGCTGACCGCGCTCAACAAAGGCGCGTTCGACGACGAGCGCGTGCACGTGCACAACGCCGACGCGATGGAGTGGCTGTCCGAGCATCGGCTGGGCGGGGGCGAGCCGTTCGACGTCGCGATCATCGATCTGCCCGACCCCAACAACTACTCGCTGGGCAAGCTGTACACGCGCTCGTTCTACCGGCTGGTGCGCAGTCAGCTTGCGCCCGACGGGGTCGGTGTCGTGCAGTCGACCTCGCCCTACTTCGCGCCGCGGGCGTACTGGTGCATCGTCGAGACCCTGCGCAGCGCCGGCCTCAATCCGCACCCCTTTCACGCCTACGTGCCGTCGTTCGGCGACTGGGGCTTCGTCCTCGTCTCGCCACGCCCGCACGACCCGCCGACCGCGATGCCCGACGACATGCCGATGAAGTTTCTCACCGACGCCGGGCTCGCCGCGATGTTCGAGTTTCCCGCCGACCAGGCCCCGCGTGACGTGGAGGTCAACCGGCTCAACGACCAGCTGTTGGTGCACTACTACGAAGCCGACCTGGTCGGGCCGCTCCGCGCCGGACGACGCAACGATCCCGGCGAGCTATAGTCGGCGACGGTCATGTCGTTGTCCCGCCGCCGTCTGTTGACCGGACTGCCCGTCTCGTCGCTGGCGATCGGATGCCGGCGCGATGCGCCGTCGACGAGCGGCGCGGTCGTGGCCCAGTTCGTCGGCCAAGACCCCGAGCGAGCGCACCGTCTGCGCGACGGCACGGTGCCCGCGAGCGGTCCCGGCGAGACGCTGCGTACCAAGGTTCTGATCGTCGGCGGCGGAGCATCGGGCATGGCCGCCGCGTGGCGGCTGCAGCGGGCCAAGATGTCCGACTTTGCCGTCGTCGAGCTCGAGGATGCGCTCGGGGGCACCGCGCGGGGGGGCAAAAACCCGCGGTCGGCCTATCCGATGGGCGCGCACTACCTGCCCGCGCCGCACGCCAGCAACACCGGCCTTTGGACCCTGCTGACCGATCTGGGCTTCGTCGTCGGCCAGACCGAACACGGTCCAGAGCTCGACCCTCGGATCATCTGCCGCGCCCCGGTCGAGCGCCACAAGGAGGGCTCGATGTGGGGCACCGGGCTGTACCCCGCGCGCGGACAGACGCCCGACGAGGCGGCCCAGTGGGAGCGCTGGCGAGATCACCTGCGCGAGCTCGACGGGCGTCTGGGCACCGACGGCCGACGCCTCTTCGATCTTCCGGTCGACAAGAGCTCGGCGCAGCTGCGCCATCTCGACGCCATCTCGGCGGCGACCTACCTCGACCAACTGGGCCTGACGTCCCCGCGGCTGCGCTGGGTGATGGACTACGCGTGCCGCGACGACTACGGCTGCACGCTCGAGCAAACCTCGGCGTTCGCGATGCTGCACCACGAGCTGTCGCGTGGGCTCGAAGACACCCACGACCGCTTCATCATCGCGTTTCCCGAGGGCAACGCACGCCTGGTGGCGGCGATGGCCGAGGCGGCGCAAGTCTCCGAGCGGCTGCGCAGCTCGACCGTCGTGTTTCGCATCGATGCCGAGACCGGGGTCGCGCACGCGTACGACCTCGCCAACGACCGAGCGCTCACCGTGCACGCCGACGTGATCCTCTGGACCGCGCCGCGCTTCGTGCTGCGGCACGTGCTGCCGGGGGTCGATCCCCTGCCCGCCGACGCGCTGACGTATGCACCGTGGCTGGTTGCCAACGTGATGGTTCGGCAGGCGCCGGGCGGCGTGGGAGCGCTGCCCGCCTGGGACAACGTGCAGGTCGGGGCGGACCATCTGGGTTATGTGCTCGCGACGCACCACGAGTCGCTCGCGGACAAGGTGCAGCCGGGTGCCGTGCTGTCGTTTTACCAGCCGCTGCCTGCCGACGACGCCGAGGGGCTGGCGGCCCAGCGAACCCGCCTACTGTCGACCAGCGTGGAGGCATGGACCGAGCACGTGGTCGCAGCCCTCGAAGCGATGCACCCAGGCATCAGCGCCGACATCGAGCGGGTGGACATTGCCCGGTGGGGCCACGCCATGGTGCGCGCAGTGCCGGGGTGGCTGTTCGGCCCGTCGCGCGCACTCGCGGCCGCACCGATCGGTTGCGTGATCCCGGCGGCGGCGGACGTCGGCGGGCTGCCGCTGTTCGAGGAGGCCTACGCCAGCGGAGTGCGCGGCGCCGAAGAGGCCTTGGCTCGGCTCGGGCGTTCGGAGGCGACCGTGCTGTGAGCGGCCACGCGATCCTCTCGCCCCGGCTCGATCGACTGTGGTTTGTCGGGCCGGGAATCGCAGCGGCGCTGGTCGGACTGTGGCTCGGCCTGCTCGACCCGCGCGACGACCCCAGCGAGGGCTCGCTCGGCCTTTGGATCGTGGGGGTGCTCCTGGTCGACGTCGCCCACGTCTACGCGTCGCTGTACCGCACGTACGCCGATCCCCAGGCCCGCCGCCTGCACCGTCGCCGGCTGATCGCGGCCCCGCTGCTGGTCGGCTGGATCGGTTTTCTGCTCCACCTCGAGTCGCCGCTACTGTTTTGGGGCGCACTGGCCTACGTCGCGATCTTTCACTTCATCAAGCAGCACGTCGGCTTTGCCCTGCTCTACGTGCGGGGCGGACGCGAGTCGGCCCGCGACCGACGGCTGGTCGTTCTCGCGGTCTGGGCCGGGACGCTCGCACCGGTGATCTGGTGGCACACGCGGCTGCCGCGATCGTTTGCGTGGTTCATGCAGGGCGACCTGATCGCGGGACTGCCGAACTGGCTCGGGCCCGCCGCGCTGCTGGCCACGGTGCCGATCTGGCTTGCGTTCATCGTCCGCCGGGTGGCGCTTTGGCGGCAGGGCAAAGCCAACCCGATGGTGGTGTGGCTGACGCTGATCCCGGCCGTGAATTGGCACCTGGGCATCGTGGTCTTCGACGACGACCGCATCTTCACGATCACCAACGTGTTCCTGCACGGCATCCCCTACTTCGCCCTGGTTTGGGTCGCGGGGGGTCGGGCGTGCGTGCAGCGAAACCTCGCGCGGCTTCGCGGACGCCAGGTCTCGACGGCGGTGGTGCTCGCGGCGTTCTACGGGTTGCTCGTCACGCTCGCGGTCACGGAGGAAGCCCTGTGGGACCGCCTGGTCTGGCACGAGCGCGGGGTGCTGTTCGGTGACGGCGGCACGCGGCTGTCGCCCTACCTCACCGCACTGGTCACCGCGCTGCTCACCATCCCCCAGGCCACGCACTACCTCATCGACCGCTGGATCTGGCGCGCGGGTCCGGACAACCCCGAGCTCGCCCGCCAGCTCGGCCTTGCCCCGGCGCCCGAGCGATGACCCGGCGCCGTCTGTCCGATCGCCTCGCGGCGCAAGACGTGCTGTGGCTCGATGGTGGTTTGGCCAGCGAGCTCGAGCGGCGCGGCCACGACCTCGACGATCCGCTCTGGTCGGCCGCGCTGCTGCTGTCCTCGCCCGATGCGATCGCGCAGGTCCACACCGCATACCTGCAGGCCGGGGCGGACGTGCTGGTCACGGCGAGCTATCAGGCCAGCGACGAGGGCCTGAGGCGCCGCGGTCTTTCACCCGATCAGATCGACGCGGTGTACGACCGCTCGACCGCCCTGGCCAAGCGGGCTCGCGACGCGTTCGCGAGGGCAAACCCGCAGCGGCCGCCCGCCCTCGTCGCCGCATCGATCGGCCCCTACGGCGCCGCCCGGGCGGATGGGTCGGAGTATCGCGGCGACTACGACGTCGGTCGCGACGCCCTGGTCGCGTTTCATCGCCGTCGCATGCACCGGCTCGCGCACGACGCCGACGTGCTGGCGTGCGAGACCATCCCGTGCGCCGTGGAGGTCGAAGCCCTCGCCGTCGCGCTGGGCGAAGTCTTGCCGCGTCATCCGGGCCTGCAGGCGTGGGTCTCGATGTCGTGTCGCGACGACGCCCACACCAGCGCGGGAGAACCCATCGAGGACGCGATCGCCCCGGCGTTGTCGGTGCCCGGCGTGGCTGCGATCGGAGTCAACTGCACCGCGCCGCAGCACATCGCGCGGCTCGTGGCCCGCCTCGTCGGCATGGCCGGCGACCGAGCGGTGGTGGTCTATCCCAACGCCGGTGAGCAGTGGGATGCCGAAGCGCATCGGTGGTCGGGCGACGGCACCAGGCCCGCCCCGCTGTCGGCGCTGGCCAACGAGTGGATCGCCCTCGGGGCTCGTCTCGTTGGAGGCTGCTGCCGTACGGGCCCCGAACACATCGCCGCCCTGCGCTCAGGGCACGACGCGGGCTGACTCACATCATTCGCTTGCTGCGCGGCTGCGCTCGGAGGAGCGAGGGCGCAACCGAGCCCAGCGTTGCGAGTCGTTTGGAGGCGCCGACAAACCCGGCCAAACGCAGTCGAACGAAGATCGAACGGGAACCGATTGCGTTCCGCGGGTGTCGAACTGGTCGCCCTACCCTCCAACGCTAGACTGGCCCACGCATCGTGCTGCAGCACCTCGAGCTGGCTTTGGTCGGCGCCGCCCCGGCTCTGATCGCGATGTGGTCGTTCGATCGGCTCGACGACAAGCGGCCTGAGCCACGCCGCACCCTGCGAATGGTGTCGCTGGGTGGGATGCTCGCTGCGGTGCCCATCATGATGCTCGCCCAGCTGCTGGCGAGCATTGGCCCCAGCACCTTGTCGGGTGGCCCGGCGGGATTGCCCACGTCGTACCTGGGCGCCGCGTACCTCGCGTTCGTGATCGCGGCGGTGCCCGAGGAGCTGGCCAAAGTGGGCAGCGTCTACCTCTTTGCGTGGCGGCGACCCGAGTTCGACGAGCGCATGGACGGGATTGCCTACGGCGCCCGAGCTGGACTCGGGTTCGCGTTGGTCGAGAACGTCGCCTACCTGCTGATGCTCCCGCACGACCTGCGGGAGTACGTCGCGCTGTTGCTCGCGCGGGCCGTCCTCGTCGTTCCGGGGCACGCGATCTGGGGCGGCATCTCGGGTTACTTCTGGGCGCGACGCCGCTTCGACGGACGCGGTCCAGGTCTGTGGGGTGGGCTGGCGGTCGCGGTGGCGATGCACGGTTTTTACGACCTGTGGGTGTTCGGATGCCCGGTCGCGATGGCGCGGGGCCACGCGTGGATGGGACTGACCGTCGGCAACCTTCCCGTGCTGGTCTACGTCGTGCCGATGTTGCTCGTCGCAAGCGGTGCGTGGTGGCTGCGGAGACTCGCCCGACTCGCGGTCGCCCTCGATGACATGGCCGAGGCCGAGGGACGCCTGTCGTCGCTGCACTCGATGGCGGTGGTGCTGCCCGACGATCCTGCGTACACGGCCGAAGAATCGCTGGCCGCCGGCGTCGTTCTTCGACCGGACGCGATCGACTGGCCCTCCGACGAGGACTCGCGACCCGACTAGCGCGGTCGGCGTCCCCCGGCTGGGCAAGTTGCCCAGCGCCGATGCAGGGTGCATGCGGCCCACTGGAACGTAGGAACGGCGGCCGAGAGCCGCAGTTCGGTTCGCGTTCTGATCGACGTTCCGATCGCATTCCGATCACGTTCTGATCGCGTGCCGATCGCCCGAGCCGGTGGGCATCGGGCCCAGACTCGGCATTAGTTTGACGCCCCGCGTCAGTGGGGTACTCCTCGGCGTCGGCCCACGTTGCGGGTGGGTCGGGTGGACAGTGGCGATGCAAAAGTCGACGAAGCAGCAGCTCAAGGCGGACATGAACCGGCTGACCGCGCAGCACGAACGCTACGCACTGGCCGCGAGAGCCGCGACGCACGATCGAGCACGCCAGCGACACACACGAACCCTCGCGCGACTCGAGGACGAAATCCTCGGGCTGCAGGAGGCGATCGATGCGCTCGATGGTCCACTCAAAGTCTCGACGGGCGAGTTCCGACCCGTGCTGCCCGCGATGGGGGCGCTCGTCGAACCATCGGCCGCCCGCGTCGCCGCCCCCGTGCCGCCCAGGCGCCCCGCCGTCACGCTGGGCTCGATCGCGACCAAGCTGCCCCCGCCGCCTGGCTCACGCTCGCGGCGCGCCATCCCTCTGGCCGTTCCCGAGCCCGCGCCCGAGCCCGCCCCGGACTACACCCCAGTCTTGTCGACCAAGCCCCCCAAGACTCCGGCCCGCCCAAGCCCCTCCTCCGAGGATCCGGATGCCGACGCCTTCGACGCGGTCCTGCTCCGCCGCCGCATTACGCTCCAGGCCGCCAAGGTCATGACCTCCGCCTTCGCGATCGGCTTCGTCGTGGCCGCCATCGCGGTCTGGACCGCCACGGACGACGCCCGCGCCGAGGCTCCGGCCGTGCCCACCGTCGCCAAGTCCGCCCAGTAGCCGCCCGCGCTACTCTCGGCGGCCGTGAGCTCCGCCGACGTCGAACCGACCGACGCGACCTTCGACGCCGTCGTGATCGGGGGTGGCGTCGTCGGCCTCGCAATCGCCCGCGCCCTGGCCCTCGCGGGCTGCCCACCGGTCGTGGTCGAGACCGAGCGTGCGATCGGCATGCACCAGTCCTCGCGCAACAGCGAGGTCATTCACGGGGGGCTCTACTATCCGCCGACGAGCCTCAAGGCCCGCGCCTGCCTCGAGGGCAAGCGACGGCTCTACCGCTACTGCCACGCCCGCGGGGTCCCTCATCGGCGCTGCGGGAAGCTGGTCGTCGCCACGCGAGACGCCGAGCGACCCATCCTCGAGCGACTCGTCGCCAACGCGCAGGCCAGCGGACTGCACGACCTGCAGCCGATCGGCGCGTCTGGGGCCATCGCCCTCGAGCCTGCCCTGCGCTGCCTCGACGCGGTGCTGTCGCCTTCGACCGGCATCGTCGACAGCCACGCGCTGATGAAGTCGCTGTGGGCCGACGCCGACGACGCTGGCGCCTCACTCGCCCTCGCGACTGAAGTGGTCGGCATCGAAGTGCGCGACGACGTCCGCGGCCGGTTCGTCGTTGAGACCGTCGACCGCACCCAAACCGACCCACGTCCCGATCGCGTTCGCGCCCATCGCATCATCAACGCCGCCGGCCTCGGTGCGCAGGGCGTCGCAACGACGATTCGAGGGGAAGGCGTCGCACGCCTCGATATCCCGACGCGCCATCTGACGAAGGGCACGTACTTCACCATTTCTGGCCGTCCGTTCTCCCGGTTGATCTATCCCGTCCCCGACACGGCGAGCCTCGGCATTCACGTCACGGTCGACATGGCCGGCAACGTTCGCTTCGGCCCCGACCAAGAGTGGATCGCAGCGCTGGACTACGCGCTGGACCCCGGACGCGCCGACGCGTTCGTCCCCGCGATTCGGCGCTACTTTCCCGACCTGGACGCCGACGCGCTGCAGCCGGCCTACGTCGGGGTGCGCAGCAAAGTGCAGGCGCCGGGCGAGCCGATGGCCGACTTCGTCGTGCACGGGCCCGAGACGCACGGGATCGACGGCTTGGTGAACCTGTTCGGGATCGAGAGCCCGGGGCTGACCGCGAGCTTGGCACTCGCCGAGGAGGTCGTCGGCCGCCTCGACGTGCAACCCGTCACCGATCCCAGTCTCGATCCCAGTCTCGATCCCAGTCTCGATCCCAGTCTCGATCCCAGTCTCGATCCCAGTCTCGATCCCAGTCTCGATCCCAGTC
>JGI12316J15310_10000048_pt31 | contig 12915 bp, 12 predicted proteins | sample MarCyaLeptolynsp_FD_15310 | JGI IMG/M metagenome (IMG submission 15310)
CCAGCAGCACGTCGAAGATCTCCCGGGATTCCACGCCCGTCAGCGTGCTGGCCTTCCGTGCCAGTTCCTGAAGCAGCTGCTTCTTGCTGGTGACCTTGAGGCTGGGAATGATGCCATCGGTCGAGATCAGGTCCGTGATGTCCATTCTCGTGCTCGCTCTGCTGGCCCCATCACCCGGATAAGGCGAACGTAGTCGGGATCACGCGCCGGTAACCTGCGCCGTGTGCGTTCAGGCTGTGGACCGCGCCGGTCGGAGGACTCCTTTAATCGGCGCCGGACGATTTCGCCGGATCGACCCAACCGACATTGCCGTCGGACCGCCGGTAGATCATGTTCATGCCGCCATGCCCGCGGTTGCGGAACATGAGCGCAGTCGCCCCCGACAGGTCAAGGCGCATGACCGCCTCACCCACGGTGAGCGTGTCCACCGCCGTTTCCATCTCGGCGACGACGACGGGACTCCATCCCTCCGGCTCGTCGGCGCCCTCGGCCTCCGGCTCGGCGGCCAGGATGTACTGCTGGGCCGCGACCGCGTTCGGCGCGTGGCCGCGATGGTGGTCGCGCAGGCGACGCTTGTAGCGCCGCAGACGCTTGTCCATGCGCTCAGCCGCGACGTCGAATGCCGCGTGCGCGTCACCCGCCTTGCCCTCGCTCTGAACGGTGATCCCCTTGCCCACATGCACCACGACATCGGCACCGAAATGGTTGCCGTTCTTGGTCATGGTGACGGTGGCCTCGATCGGGTCCGAGAAGTACTTGGTCGCGATCCCGTCGATTTCGGTCTCAATCCGCTCGCGCAGCGCATCGCCGACATCGAGCTGTTTGCCCTGGACAGATATCTGCATTGTCATATCCATTCGTTCGTCCGGTCTTCGCTGGTCCGAGATCCGGACGCCGGGTTGCGGAAGAGCTTCATCAAGCCCCCGGCGACGCGTCCGCGCCACCGTTCCGGCGTGCCCCGTTCCGGTCCCGTCTGAGCGAAGCGCCGGAACCTAAGTGTAGCGCGTTTGCAGGTCAACACGCGAGTCGCGAGGCCGTGCGCCGGCTACCGCCGGACCGCCATCGCGGCCTGTCCCGCCTTCTCCCGGCGGCGTTGGACGCTGGACGGAATCCGCATGGCTTCCCGATACTTAGCGACCGTTCGACGGGCGATGTCGACACCATCGGCGCGCAACAGCTCGACGATCCGGTCATCCGACAGAATGGCGTTCGCGGGCTCGGCGTCGATCAGGCCCTTAATGCGATGGCGCACCGCCTCGGCCGAATGCGCCTCGCCGCCGCCGGCCGACGCGATCGCGGAGGTGAAGAAGTATTTCAGCTCGAAGATGCCGCGGGGGGTGGCGGCGAACTTGTTGGAGGTGACCCGGCTGACGGTGCTCTCGTGCATGCCGATGGCGTCGGCGATGTCGCGCAGGACCAGCGGGCGCAGATGCTGGATGCCGTGCTCGAAGAACGCGTCCTGCTGGCGCACGATCTCGCTCGCGACCTTGAGGATGGTGGTCGCGCGCTGGTGCAGCGAACGGGTCAGCCAGTTGGCCGATTGCAGGCACTCGGACAGGTACTCCTTGGCCTTGCGGTCCTTGGCCGCGACCTTGGAGACCTCAGTGTAGTAAGCGTTGTTGACCAGCACCCGGGGCAGGGTGTCGCTGTTCAGCTCGACCGACCAGTTGCCGTCGGCGCCGCGGCGGATCAGAACATCCGGCACCACCGGCTGGTCGAGCGGGCGGTCGAACGCCTCGCCCGGCTTCGGGTTCAAGGCGCGGATCTCGGCGATCATCTCGGCGAGATCCTCGTCATCGGCGCCGCAAGCCTTCTTCAACTGCGCGAACTCGCGCCGCGCCAGCATGTCGAGGTTGTCGAGAAGCGCCTGCATGTAGGGATCGAGCCGGTCGCGGTCCGCCAGCTGCAGGGCCAGGCATTCCTTGAGGTCGCGGGCCAGCACGCCGGCCGGATCCAGCCCCTGGGCCAAGCGCAGGACCCGTTCGACCTCGCCGAGATCGGCGCCGAGCTGGTCGGCCAGGGCCTCCAGGTCGCCGACCAGGTAGCCGGCGGCGTCGACCATATCGATGAGATGGGCGGCGATCAGCCGGTCGCGGGCGTCGTCGAACTCCATCGCCATCTGATCGAGCAGATGATCGCGCAGCGTCTTGCTGTCGGCAACGGTCTGCTCCAATCCGAACTCGTCATCGCCGGGAATGCCGCCGCCGCCCCCGCCGGAACTGCCCCAGCTCGACAGGTCGCCGGAGCCGATCGCCGCCACGCCCTCGGTCTCGCCGATGCTGGCGCTGCCCCAGTTGTTGTCGTAGTCGACATCGTTCGGATCGTCGCCGGAGGACGGCATGGTGTCGGTGGTCGTGCGGTCGACCGTGTCGCGCCCGCCATCTTCCGCCGCCTCCGAGAACCCGTCGCCCTCCGCCGCCGGTGCCGGCGCCTCGCCGTCGTGGCGCAGCAGGTTGTCGGCCGCCACCGCCTCGAGCGCCGCCGGCCCGTCGCCGTCGTCGCGGTCCAGCAGCGGGTTCTGCGCCAACTCCCCCTCGACGTATTCCGACAGCTCCATGTTGTTCAGCTGCAGCAGCTTGATCGCCTGCTGCAGCTGCGGCGTCAGGACAAGCGACTGTCCCTGTCGGAGATCGAGGCGTTGCGAGAGGGCCATGGGCGTGCAGCGTCAGAGACTGAAACGTTCCCCGAGGTAGAAGCGCCGCACGTCGCGGTTGCCGACGATGTCGTCCGGCGCCCCTTCCATCAGGACCATGCCATCATGAAGGATGTAGGCACGATCGACGATCTCCAACGTCTCCCGCACGTTGTGGTCGGTGATCAGGACGCCGAGCCCACGGTCGGTGAGGTGCGAGATCAGATCGCGGATCTCGCCGACGGCGATCGGATCGATGCCGGCGAGCGGTTCGTCCAGCAGGATGAACTGCGGACCCGAGGCCAGCGCCCGGGCGATCTCGACGCGGCGGCGCTCACCGCCCGACAGCGCCAGGGCCGGGGTCCGGCGCAGATGGCTGATCGAGAACTCGGCCAGCAGATCCTCGAGCATCACGTCGCGCTGGCTGGGATTGGACTCGACCACCTCCAGCACCGCCGAGATGTTCTGCTCGACCGTCAGGCCGCGGAAGATCGACGCCTCCTGCGGCAGGTAGCCGATGCCGAGCCGGGCGCGGCGGTACATGGGCAGGTCGGTGATGTCCTGGCCGTCGAGGCTGACGGAACCGGAATCCGTGCCGATCAGGCCGGTGATGATGTAGAAGCACGTGGTCTTGCCGGCGCCGTTCGGGCCCAGCAGGCCGACGGCCTCGCCGGGCCGGACGTTGACCGAGACGTCGCGCAGCACCGGCCGCTTCTTGAAGCGCTTGCCCACGCTGTGCGCCGCCAGTCCTCGGCGCGCCGTGTTCTGGTGCACGAGCCGCGGCGCGGCGTCCCCTGTTCCGGTCGGTCGGCCCCCGTCGCTCGGTGCCATCAGTCCTCTCGTCCCCTGCGGGCGCGGCCATCCGCGCTCCTGATTTCGCCCCCACCGCGCAAGTCTAGCACGCCCGGACGGCGAGCGGCGGATTTCCGAGCCGCACTGCCGAGTCGCCCGTCAGTTCTCATCGCGCTCGGGCGTGAACAGACCGCGCACGCGGCCACCGGTCCCGCTTCCAGGCAGCATTCTGCTGACCCCGGTCTTCAGGTTCACCTCGGCCCGATCGCCGTTGAGCTGGTTGTCGCCGCGGGTGACCCGGACATCGCCGGCCAGGGTGGCGACCTCGCGCAGGACGTCGTAGACACCCTCGTTCCCGCGCACCACCTCCTCCGGCGTGGTGATGACCACGTTGCCGATGGCGTCGACCCGTTCGATGCGGTTCTCGCCTCCCGGCCCGTCACCGAAATAGGCGGTGAGGATGTCGGCGTCGATCCGCTGGTTCTCCCGCAGGGCGACCGCGTCCCCCCGCGCGACGGCCAGCCGCCGCGCCTCCCAGTACTCGAGGCTGTCGCGGGCGGTGATCGTGTCGATGCCGTTCCTGAAGCTCAGGTTGTCGCCCAGCAGCACGATGACCTGCTGGTCGATGTCGTAGACCGCCCGGTCGCCGACCGCCGTGTCCTGCGGGGTGACGATCTCGACATCGCCGAGCGCCTCCAGGCGATAGACCTCGCTGCCGCCGCTGTCCTTCGGCCGGTAGGACGCGGTCAGGGTATCCGCGTTCACGGTCAGGGTGCCGCGCACCGCCTTGGCATTGCCCCGCGCGACATAGACCTTGTCGTCGCGGATCCACTCGATCCCGTCATCGGCCTCGATGGTCACCGGATCGTCGTCGGAGCCCTGCAGAAGCTGGGCCTGGGCAGCCGGCACGGCGGTCAGGGCCAGCAGAACCGCGACGAGCGCCGCGACCGCGCGCAACATCATTCGGCGGAACCGACGCTGTACAGCACCGCCCGCGACCGGCCGGTGAAGATGATTCGGGCGCCGCGGTCCAGGCTGCGCAACCCCTCGCCCTCGATGGTGCCGCCGGGGCTTTGCCCGTGGGTGGGAAGGTCGCTGAACACGTTTCCGGGTCCCATATCGATCATCGCCGCGTCGGTGTTGAGCTGGTGGCCGGCATCGTGGAACAGCGCGACACCGCCCGACAGGTTGACCACCGACGCGTCCTTGTACCAGACGCCCTCGGCGGCGTTCAGCGAAACCCAGCTGCCATCCTCGTTGATCATGTCCGCCTGCGGGGCGTCCAGCTCCACCGCCTGGCCGTCCTCGCCAAGCTGGGTCGCCGACTGGGCGACGATCTCGAACGGCTGATCGTTCTCGTCCAGGCCGACGAATCGCGGGTTCGACATGCGCAGCGTATCGACATCCTCCAGCGTGATCGGCGCCTGTCCGACCGGGATGTCGGCGGCGTTGCGCCCGATCTGCGGCCAGATCAGCACCAGCGCCACCAGCGTGATGGCCAGGGCCGGCAGCAGCATCTTCATGGCGGCCACGGTCCGGCTCGCACGGGCCAGCGGCCGCACGAGCTGAATGCGCGGTCCCGACGGCGCCGGTTGCGGCGGTTGATTGGACGGGTGGGTGACTGCCACGGATGATCCTGTCCCGAGTCTCCGACGAAGGGATTTATACCGCGCAACGGGGAAGAGGCATAGGCGACAGCCGGTCGGGCCGACCCGTCACGGCTCAATGGGCGAAGATATCCTCGTCGCCGTAGGCGATAAGGTCCAGATGGGCCCGGGTGGGCAGGAAGTCAAAGCATGCCTTGGCGATCTCCCCCCGGCGCTCGCGCTCCAGCATCTCGTCGAGCCGCGCCTTCAGCTTGTGCAGATGCAGAACGTCGGAGGCGGCGTACTCGACCTGCTCCGGCGTCAGCTCGACCGCCCCCCAATCGGACGACTGCTGCTGCTTCGATACCTCGACGCCCAGCAGTTCCCGGCAGAGATCCTTGAGGCCATGGCGGTCGGTGTAGGTGCGGACCAGCTTGGAGGCGATCTTGGTGCAGTACACCGGCGTCGTGACCACCCCGAGATAAGCCTGCATCACCGCCACGTCGAAGCGGGCGTAGTGAAACAGTTTGAGGACGGTCGGATCGGTCAGCAGCCGGCACAGGTTCGGGGCGTGGTAGACGCCCTTGGCGAACTGCACCAGGTGAGCGTCGCCGTCCCCGCTCGAAAGCTGCACGACACAGAGCCGGTCGCGCTCCGGGCGCAGGCCCATGGTCTCGCTGTCGATGGCGACAACGGGGCCGAGATCCAATCCGTCGGGAAGATCGCCCTGGTGCACGGTCGCGGTCATGGTTGCTGCCCCGGATCGCTGCGTCGGACGAGAGGATGTGGTGCCCAGGAGAAGACTCGAACTTCCACGACCATACGGTCACTAGCACCTGAAGCTAGCGCGTCTACCAATTCCGCCACCTGGGCAGGCGCGGCCGATCCCGTGCGGGACCGTTCGGAGGGCCGTGTTATAAGCGCCGCGGCGGCAATGTCAAACGGCATTTGCCGGAAAAAGCCGGTCGCCCGACCGGAAAGTCGACCCGGCATTCGGTCTCCCCTCGCGGGCCGCGCTGTACTATAACGGCGTCCCAGGTTTGAGCGCAGGAGTGCTACCGACCATGCAGGGCAAGCTCGTCACCGTTTTCGGCGCCTCCGGCTTCATCGGCCGGAACATCGTGCGCGAATTCGCCAAGCGCGGGGCGCGCGTCAACGCGGTCTGTCGCGACGTCGAAAAGGCTAAGTTCCTGAAGCCCATGGGCGTCGTCGGGCAGGTGACGCCGATGCGTGCCGACGTGACGGACGCCGCCGCCATCGCCCGCGCGGTCGAGGGCGCGGCGATCGTCGTCAACCTGGTCGGCATCCTCTACCAGTCGGGCCGCAATACCTTCGAGGCGGTGCAGGCCACCGCCCCCGGGTTGATCGCAAAGGCGGCCAAGGAGGCCGGGGCCGAGGCGATGGTGCATATCTCCGCCATCGGCGCCGACGCCAACGCCTCGGCGCAGTACGCCCGGACCAAGGCGGCCGGCGAGGCGGCGGTGCGTCAGGCGTTCCCCGAGGCGGTGGTCCTGCGCCCATCGATCGTGTTCGGGCCGAACGACAACTTCTTCAACCAGTTCGCCACCTTCGCCCTGTTCGCGCCGGCGCTGCCGCTGATCGGCGGCGGCTTCACCAAGTTCCAGCCGGTCTATGTCGACGACGTCGCGGACGCGGTGATCGCCGCGGTGGGACGCAGCGATGCCAACGGCCAGACCTATGAGTTGGGCGGGCCGTCGGTTTACCGTTTCCGCGACCTGATGGAGATAATCCTGAAGGAGACCGACCGGAAGGCCTGGCTGATCGACGTGCCGTTCTGGGCGGCGTCGTTCAAGGCGCGCTTCCTGGAGCTGCTGCCGAAGCCACCGCTGACCCGTGACCAGGTCGAGTTGCTGAAGTCGGACAATGTGGTGTCCGACGGCGCGAAGACGCTGGCCGATCTCGGCATCGAGGCGACGTCGGTCGAGATCATCGTCCCGACCTATCTCGACAAGTTCCGGCCCGGCGGGCGCTACAGCACGGGGCGTCAGCCGGCGTAGAGCATAACTCTGTCTAGCCCGCCCCAGCCTCCCTCATGGCGTCCAGCGGCGTCAGCCTGAGCTGGCGGTCCGCCGTCCAGGGAAGGCCCGGATCGCCGACCGCGGTGTCGCCGTTCAGCAAGGAGACCAGGGCGCCGGCCTCGACCGGACGGGAGAAGTAGTAGCCCTGCATTTCATGCGCACCGGCACCGAGCAGCCAGTCGACCTGCGCTCGGGTTTCCACGCCCTCCACGACGCAGCGGATGCCAAGCAGCTCGGCGATCTCGATCACGCGGCGGACCAGTTCCGACCGCACCGTGCCGACCTCCACGCTGCGGATGAACGACCGGTCGATCTTCACCTCATCGACCTGCAGATGCGTCAGGTAGCCGAGCGAGGAATAGCCGGTCCCGAAATCGTCGATCGACATCCGGAATCCGGAGGCGCGCAGGTCGGCGATGCAGGCCGTCACCCGGTCCACCGAGACCATTTCGTCCTCCGTCAGCTCCAGGCTGATCACCAGATCGGGGAACCGGCGGCGCAACGGCGCGAACACCCCCGTCAGGAACGCGACGTCGAAGTCATCCGGCATCAGGTTCACCGCGAGCTTCAATCGCCGGCCGGAGAACGCCACCGCGCGGCCGGGATCCGCGAAGTCGCGCAGGACACCGTCGATCACGAACCGCAGCAGCGCGCGCGACCAGCCGAAATGCCGGATATGGGGCAGGAACTTGTCCGGCGTGCGGATCAGGCCGTTCTCGTCACGCCACCGCACCAGGACCTCGGCACCGACGATCTCTCCGGTCTCGGCGCAGACGATAGGCTGGTAGACATTGACGAACCGCTCGGAGCGGAACCCGCGCTGGAAACGCCGCCGGAAGCGGCTGCGCTTGTCGAGAACGCGCCAAGTTGCCGCCGTCAGCGTCAGTCCGGCGAAGATCGCCAGCACGGCCATGATCGCGACGATCTGCAGCTGATGCAGCGGGAGAAGCAGGGAGGCCCGCATCGCCGCGCAGATATCCGGCACCTCGGCGCCGCACCGCCCCGCGAGTACCTGCCCGCCAGCAAGCCGCAGCACCCCTGTGCCGAGCGGCGCGGTGGCGAGTGCCGCCTTGAGGCCGGCCTCCTTCCATCCGCCCATGGGGTGCAGAACGCCGTCCACGTCACGGACGAAGACGATGAAGCCGTCACCGAGACCGAGGCGCTGGCGCAGAATGTCCTTTGGGACGACCACGTTGAACAGCGGGGTGTCGACCCGCCTGAGGATATGCGCGCTGATCGCGCCGCCGGCGAGCACCAGGGGCGTGTCCGGCCAGGCCTCGTATCCCGAGGGCGTGACGAAGTCGGCGGCGGGCCAGGCATAGGGTTGCCGCAGGCGGCCGGCGGTGGACGTGCACAGCAGCGCGCCGTCGCGGTCCAGGCGGCCGATGTCGCGCACGACCGGCGACGCGAACTCCGCAACCCGAAGCTGGGTCAGGAAGACGTCGCCGCAAACATCCGCATCGATCTTGACGGCGGCGTCGAGGATGGCGCCGACATCGGCCAGCATCTCCGACGTGACGCTCTCGGCCCGCTCGAGGATCGCCATGTGATGGCTCACCGTGGCGTACAGCGTGTAGGCGTAGACGAGCAAGGCGGTCACCGCCGCCGCGACAAGCCCCGCCGTGGTCGATGCGACAAGCCGACCCCGTTCAGATCTGATCAATGCCACAGCAAACCACCCGACGATCTGGAAACTGATTACACCAGTATCGCGCGAAATGATTTACCAACGGTTAACCTTCCGGTAACCGGTCAGGCGACGATAAGCTCCTTGCAGTCCCCGGACAGGGTCAGCGGCGGTTCGGTCATCGCCTGCAGCTGCTCCAGGCTGAGACCCGGCACCATCTCGCGCACCACCAAGCCGGCCTCGGTCACGTCGATCACCGCGAGGTCGGTGAAGATCCGTTTCACCACACCCTTGGCCGTCAGCGGCAGCGAGCAGGCGTTGACGATCTTCGCCTCGCCCTTCTTCGTGACGTGGTCGGTCAGCACCCAGATGCCCTTGGCACCCGCCGCCAGATCCATGGCACCGCCGACGCCCGGCGGGAAGCGCCGATCGCCGGTGGTCCAGTTCGCCAGATCGCCGTTACCCGCCACCTGGAACGCCCCGAGCAGGGCGAGATCGAGATGACCGCCGCGGATCATCGCGAACGCGTCGCTGTGCACGAAGAACGACCCGCCGGGCAGCAGCGTGACGTATTCCTTCGACGCGTTGATCAGGTCGCGGTCGCGATCCGCCTCCGCCGGGGCCGGGCCGACACCAAGGATGCCGTTCTCGCTGTGCAGCACGATCTCCTTGCCCTCGGGGATCACGTTGGCCGCCAGCGTCGGGATGCCGATGCCGAGATTCACGAAGCTGCCGTCGGGGATCAACTCGGCGGCGCGTCGGGCGATCTGCAGCCGCGAGAGCTTGGCGATACCACCGTCCTGAACCGCGGTGCTCATATGTCCCACTCCCGGTCGTTGTCGATGTGGACCACCCGGTCGACGAAGATGCTGGGCGTGACGATGGTCTCGGGGTCCATCTCGCCGAGCGGCACCACGTGGCGGGCCTGAACGATCGTGGTGTCGGCGGCCATGGCCATGACGGGCCCGAAATTCCGCGCCGCCTTGTTGTACGAGAGGTTGCCCCAGCGGTCGGCCTTGAACGCCTGGACCAGGGCGATGTCGGCGCGCAACGGCCGCTCGAGCACGTAGTCGCGGCCGTCGAAGGTGCGGATTTCCTTGCCCTCGGCGAGCTCGGTGCCCACTCCGGTTGGCGTGTAGAACCCGGCCACGCCGGCACCGGCGGCCCGCATGCGCTCGGACAGGGTGCCCTGGGGCACCAACTCCAACTCGATCTCGCCGGCGGCGTAGCGCGCGTCGAACAGGTCCGATCCCTTGGAGCGCGGATAGCTGCAGATGATGCGGCGAACGCGACCGCTGCCGATCAGCGCCGCCAGACCCTCGGTCCCGGTGCCGGCATTGTTGGAGATGACGGTCAGGTCCCGGGCGCCGCTGTCCAACACACCGTGGATCAGGTCGTTCGGCACCCCGGCGAAGCCGAAGCCGGAGATCATGATGGTGTCACCGTCCTTGACGCCGGCGACGGCCGCGGCGACGTCGGGGACGATCTTGTCGATGGGCATGGTTCGGGGCGCTCCAGTGAAGGGAGACCCTTTCCTAGGACGCAAACCGGGCGGGGTCCAGCCCTCGGCGGAGGCCGGTTCTAGAGCAAATCATGTTTTGACGCGATCGCCAGCGATCGCGACGATGCATGTGAATTTGCTTTATCTTATTGAAAAAGAACATGATTCACGTCTAAGTCGGGAACGCGAAGCGATTCCGACTTAGACGATCATGCTCTAGCCGCGATCGATCACCGGCACCGCCGGCGCCGCCTCGCCCTCCTCGCCGTCGAACAGGAATTCCGGCAGCTGGAACGCCGTCAGGTTCTCCCAGTGATCGGCCACGTCCTCGTGGAACAGGTCGCGCACGATGCCGGACACGAGATGCGGCACGGCGAACTTCATCGCGTTGATCGACGCGCCCGACGGCCCGAAGCTCATGGTCGACCCGAAGGTGAACAACCGGATGTGCCGCAGCCAGGGCGCCGCCCCGGCCTTCCGCTCCAGCAACTCGTAGTGGTCGCCGAGATACGGATAGCGGCCGAGTCGGGGATTCTCCTCGCCGGCCGGCGGCGCGTAGCGATCCGCCCATAGCGCGACGTGCCCGGCCACGCCGTCCAGCTCCGGCCTGAGGGCGAGATCCATGTCGAACCCGGTGCCGACGATCAGGAAATCCGCCTCCAGCACGCCGCTCGGCGTGGTGATGCGCACGGCGTCGCCCGCCGGTTCGCAGCGCTCCCAGCCGGCATCGGTCCTCAGGGTGAAGGCGTCGTGGCGCGCCACGCGGTCCCAGGTCTCGCGCGGGAACGCCTCGCGCAGCGTCAGCAGGTAGGTCATGAACCGCCAGCGCCAGGCATCGTCCAGCGAATGGAAATGCCCGAGGAAGCCCGGAAAGCTGAGCCAGCGGAACGGCTGAACGCGCTGTAGCTCGGCCCGGCGCGAGCAGATCGTCACCGCCCCCGCGCCCGCCTCAAGCGCCGTCGCCGCGTTGTCGAAGGCCGACGCTCCCGCGCCCAGGACCGCCACCCGCCGGCCGGCCAGGGCGGCGAAATCGATGTCCTCGCAGGTATGGGCCCAGAACCGCTTGTCCAGCGCCTCCACCACGGGCGGGGTCCACCACCGACCGGAGGCCTCGATGCCGGTGGCCAGCACCAGCTTGCGCGTCGTGATCTCCTCGACCGTGTCGGTCGTCACGTCGCGCACCGTGGCGACCAGGTAGGGATCCGCCGGTCGGACCCGCTCCAGACGCTTGCCGTTCTCGATTTGCAGGTCGAGGACCCGGCGCAGCCAAAGCAGATAGGCGGCCCAGTCGCCCTTGGCGATCTTGTTCAGCGTTTCCCAGGCGCTGACGCCGTGCTGCGCCTCGAACCACGCCTGGAAGGTGAGCGACGGGATGTCCAGGTCGGGGCCGGTCACCGCCTTGGGAGAGCGCAGAGTCGCCATGCGGGCGTAGGTGTTCCACGGCCCCTCGCGCCCGACCTCGGACTGGTCGACCACGCGGAAGTTCAGGACCCGCTGGCGGGTCAGCGCATGGGCGATCGCCGTGCCTCCCTGGCCGCCGCCGACCACCAGCACGTCGAGCACGCGCGCGCCATCGGCGGTGTGGCGCGGCGGCACCCAGCGTCCGGCCGGGTAGGAGACCTTGGCCAGATCTTCGGCCACCCGCTGCTCCAGCGCGGGAAGCCCCAGCCCCGCCGTGTCCGTCACCGTCATCGACCCGCCCGATCCGTTGCCATCGCCCAAGGGTAGCCTGTCAGCTCTCCCGGTCCACGGCCGATGCGATGTCATGGCGTCGCACCCACAGCGCCGCGATCATGGTCAGGGCGACGGCGCAGCCGACAATCACCGGCGGCCGCAGCCCCACCGCGTCGCCGGCCGCGCCCATCGCCAGCGCGCCGATCGCCGGCCCGCCGCGGAAGATGATGCCGTGCAGGCTCAACACTCGCCCGCGCATCGCCGGCGCGACGGCGAGCTGCACGATGGTCTGGGTGCCCACCCCGGCCGCCACCATCGACGCGCCGTAGAGGCCAAGCGCCGGGAACGCGATCCAGAGCGAGCCCGACAGCGCCACCGCCAGCACCGACAGCGCCACCAGGACGGAGGCGGCGAGCACCACCGGCACCAACCCGCCCTGGCGCCGCCGGCCGGCCAGAACCAGCCCGCCGGCGATCGCGCCGGCGCCGATCACCGAGGTCATCAGGGCCAGGGTTTCGGCGCCGCCGCCGAACACCCGGTCGGCGAATCCCGGCAACAGCTCGACGATCGGGCGCACGGAAACCGCGGCCACCAGGTGCAGCAGCAGGATCGGGCCGAGGCCCGGATCGCGCGCCGCGTAGCGCATGCCCTCGGCGATGTCGGCGATCAGCCCGCGTCGGGCACCGGGCACCCCGTCGTCGCGGCCGATCGAGGGGTTGCGTGCGCGGATCACGCTCATCGCCGCCAGCAGACAGAGATAGCTGAACGCGTTGACGATGAAGGCCCAGCCGAGATCGGCCGACACGATCACCAGCCCCGCCACCGCCGGCCCGATCAGGCGGGCGGTGTTGAACACCATGGAGTTGATCGCCACCGCCGTGGTGATCCGCTCGCGCGGCACCAGGCGGGGCGCCAGCGCCAGCCGGGAGGGCTGGTTGAAGCCGATCACCGTGCCATTGAGGAAGGCGATCGCCGCCACCATCTCGACGGTGATCACGCCGGCCAGCGTGAGGATGCCGAGCACGGCGGCGAGCAGCATGGACAGGCTCTGGCAGACCAGGATC
>JGI12316J15310_10000241_pt69 | contig 12902 bp, 11 predicted proteins | sample MarCyaLeptolynsp_FD_15310 | JGI IMG/M metagenome (IMG submission 15310)
TCTATGACCGGCTGGTCGATCGTCGGAACCATCTCCGGAACGTCCGCGGACGGGATCGATCTGGCGGAAATCGAAACGGATGGCCTTGCAGTCAACCGTTTCGGACCGGCAGAGACGATCGCTTATTGTCCTCAGACCCGGACAAAAGTGCTCGAAGCAGCCGCTCTGAAAGGCACCGCCCGGGAGCGGTGGCCGGATATCGCACAGGATGTGAACGAAGATCATGCCGCCGCGATCCTCGACTTCCTCAAGCGGCACGCGCTTAGCCCGGATGCGGTCGTTTTTCACGGCCAGACGGTCTGGCACGATCCGAAAGCCGGCGAGACAGTGCAGCTCGGCGACCCGCAGGCGCTTGCCGACAAGCTGAACCTGCCGGTGATCGGCGATGTTCGGCTTGCCGACATGGAAGCCGGTGGGGAGGGGGCACCGCTGGTGCCGGTTTATCATCAGGCGCTTGCAAGGACGCTGGTCGGAAAAGACAGGGAACCGATGTGTTTTCTGAATATCGGCGGCGTGTCCAATCTGACCTTTATCAACGGCGACCAGTTGCTGGCTTTCGACATCGGCCCGGGCAACGCGCTGCTCGATGACTGGGTCCGGCGGCGTGGAGCGGGGGATTTCGACGCCGGCGGGTCGATCTCGGCACGTGGTCAGGCCGACGAAGCGCGGCTTGCTGAGGCGCTGACGCATCCGTTCCTTTCCGAACCCGGTCCGAAATCGCTCGACCGCTACAGTTTTTCCGGTGATTTCGTCGAGGGCTTGTCCCTTGAGGACGGGGCGGCCACGTTGCTTGCCTTCACCGCAGAGGTGATCGCAAAAGCCGAGACATTGCTGCCCGGCAAACCTGGGCTCTGGCTGGTCTGCGGCGGCGGGCGCCACAATCCGGTGCTGATGCAGGCGCTCAGCGATCGATTGTCAGGCGATGTGGTTTCGGCGGACGACCACAAGATCGACGGCGATGCGCTGGAGGCGCAGGCAATGGCTTTTTTGGGCGCGCGGCTGAAAGCCGGTTTGCCGACAACGTTTCCGGATACGACCGGCGCTGCCCAGGCCGTGACCGGTGGAAAACTCTACGTTCCAGCCTCGTGAGCGAATCTGATCACTGCTAGCCCCCCGAATTTTTTAAGTTCTCGTTTGGTTTGAAGTAGGCGATTGGGGAACGAGATCTCTATCTATTAGACCGTTGCTTTGAAATTCTAGCGCGATGATAAAAAGTAGAGCTTTTCTCAAATTAAAAATCATAAATGAGAATGATTCAATTAATAAAAACTATCGATTTGATAGATCTTATATTTGAACATTAAAGCTATTTAATTTTGTTCAAGTGGCATGAATATTTATCTATTCCTCCAAGACGTCTCATTTTCTTTCGAAAAATTGGAGATGTCTGTTTATGGACTAAACAGATTGGAGGTTGAAAGTGTCCTTTGCGAGATATGTTCTGACAACTGCGTCCGCAGTCTGTCTTCTTGCCGGCACAGCGCTCACTGCGAGCGCGGCCACGTTGATCGTTGGCAACAAATACGCCGGCACCGTAAGTTTCATCGATCTGGAAACAGGGTTGGAGGTGAAGCGGCCGGTCACGGGCGGGTCGCCGCATGAACTGGCCCTGTCGCCTGATGGCGAGCAGGTTGTTGTCGTGTCCTACCTCGAGGACGGATACATCGGTCGTGAGCTGAATGTCTTCGACGTAGCCACGGCGGAACATTTGAGGACGATCGACATTTCACCGCATATGGCGCCGCACGGGATCGCGTGGCTCGGTGATACGAACAGCGTAATCGTTACGACTGAAGAGACACGCGATGTCATAACGGTCGATGTTGCCAAGGGCGTGGTCACCGGACAGGCAGAGCCGGACCTTATCGGCACCCATCTGCTTGCGGTTTCGCCGGATTCTTCAACGGCCTATGTGACCAGCCGAGGCTCTGACAAAGTCTCGGTGATTGACACGCAATCCATGGAAATTTTGCACACCGCCAGCGCGGATGTCGGTCCGGAGGCCGTTGATGTCAGCCCTGACGGCAAGGAACTCTGGGTTGGGAACAATCAGTCCGAGACAATAACCATTTTCGATCCGTCCACGATGGCGCGGCAGGAAACGCTCGACACCGGCTTTCTTCCGATCCGGGTGCGTTTCCATCCCGAAAGCCAAGCCGTGGCGGTTGCAGACCTGAACGGCGACCGCATCGTCGTCTATGACCGTGACAGCCGCGCGGTGAAGGCGGAAATCGACCTGGCTCCGCATGGTGCACATGGGCCTGCTTCACTGCTCTTTTCGCCCGACGGCAAATATCTTTTCACCGGTGCGCAGGATGGCGCACGTGTTGCGGAGATCGACACGTCAACATGGACTGTGATCCGTGTTTTCGAAACGGATGAGGGCGCTGACGGGTTGGCCTTTAGCGATATGCGGGTCAGCGTCTAACCGCTTTGGTGTGAGGGAATGAGATCGCTGAAGCGCTCAAACCTAACGTCATATGCCTCGTGGGCGTTAAGCGAGGAACCCCTCACCCCAACCCCTCCCCACAAGGGGGAGGGGACTCCTCTTCGATTGCCGCGACGCCTCTGGCATTTCCAAATTTGTTGCGCAAAACGCGAACCAATTGAACGGCTCGGTTCCCCTCCCCCTTGTGGGGAGGGGTCAGAGGTGGGGGTCCTTACGCGCCAAAGGGAATGCAACCTCCCTGTTTCAGCGATAGGACCGCTTTGTCTTGCGGCCACCTCCCTTGCGAAACGCCTGACTTGCGGCTAACCAGACCCTATGAACGGATCTGAAATCTACAAGCGACTCATCGGCCTTATCGAGGAACGGGTGCTGAAACCCGGCGACCGCCTGCGCGAAGCGGATCTTGCCGAGGAATTCGGTGTCTCGCGAACGCCAATCCGCGAGGGGCTGAAGCGGCTGGAAGCACAAGGTCTTGCCGTCCATGAGCCGAACCGTGGCATGGTTGTGCCGACGCTTGATCATGGCCAGATCAACGAAGTCTATTTCATGCGTGAGATTCTGGAGGGGACCGCCGCCGGTCTTGCTGCCAAGCATGCCTCGCAGCCGGAAATCGAGATCCTGCAGGACCTTGTCAAGGAGGACAGGCAGCGCATCGCCGACAAGGACAGTCTGGTGCGCTCAAACCGGGATTTCCACCGCCGTTTGTGCCTTGCCTCGCACAACCGCTATCTTGTCGATCTGATCGAGCACCTGCGCCTGTCTTTGATCCTGATGGCCGGCACGACGCTGGACACGCCCGAACGCAGGGAAATTGCTGTCGAAGAGCATGCCGCGATCGTCGAAGCGATCGCCAAGGGTGACAGTGATGCTGCAGAGGCCGCAGCGCGCCTCCACATCGCCCATGCCCACAAGACGCGCCTGCAACAGATCTGAGTGGTTTTGTGAAGCACTTGGGAAAGCTCTTGCCGTTCCCAATTCATCGTGTCGTCAGGCGTCCCGCCTGCTTGTTGCCCAGAGCTTGAGCCTTTCGCTCTTACCGGCTGCAGCATATGGAGGCAGCGGTCGAAGATTGCTTCGCGTTTCTTCGGGTAGCTGCTGGACGAGGGCATCTGACAGCACGGTGGCTTCGCCCATGATCTTGGCCGCGCTTTCTATTCTGGCAGCAGTGTTCATCGTGTCGCCGAGCAACGCAATTTCCTTTTTCCAGTCGCCGATTTCGCCGGCGGCAACATGGCCGCAATGGAGCGAAACCCGTAATCTGGCTTCACTACCAAACCTGTGCAGGTAGCTGGCCGCTCGTTGCTCGAGCACCTGATGCATGTTCATTGCACAGGTCAGGCACACAGCATTTTGGACGCCTTTGCCAAGCGGCCATGTGACAATGACCGCGTCGCCGACATATCGGTAGACATTTCCACGTGCCTGTTCGATTGGGCCCGCCAGGTCCAATGCAACATCCTGCAGATAAGTGTGAAACCTGAGGTCGCCGATACGTTCCGCAAGGGCCGTGGATCCCACAAGGTCTGCGAACAGAACGACCCGATCTTCCAGACGGGGACGGTGGTACCGGCCGGAAAAGAGAGCGAAGGTTGCCTCCGAACCAAGCAGGCGGGCAACTTCGATCCCGATCGACATCGCGGTGGCGATACCGGCCGAAATGGCGAACATCTCAAAGAAGTCCGGATCCCGCCAGGGCAACGGGATTTCAACCACGAATACCGGTGCAGTCAGGCCGAAGACGATGATCACACCGAAAATGATGGCTCGAACAGCTCCGAGTGCGACCGGAGGAAGGCGCCGTGTAAACTTGAAGCGCACGTTTGAAAGGAAGAGATACTCAACAACTGAGCAAGCCAGACCGATGAAGCCGCCGGTCAGCGCACCGGCGAACATCGCTTCACCAAACGCTCCGTCTTCGGCACGAAGCAATCCGATCACGATACCGATACCGGCCGAGATCGCGGCGACGTTCAGGACAATTCCCATGGTTCCGGAAGTCTGGTTTGCCCTGCTCACGTCTCTGCCCCGAAGCCGCATATGTTTGAAGAACCGATGCCTTTTTAAGCACAGTCGACGTACAAAGCACAGGCCGGTTCTGGCGGCCTAGAGACGAATTCGGCCGGTTTCCGGTCTCCCGGAAACCGAGGGCTCAAGGTTGCGCAACAAAGGCCTCATTGGCGGCAAGGACAAGGTTGGCGAAAGCCGCGACCCAGATCACAGTAAAGGTGAGCGACATCCCGACAACGCGGAAATTCATCGGCTCCGGTTGGCAGCTCAGGCCGTAAGCATGTACCGAACGCCCGACGAGCAGAAACAGGCCGAGCCCGTAAAGCAGCCAGTGCGCGCCGCCCATCAATTCCAGCATCAATAGAAGCAGGATGGCGAGTGGCGCATATTCGGCGAAGTTGCTGTGGACCCGCATGCGGCGCAGCAAAACATCGTTGCCCTGGTCACCCAGGCTGATGCGCTGGTCACGGCGCGCGCCAATAACACGAACGCTCAAAACCATGTAGATCATCGCGAGCAGGCTCGCGAAAAATGGGGTGATGATGATGGTCACTGTCTTCTCCCACGCCCTGAGTTCGCGATCCTCAAACGATCGCGATTTGGTCACCGGGCATTTCTTCCAGACAAAAAAGATACGCCGAACCGGAAGGTCCGGTTCAGCGCTCGTCAATTTGCGTAACCTGGCACTTTTGCAGGACTCATCCCGTCTTGGAAAACTCGTCGTAATATTCGGAGATCACCTTGCGGGCGAATGCGCCAATCTTGGCGTACTCGGCTTCGGTGAGGTTCGCGAGTGACACCCGCGCCGACGCGTCGACCACCTCGAACCCCTTGCCGGGCAGCAGGACAACGCTGGTTTCCTCCGCAAGCCGGAACAGGAAGTCGTAGCCTTTCTTGTTGGCGACGAACCAGTCCGCAAAGGTCTCCCCATAGAGCCGGCCACTGAGGTGCTGAAGGTTGATCAGCGTGTAGTAGTTGACGTCCGAAGGCTCCCGGTGTGGTTTGACACCCATGTTGAGTTCAAGCGTATTGAACCGTTTGCGGATCAGGCTCTTGGCCGCGTTCTTGTAGCGGTCGTCCCGGTCCAGAAGCCCGGCGAGCGCGAACAGCATCATCTGGATCTGCTGGGGCGTGGAGGCGCCTGCTGTGTGGTTGAGCGCAACGGCGCGGCTGTCAGCGACAAGCCGGTCGATGAACTTGATGTCGCGCGGCGCCGTCGTGAGCGAGGAATACCGTCGGTCGAGGACTTTCTTTGTATCTTCTGCAAGCGCAGAAAGCGCTTCGTCGAAGACATTGTCTTCATGCAGCGCGATCACCCCGAGCCGCCAACCGGTCGCACCGAAATATTTCGAGAACGAATAGACGCACAACGTGTTGCGCGGGCACTTCGCAAACAGCGACACGAAATCGTCGGCAAAGGTGCCATAGACGTCATCCGTGACGACGAAGAGATCGGGGCGCTTTTCGTTGATCACCGCAGTGACCCGGTCAAGATCCTCCGGAGACAGCTTTACCGAGGGCGGATTGCTTGGGTTGACGATACAGAAAACCTTGATGTCCGGATCTTCCAGCTTTGCCAGTTCCGCGTCGCTGAATTGCCAGTCTTCCCCTTCCGCCATGCGGATGTCGACCACCGGCATGTCGTATTCCGGAAGCGGTGGAATCTCCAGGTAGGGCGAGAATATCGGCGTGCCGAGTGCAATCTTGTCGCCTGGTTTGACCAGCCCGTTCTGCTTGAGCGTCTGGAAGATATAGGTCATGGCGGCCGTACCGCCCTCCGTTGCGAAAACGGAGAAGGGCCCCTGCCGCGGCTCGCTGCCGAACATCTCCTCACCGAGATACGCACCGACAATTTTTTCCGCATTTGTCAGCATGCGCGGCGGCACCGGGTAATTGCAGCCCAGGAACCCTTCCACCATTTCATGGAGGAGCTCGTGGCGGTGAATGCCAAGCTGGTCCTTGGCATAGGACAGGGCAGCCCGCAGGAAAGTCGTGCCTTCGCGGTCTTCGTGACGGTGGATGAAATCCTCAAAGCGCAGCAGCATGCCTTCCTTGTCAGGCAGACCGCCAAAACCGCTGTCGAGATAGGAATAGGAGCGTTCTGCTTCCTCGACCGAAAAGTCACCGAGGCGCAGGAAACCGCGCCGGGGATGCGTTGCCAGGAAGTTCGGATTGCCGCGTCCGGCGTTCAGCATCATGCGTTGCGACGCGGAGGACGCGATTTCAATGAGTTTGTCCTTCAGTTCGAAGGGGCTGAGGTCCTGGAACTTGGAATAGTCTTGCGTGCTCATCTGAAATCTCCCGGAGCGACTATTGAGCCGGATTCGTTGAAACGAGGCCGACGATCAGCGGACCCCAGAGGGTCAGCAAAACGTTGGCAACGGCATAGGTGACCGTGAAGGTGACAACCGGCGTGGCATTTTCCGCCTTGCCCATCAGCGCTGCAAAACCCGGGTTGGCGCTGCGGCCCCCGGCAACGCAGGCCAGGGCCTCAATCGGGTTCTGGATTCTCAGAACGTAGTAGGAGAAGAAGAACCCGATCAGCTGCGGAATAAGCGTGACGCCGATGCCGAACAGGAAAATGCTGACACCTTGCTCCTGCAATGTTGTCAACACCTGCGGTCCGGCACTGATCCCGACAACGCCGACGAAGACAGCCAGTCCGAAATCCCGCAGGAAGTTTACCGCACCCGTCGGCAGCGCCGCATAGCGCGGATGCGTGCTGCGCAGCCAGCCGAACAAAAGCCCGGACAGAAGGCAACCGCCGCCGCTTCCGATCGTCACCGGAACGCCGCCGATCTTGAACTCGATCAGGCCGAGCAACAACCCGAGCGTCATGCCGATGCCGAAAAAGATGAAATCGGTCACGGCTGCGGAACTGATAGGATATCCGATCGACTTCTGTACCTTGTTTAGATCGCGCGGACTGCCTGTCAGCTGCAACTCGTCGCCCTTGTGGATTTCAAGGTTAGGCAACAGCGGCAGCTCGCGTCCCATCCGGTTCACACCGGTCACGAACACATCGTGCAAAGCGTTCGATTTTGTGTGGTCGTGAATGCCCTGAAGCTTGCTGCCGGCAAAGTCCGGATTGGTCAGGACGATATGCCGGTTTTCAAGGACAAGTCGGTAGCCATCCGGGGCGGTCGTCTCTGTCCCCCAGTTCATTGCGGCACTGTCGAGTGTGGTGACGAGACCGGTCACGGCAAGTACGTCGCCGGGCAGGAGAGACTTGGCGTCTTCCAGAGAAATCTCCTGGCCAGCACGGAGGACGGCTTCAACTGCAGCGTCGTCCATGGAGCTGTCGAGATCTCCGGCCGATTTCCCTTGCCAGTCGCTGCCCTCCGGCAGTCGGAAAAACCGTGTATCGATCCGTCGTGCGGCATTGAACTGGCCAGGCTCGAGTTCCGTGGCGCCGCCGGACATTTTCTCCGCCAGCTTGAGGGCCTCCTTGCGGATGTCCCAGCGCATCACGGTCGGGAAGAACCAGGTGATCATGATGATCGGCCCGATGGAGCCGAAGATGTAACAGACCGCATATCCGACGGCGATATTGGTCTCCATGATCTGCTTCAGATCCGCTGACACATCCAGCTTCTGAATGGTTTCACCGGCGGTGCCGATGATCGCGGATTGCGTCAGGCCACCGGCTGCGAGGCCGGCCGCGGTCCCCCGGTCAAGTCCGAAACCCCAGGCAAAGGCAAGGACCGTAAACAATCCCAGCAGGCACATGACCGCCGCCGACAGCAGCTGATTGAGCGATTTCAGTGACAGGGCGCGAAAAAATTGCGGTCCGCCCTGATATCCGACAGCGTAGATGAAAAGCGCGAAGAATATGTTCTTGACTGCGCTGTCGATCGTCACCCCGACCTGGCCCAGAACGACGCCCATGATAAGCGTACCGGCGATGCCGCCGAGCACGAAGTTTCCGATCTTCAGTTTGCCTGCAAAATACCCCAGAGCAACGGCGATAAACAAAAACACCAGCGACGACTGGCTCGCCAGCCACTTCAGAATTTCCATCCATGTTCTCCCGCGATAGACGCAACGGAGCGGTACGACAACCTAGGATGCAACTATTACCTCATTTTTACGCTGCGACAATTTGAATTTGCGAAATTGTAAAATTTGTCAATAAGTTAGCATTCGACGATGTTGACAGCGAGGCCGCCTTGCGAGGTTTCCTTGTATTGCTCCATCATGTCCATGCCGGTCTGCCGCATGGTTTCGATGCAGCCGTCGAGCGGTACGAAATGAGACCCGTCTCCGCGCAGGGCGAGCGAGGCCGCAGTGACGGCTTTCACGGCGCCGAGTGCATTGCGTTCAATACAGGGAACCTGCACCAGGCCGGCAATTGGATCGCACGTCATGCCAAGGTGATGCTCAAGGGCAATTTCGGCAGCGTTTTCGATTTGCTCGTTCGTGCCGCCAAGGGCAGCACAGAGCCCGGCGGCGGCCATGGCGGACGCGGAACCGACTTCCCCCTGGCAGCCCACTTCCGCGCCAGAAATGGACGCGTTGGCCTTGATGATGCCACCAACCGCGGCTGCCGTCAGAAGGAAGACACGCACGCCGGCCTGATCCGCGCCTTTGCAATGATCAAGATAATACCGCGTGACGGCGGGGATAACGCCTGCAGCCCCATTGGTTGGTGCCGTCACGACCCTGCCGCCGGCGGCGTTTTCCTCGTTGACGGCCATTGCGTAGACGCCCAGCCAGTCGACGACATTGTGCTCAAACAGCGGATTGCTGCGGCCCTCGCGAATGAGTTGCTGGTAGATGTCCGCCGCGCGCCGTTTCACTTTGAGCCCGCCTGGAAGAATGCCTGACTGGGTCAGCCCCCGGTTGATGCAGGAATCCATCGCCGCCCAAAGCCGGTCGATACCCGCTTCAACTTCTTCGCACGGTTTGTCGCAACACTCGTTCTGCAGCTTCATGGCCGCAATGGAAAGCTCGGCTTCGCGGCCCATTTCGAGCATCTGCTTTGCGGAGGCGAACGGGTAAGGAACGTTCTGCGTGGTCAGCTCATTGACGGGCGCATTGGTGGTCTTGCGCAATTCTGCTTCACTGACCACGAACCCACCGCCGATCGAATAGTAGACGAACGTATCGGCCAGCGATCCGTCCGCATTCAAAAGGTTGAAGGTCATGCCGTTGGCATGCAGAGGCAAGGACGGGCCATAGTCGAAGATGACGTCTTGTTCCGGATCAAAGTCGATCTCCAGCGAGCCGGAAATCTTCAGTTTCCGGTCCCGCCGCAACGCTTCAAGCAGCGGCTCGACCTGATCCGGATCGAGTGTGTCGGGCGTTGCGCCCAATAGACCGAGACAAACCGCCTTGTCCGTTGCGTGCCCCTTGCCGGTGAACGCGAGGGAACCGTGTAGCGTCACGGTGAGGCGCACCGCTTTGCTTTCGGCTCCGGACAGGCCGCGAACTCTCTCCAGATACCGGCGCACGGCGACCATCGGACCAACGGTGTGAGAGCTGGACGGACCGATACCGATCTTGAATATGTCGAATACGCTGATGAACATCTGATCTGAACCCGCGCTGGAAGACTATTCTGACTTGGTCAGCTTTGAGGTCCAAGCTAACAAAAGGCGTCGTTCGGTCCGGCGCTCAAACGGGCAAATTTATGCTGTTTGCGACATCTTCCGATCCGTGGTGGTGGCCCATCTTGGATGATCGCGGAAATTGGAAGGCGTGCGGTGTTGTTTGTGCCTTTTTGCTTTGCTAGCTTGCCGCCTCTTTTGCTGCACGATCCTGTCCCTACGAGCCTTCGATGACCTCTTTGCACCCGTCCGACCTGAATGATGTTTTGAGACATAAGAAAGATGCTTTCCAGATACCCGAAGGCGTCATCTATCTCGATGGCAATTCGCTCGGCGTCTTGCCCAAACATGTCGCGGGGCGGGTCGCTGACGTCGTGACACAGGAGTGGGGTGAGAGCCTGATCCGTGCCTGGAACACCCACAGCTGGATCGATCTGCCGCTGCGCACGGGCGATCGCATCGGCCGTCTGATCGGCGCGCCTGCAGGTAGCGTTGTTGCCTGCGACAGCACCTCGGTCAATGTGTTCAAGGTTCTTTCGGCCGCGCTGTCCCTGAAGCCGGACCGGAAAGTGATTTTGTCCGACAACGGCAATTTCCCGACAGATCTTTATGTTGCGTCCGGATTGAAGGAACTTCTTGGCAGGGGCCACGAATTGAAGATCGTTGATCCAGCCGAGGTTGCATCTGCACTGGACGATACGGTCGCCGTCATGATGCTGACTCAAGTCGACTACCGGAGCGGACGCGTGCACGACATGGCGGCGCTCACACGCAAGGCGCATGGCGTTGGAGCGCTGGCGATCTGGGACCTGGCCCATTCTGCCGGTGCCATAGAGGTCGACCTTGCGGGAGCTGGCGCTGATTTCGCGGTGGGCTGTGGCTACAAATATCTGAACGGCGGTCCCGGTGCACCGGCCTTTCTTTATGTTTCCCCTGAGCATCTGGACAAGGTGACATCGCCTCTGACCGGATGGATGGGACATGAAGCTCCCTTTGCATTCGACCTTGATTACCGGCCAACTGACGGGGTCAATCGAATGACGGTGGGAACACCAGCCATTCTGGCTCTGTCCAGCCTTCACGCGGCGCTTGATGTCTTCGAAGACGTCGACATGGCGGACCTGCGGGCGAAATCAGTTTCGCTCAGTGAGCTTTTCATCTCGGAAGTCGAAGCGACTTGTCCGCAGCTTGTCCTGGCAAGCCCGCGCGATCCGCATGAGCGCGGCAGCCAGGTCTCCTTTAAGTTCGACGAAGGCTATGCCGTGATGCAGGCCTTGATCGCGCGTGGTGTGATTGGTGATTTCAGGGCGCCGGACGTGATGCGCTTCGGCTTCACCCCGCTTTACCTGGCGCATCAAGACATTGTCGACGCAGTCGCCATCCTGGCTGACATTCTGAAGACAGGGAGTTGGGACCGCCCCGAATTCAAGACCCGCGCCAAGGTCACATAGAGTCGATCTGGTTCTGCGTTTCCAGCATGGACAGGAAACGGTCTTCAGGCACCGGCTTCGAATAGAGATACCCCTGGTACCGATGGCAGCCATTCTGGGAAAGCCAGGACCGCTGCTCGATCGTCTCGACACCCTCGGCAACGACACCGGCCCCAAGTGCAGACGCAAGCGACAGGATCAGCTTCACAATTTCGCCTCCGGAAGCAACGTCTTCCATGAACATCCGGTCGATCTTGATGCCGTCGATCGGGTAGTTGTGGAGATAGGCGAGATTTGAATATCCGGTGCCGAAATCGTCGATGACGATCCGATAGCCGGACTTTTTCAGCGTGGCCAGGGTTTCGCGGGCATTCGGAATGTCGCCGAGAATGACGGACTCCGTAATTTCCAGAGAGATCCTGCCAGGCGTGCACCCGGTTTCAAAAGGAAGCGACTGCATCAGGGTGACGAACGAAGAATCTGAGAGTTGCTTCGGCGACACGTTAAGCGCAAGCGGGACCGCGTATTTCAGGTTATGCAACCGCATCTGCAGCCGGGCGACCTGCTCAGCCACCCAGGCTCCAATGTTGTTGATGAGCCCGGTATCCTCCGCAATGTGGATGAAATCGTCCGGCCCGATAAGCCCGCGTTCGGGATGTTGCCATCGCAACAGCGCCTCACCGGCAACCACCCGATCCGTACGTGTACACGCAATTGGCTGATAAAAGAGAACAAACTCGTTCTCACGCAGCGCGCGATCAAGATCCTTCTTCAGGGCCCGGTGTTCGTCTCTCAGCCGACGCATCCGTTCGCTGAACCTGACGCACTTGTTTTTTGCATCGGACTTGGCCTGGTAAAGCGCAAGATCCGCATGCCGCATCAGCTGATCGATGTCCTGCCCGTCATCGGGATAGTGGGCATAGCCGATGCTGAGACCCACACTGCGTTGCTTTCCTTCGATGACACGCGGCGTTGCAAAGGCTTTCAACAAAGATTGCCCGAACCAGTCGCAGCTTTCCTCTCCGGACTTTTCCAGATGACAGATCAGAAATTCGTCGCCACCGAGGCGCGCAATCACATCCTGCCGGCCGGCAAGCGCTTTCAGTTCCTCGGCAACCTGCTGAAGCAAAGCATCGCCCGCTGCATGACCGAGTGAATCGTTGACGAGCTTGAAGTCGTCCAGGTCAAGAAGATAGAGCGTCGCCTTGCGATTTATTTCGTTCGCTGTTTCGAGGATTTGCGTCAAACGCTCTTGAAGATAAGTCCGGTTCGACAGACCTGTGAGCGTATCGTGACTTGCCAGATATTTGGCACGTTCCTTGGTTTCATGCAGCTCTGTTACGTCAGTTTCGTTGACGAGATACGCGAGCTCCCCGGAAGTGGCATCGTGGCAGGCGCGAACGGTAAGCTCATGCCAGCGAGGGCCGGCGTTGGTTTTGACCTGAGCAACGAATTTCAGCGTACGTT
>JGI12316J15310_10000466_pt35 | contig 12901 bp, 9 predicted proteins | sample MarCyaLeptolynsp_FD_15310 | JGI IMG/M metagenome (IMG submission 15310)
AAATCGCATGGAGTGGTTGGCACGAATTGACACCGTTGGGAGAAAACACGGGTAGCATCGCCGCCGGAACTTGTGCGACTAAGCTTGAACCATGGCAAATCAGCAAGAAAATCAGGACGGACCAATGGCGTCAGAAGGTGTTCGCAGCAGAAAAACGGATATTCAGGCGATCCTGTTCGACAAGGACGGCACCTTGCTTGATTTTGATGCGACCTGGGGCCCGGTCTACCGGCAAGCCGCAAGCATTGCCGCCAGGAATGACGCTTCGGACACCGAGCGTTTTCTTTTGGCATCCGGCCTCGATCCGGCGACCGGCAAACCGGCCGCCGGCTCTTTGCTGGCTGCCGGCAACACAGAGGAAATCGCCGAGGCCTGGATCGCCGGTGGCGCGGACTTCAAGCTTGATGATCTGACGGCGAGACTCGACCGACTTTTTATCGACAGGATGCATGATTCCGAGCCCTTGCCCGGGATACGCGAGGCTGTCGACGTGCTCAGGGCGCGCAACTACACGCTTGGCGTTGCCTCCAGTGACAGTGAGGCAGCAATCCGCGCGTTTCTTGCGGGGACCGGACTGGCGCCCCGTTTTTCCTTCGTCACAGGATACGACACGGGCCATGGTCCAAAGCCCGAACCGGGAATGGTGCATGGATTTGCGGCAGCGATCGATCTCCCCGCCTCAAGCATTGCCGTCATCGGCGACAACATGCATGACATTGACATGGCCCGCTCGGCCGGCGCTGGCCTGACAATCGGAGTCCTGACGGGCACCAGCCGGCGCGAAGATCTCGAACCGCATGCGGATGCAGTGCTGGAAAGCGCCGCCGATCTGCCTGCCTTCCTTTTCGCAGACGCATAGACAGCCAAAGAACGCAGCCACGTTGCAACCCGGCTGGTTGGCAGATTAGACAAGCAGGGTCATATCGTCGAGAATGACACCATACTTGGACGTCACGACAACTTCGTCGACGTCGTCGAAAATCTCGTCTGACAGCGAGAGCGTCTTTTCCTTGTTCGCCCGGAAACGGAAGTCTTCCGTACCGACGAGGTCACCATCCAGATAGCCTTCGATCGTAACCGTGGTCTTGCCCCGCCCGATCAGCGTAAAGACGGCCTCCTCGAAATCAAAGCTATCGCCGTCGGCACGGGCAAAGGACAGGCTGTCGCCGTAGCTTCGCCCTGCAAGTTCCCCTTCCGCAACGCCTTTCGAGCGTGTGGTTCCATAGGTGTTGGCAAAAACGAACCCGTCTTCTTCGTCAAACCAGCGGCACTGTGCCCCATCTTCGAAACCAATATGCGTTTCAACAGGTTCTGCACCTTCGCCCTCGACCGTAATTTCAACCTCCGCCGTGTCGGTGCCGCCGTTGCCGTCGGATATTTCGTAGACGAAGACATCGGTTGCCGTTTCGCCGTCATAAAGACCATCAAACGCACCGTTCGGATCGTAGGTGAATGTGCCGTCGCTGGAGAATGTGACAAGCGCACCGGACGCAAGCACTGCAGTTCCATCGGAACGGCCGGCCAGGGTCTGCAGCGAGATTTCTCTCCCGTCGGCATCACTGTCATTGTCGAGAAGGCGGCCACTGACCGCACCGGTCTCGCTGGTGGCATAGAAATCATCGGCGGCGACTGGGTCTGCGTTGCCGCCGACGGCGCCCCCGGCCTCCAGCACCAGCGACACGTCATCGATGTAGAAAGGTTTGTCCCGGCGCGACGTCACCACGACCTCGTCGACGCTGTCAAATCTCTCGTCGAGTTCGAGTTCAAACACACCTTTTGAATTGATCCTGGCCTTCACGCTGCCAACAAGTTCACCATCGTCATAGGCTTCGATCTTGACGCGTGCGCGCCGAGTCTCCGACTGAAGCAGAAGACTGTCGAGATCAAAGTCCGAACCGTCAGCCGTGATGGTGAAACCGGTGGTCGCGCCGGAGAGATCTCCGGAAAGTTGACCGCTTGAGGTGACATTGACACCAGTCAACGAGAACCCTGCCTCGCCGGTATAGGCGCCAGGTGCCAGACCTTCGAAATCGATCACGACAGGCTTGTCCGTGCCAGGGATCGGATCTGGAAGCGGTTCTTCTACCGGCGGGGACTCGCCATCGATACTCAGGTTCACCGTTGCCGTGTCGAAACCACCTTTGCCATCGGACACCTGATAGGTGAAACTGTCTGCACCCGTTTCACCAGTTTCCAGGCCGTCAAACGCCCCGTTCGGGTCATAGTCGAATGTGCCGTCTTCATTGACCGTCAGGCGCGCGCCGGAAGCCAGGGTAATCTGAGTGCCAACGTTAGTAGCGATGCCGTTGACATCGACAACTGTCAGCGCGTCGCTGTCAGCATCGGTATCGTTGGAAAACAGATTGGCAGAAATGGTGCCGCTTTCTGCGACGCTGAACGCGTCATCCACAGCATCGGGCGCGGAGTTGTCTTGCGACCCCTCGATGGTGATCGTGACCGTCGCCGGTTCGGAATTGCCCGCACCGTCGCTGGCGACATAGGTGAAGGTCTCCGTTGCGGTTTCCTCATCGCCCAGATGATCGAATGCACCGTTCTGATCATAGGAGAACGTGCCGTCCGCATTGACCGTCAGGAGTGCACCGGACTCCAGAACGATCTCCGACCCGACCGAAGCGGACGACCCATTGACCGAGGCGACCGACAGAGCGTCACCGTCCGCATCCGTGTCGTTGGCCAGAAGGTTTTCGCCCGTCAGCAGGCCGTCCTCGTCGACCGTGTATCCGTCGTCGGCAGAGACAGGTGCGGTGTTGTCGTGCGACCCCTCGATGGTGATCGTGACCGTCGCCGGTTCGGAATTGCCTTCGCCGTCGCTGGCGACATAGGTGAAGGTCTCCGTTGCGGTTTCTTCATCACCCAGATGATCGTACGCACCATTCTGGTCATAGGAGAACGTGCCGTCCGCATTGACCGTCAGGAGTGCACCGGACTCCAGAACGATCTCGGACCCGACCGAGCCGGACGAGCCATTGACCGAGGCGACCGACAGAGCGTCGCCGTCCGCATCCGTGTCATTGGCCAGAAGGTTTTCGCCCGTCAGCAGGCCGTCCTCGCCGACTGTATAGGCATCGTTGTCGGCGTCGGGTGCGGTGTTTTCGTCGGCTTCCAGCGTGTCCAGAATGGACTGGTAACTGACAGTTTGATCCGCAAAGCCCAGCCACTCCACCGTTATATCCACAAGATCAACGGCGACATTGATCACTTGCAGGAATGATCCGCTCACCGCGAAGCTGTAGTCGGACAAGTCCCCCGAAAAGAGGACAGTGTCCGAACCTGATCCGCCGAAATACGTATCGGAGCCCTCGCTGTCGTGGAAGGTGTCGTTGCCGCCATTTCCGGTCAGAACATTGTCCGCGCTGTTGCCGTAGAAGGTTTCAGACCCGGCGCCGCCAATTGCATTCTCAATGACAGTGCCTTCCGCGATCGTCAGGTTTCCAGTGCGCCCACCGATATTGGATGCGGTGACCGATGTCGCCTGGCTATCATTGGCGATGAGACTGATCAGTGAGTTGTTGCCGTAACCCGAAAGGTCGAGCGTATCGATGCCGCCGCCATCGACTAGTGTCGACGCTGTCTTGTTGGCGTAACTCGACCACTGCGCCCAGATGTCGCTGACATCCGAGGTCACCGTCGTGTTGAAGCCCCAGGTCGTGTTTTCCGTAAAAGCATTGGCGACCCCGAACCCCTGGGAGCCATAGATCGCGTCCAGCGCCATCCAGTCGACGGACATCGGTGTCTGCAAGAAAGCGCCGGAGGCATCGACATTGGTGTTCTCGCTTTGGCTGAAATAGGACATCATCGATGCCTGCCAGCTGTCATTCGCGAAATTGTTGCTTTGCCCGAATGTTGCCGAGCCGTTGTAGTTGCCCTGGTGGCCGAGACCGAGCGCGTGGCCAATTTCGTGGAAGATCGTCTGAAGCGTGTAGTCGTTATACGTTGAGGTACCGCCTGACCATGAGCTGGCGACATTCACATAACTGGTCGCGATGGTGCCGTTGCTGTAGTAGCTGTAATTCGCCCAGGCGCCGGACGAGTCGTCCCTGAAAAAGAAATCGACGTCAAACGTACTTGTTGATGTCGTTTCCTCAAAATCGATGCCGAGAGTTGCCTCGAAAAGCTTGAACGCCTCGCGCACCAGCACCTTGCGGTCTTCAGTGATGCCGTTGCTGTCTGCCGAAAAACCGGAAACGTTGTAATAGAGCACACCATTGTTGGCGTCAGTGCCCGACGAACCGAGATTGTGCGAAAGGGTTCCGTTGGAATTGGACGTATTCAAACCCTTGTCAGCCCAGTAGCCGCTGGTCAGATAATCGGCCATGTCACCAAGCGTCGCAGTGGCCGCTGAGGCCCCAGATGTATTGACGCCGCCTTCGGACTCCGCATTGAGCGTGACACTGCCCTCCTCGCGCGCGCCGCACCCGGGACAGGGACAGGTCTGGTCATGCAGAATGGCGCCGTCATCGCCGACGACGGGAGCAAAGGCTGAAAAGACCGCTTCCGATGCGCCAGCCGCGCCTTCCTGCGGTCCCGCTTCATCCGATTGAGACGATGTGCTTTCAACTCCGGCCACTGTATCCGAGGTGTGCTGTCCGTTGCCTGCGTCAGGCACTTCCGGCTGACCCGCCGCCGCACTGCTGTCTCCCTCGTCACCGAAAAGCGCATCGAGCAGTTTTTTGACCGGTCCGGCCTCCTCGCCTGCTTCCTCATTGCTTGATGGAGTTCTGAGACCCGGGCCGCTGCTTTCCGCCTTGTCTGCAGAGTTGTCCTCGCCCGAAGTGAATATGGTTTTCCACGCTGGCCTGTCTCCGAGAAACTGCATCCACGTTGCCGCGACAGAGCCTTCGGAAGCCTCATCGCTTAAACGGTCCTCAATCGCGGAAATACCTTGCGTCAGCTCCGACTGCCAGTGTCCTGACTTGAATTTGGTGGCAACCGAAAAACCAAATGCGGCCTTGGGGATGACCGGCCCGTTTTTGAAACCGAAGGAAAATGCCGGATGCATGCAGCCTCGCAAATCAGATTGCTCAAGATCCGCTTGTTGAAAAATTTAAAGCAGATATCGGTCACTCTGTTTGAGGCACTCAAAACATTCCACCAACTCCCGGTATATATAAACAAGACATACAAAGTATAATTTTTTAAAATTTAACTCATTTTATCTAATTATACTTCTTATTTATAATTAACTACCCGTAAAAACAAAATAGAAAAACAATTAACATCGGAAAAGCACCTTGAAAGATTTGATTTTTCGGTTTGGTGGAGCAGTAAATTTACCAATGAACAAGCTACCCAACTAATCCAATGAATCCCCTAACGGCACCTCGGAAGTCTGGGTAAGCGAACAAAATAATTCCAAAAAAGTCCAAATTTCCCGGCTTTCGCCAGCCGTTTGGATGCGCACCAACCCCGTCCACCGCGATCAGAGTTTCGCAAAGAGGACGGTATTGCGACAAAAACAAATATTGTATACAAGCGCGCACAATAGTTTTCCGTTACAACAGGTGTCACAGCACCTCCTTTCCGACACCCGGTTCCCGACAAAGCGAGGCAGACCCGTCCATGTCTAAGATCAAAGTCGACAAGCCCGTCGTAGAACTCGATGGCGACGAGATGACACGCATCATCTGGGCATTCATCAAGGACAAACTGATCCACCCCTATCTTGATGTCGATCTGCTGTATTACGACCTCTCGATTGAAAAGCGCGACGAAACAGACGACCAGATAACAGTCGACGCCGCCAAGGCGATCAAGCAACACGGGGTGGGCATCAAATGCGCGACGATCACGCCCGATGAAGCTCGCGTCGAAGAATTCGGATTGAAGCGCATGTACCGGTCCCCGAACGGCACCATCCGCAACATCCTCGGCGGCGTTATTTTCCGCGAACCCATCATCATGCGGAACGTGCCGCGCCTCGTACCAGGATGGACGCAACCGATCATTGTCGGCCGTCACGCGTTTGGCGACCAGTACAGGGCAACTGACTTTACCTTCCCCGGTAAGGGAAAGCTGACAATCAGGTTCGTCGGCGAGGATGGAACGGAAATCGAGCGGGATGTCTTCGACTCGCCCTCGTCCGGCGTCGCGATGGCCATGTACAATCTGGACGACTCGATCCGCGACTTTGCCCGCGCGTCGCTGAACTATGCGCTTCAGCGCAAGGTTCCCTGCTACCTCTCCACCAAGAACACGATCCTCAAGGCCTATGACGGCCGTTTCAAGGATCTGTTCCAGGACATCTATGAGGCCGAATTCAAGGACGCATATGCCGAGGCAGGCATCTGGTACGAGCACCGCCTCATCGACGACATGGTTGCTTCCGCTCTCAAGTGGTCCGGCGGCTATGTCTGGGCCTGCAAGAATTATGACGGCGATGTCCAGTCCGACACGGTCGCCCAGGGTTTCGGGTCGCTCGGCCTGATGACATCGGTCCTGATGACCCCGGACGGCAAGACGGTCGAAGCCGAAGCTGCGCACGGCACGGTCACCCGTCACTACCGCCAGCATCAGAAGGGCGAAAGCACCTCGACTAACTCGATCGCCTCAATCTTTGCCTGGACACGCGGCCTGGCGCACCGCGCCAAGCTTGACGGCAACGATGACCTGGCACGGTTTGCGAAGACGCTGGAAAAGGTCTGCGTTGACACCGTGGAAGCCGGTTTCATGACCAAGGATCTTGCCTTGCTCGTCGGGCCGGACCAGAGCTGGCTGACCACGACCGGCTTCCTCGACAAGATCGACGAAAACCTGGCTGGGGCGATGGCATCAGCCTGACCGGGACGGCTTACAGCGCCAAGATGTGACCTGCATCCTATTTCCGGGGCGACACCGAGGTTAGATTTCAGGGTCAGCTCAGGCGTCACGGCCTGAGCCTCAACTCCAAGCACGTGCACACGTTGCACAAACGCGAATGAGGGACACCATGATCGAACTCTTCGGCGCCGACTATTCGGTTTACGTGCGCTCTGCGCGCCTTGCACTGGAAGAAAAGGGACTGGACTATACCCTGTCGCCGATTGACGTGTTCGCGCCGGAAGGCGTTTCGGAAGACTATCTTGCACTCAACCCGTTCGGAAAAATCCCGGCGTTCAAGCACGACAGTTTTGTTCTCTTTGAGACAAGTGCCATTCTTCGCTATGTAGACGAAGCGTTTGACGGACCGTCCTTACAGCCTTCTGCTGCCGGTGAGAGGGCCGTCATGAACCAGATCCTCTCTATCCTCGATTCTTACGCCTACCGGACATGTGTCTGGGAAATCTATGTTGAACGCGTTGCCAAGACCCGCGATGGCACCGCCGCCGATGAGGTCAGGATTTCTTCCGCGCTTGGTGAGGCGCGAACGATTGTCAGCACATTGGAAAGCCTGATTGAACCCGGCCCCTTCATGCCTGGAACGCGGCCTTCTCTGGCAGACTGCCACGCCGCTCCGATGTTGCACCTCTTCGCGCAGGCCGAGGAAGGCGTGATGCTCTTGAAAAGAGCGCCAGGTCTGTCGAACTGGTTGGACAACATGCGCTCACGGCAGAGCTTTCAAGATACAACGCCGAGGCAGAGCCCCGAATAGCCCTCAAACGCCGAGCGCAAAATCGAGGGCAGCCTTGGCATGCAGCGCCGTCGTATCAAAAGCCGGAATTTCAAAATCTTCCTGGGAAACCAGCAACCCGATTTCCGTACAGCCGAAGATCACACCGTCCGCACCGGCCGCACGTTCCTTTTCCACGACATCCAGAAAAGTCTGCTTGGAATCCGCCCAGATCTCGCCCTGGCAAAGCTCTTCGTAAATGATCCGGTGGATTTCGGCCCGGTCGTCGTCGGAGGGAACCTGAACGGAAACACCGTGTCTGTCTTCAAGGTGCCCCTTGTAGAATTCCTGCTCCATCGTATAGGCCGTTGCCAGCAACAGCGGACGGGAGCACCCGGCCTCCCTGATGGCGGGCGCAGTCGCATCCGCGATATGAAGAAGCGGGATATCGATTGCGCCCTGAACCTCTTCAGCCATCTTGTGCATGGTGTTGGTGCAGATGATGAGACAGTCTGCCCCACCCCTTTCAACCTGGCGGGCTGCGGCCATTATGGCCTGGGTTGCCTTGTCCCAGTCCCCCGCCGCCTGAAAAGCAGCAATTTCTGCAAAATCAAAGGACCATGTCAGACATTTTGCGGAATGCAGGCCACCCAGACGTGCGCGCGCCATCCGGTTCAGATACTGATAGTAGGTGACAGTGCTTTCCCAGCTCATTCCGCCAAGCAATCCGATGGTTTTCATGTTAGCGTTTCCGGGTTTCAGGGAGTGTTTCATTTAAAGTCGGATGTCAGGGAAAACAATAATGCGCAAGAATTTGAAACCATACGCGTTCTCGAACTTTTTTCATTGCCTCACGATCACGATGCTAAGCCTGTTTCTGGTCACGGGCTCCACACTAGGTGCTGCGGCGCAGTCCGTCTACGAACCGCCGCGCGGCTCCGCGGAACGGCGCGACATCCTCAACGCAATCCGTCCGATGGTGGAAGCGCGCGTCGGTCCGCCGGTTGAGTTTGTCGTGAGCTGGATGAGGTCAGGCGCGGGCTGGGCATTCGTCAATGTCAATCCGCAGCGGCCAGGCGGCAGCAAGATTGACCCGTTTCTGACCACCTTCGCCAGCCAGGCAGAATATATGGACGGCCTTTCCACCTATGCCCTGCTGCGCTTCCAGTATAACCGCTGGAACCTGGTTGATTTCGTGGTCGGTCCCACCGACGTGTTCTGGCAGGGCGACCCGCTCTACGCGCAGGTGCCTCCCGGACTAACGCCTTATTGATCAGAAAAACCACATCCGGGTGACCGCTATTTCACGTCTGTTTGGGTGGCTCCGGTTCTGTTTCTTCTTGAAAAGACAGCTCTGGCTCGTCGCTGCCTTCGTTTGAAGAAGCGTAAACCCCTGCCTGGTGGAGCTCTTCTTCTGCGAGCTCTCCCAGCACCTTCTTGCCCTCGTGAACGCGCTCGCGCGCCTCGTCCATGATTTTCTTTGCAAGTGAGGCATCCTTGTCCAGCAGCCGATGCAGTGCCTCAGATTCAAGAACAAGCAGCTGGCAGTCCCGATAGGCCGTCACGGTTGCCGTTCGCCGGCTCTGGTTGATGAGGGCCAGTTCGCCGAAAAAACTACCCTCCCCGAGAAAAACCGTGTCGTGCTTGAGGTTGATCGCCACCTCGCCCTCCGAGATGAAATACATTCTGTCCGCAACGTCGCCCTGCGCGGCAATAATCCCGCCCTTGCGTACCGTCTGTGCCTGCAGAAGCTTCGACACTTCGGCGATTTCGGTCGCCTTCAGATCCTCAAAGAGGGGCACGCGGGCCACCATGGACCAGGTCACCACGAAATCGCGGGAATGAATCTCGCGGGCAAAGGCCGAGGCGATGATCCCGACTGGCAGCGCAATCAGGCCATACCCCATGAGCATGACGAAACTTCCGAGCAATTTGCCAAGGTTGCTGACCGGCACGACATCACCGTATCCCACGGTCGTGATGGTCGTGATCGCCCAGTACATGCCGTGCAAAATGCTGCGGAATTTCTCCGGCTGAACATTGTGTTCAACAAGATACATCAGCGTGGCAGACAGCAGGATCACGCCAAAGATGATCATGCTCGATCCGAGCAACGCTTTCCGCTCCCCCACGACAGCAGAAATCAGAGATCTGAGCGCGGGTGAATAGCGGGCGAGCTTCAGGAAGCGCAACAGGCGCAGGATCACGACAATGGTGACCGCCTGGTTGGGCAGAAACAGCACGAACAGAAGCGGCAACGCGCCGATCAGATCGATGATTGCGTCTGGATGAACAGCATAACGCAGACGCGACCAGAGCGGGCCATAACGGCGGAGCGGCGGATGAAGGTCGGCAACATAGATCCGCAGAACGTATTCGACCAGAAAAACGAATCCACTGCCAAGCTGGACAAAGCGAAGATGATGGCCGAGCGTGGCCCGCACCTGCGGAACTGTTTCCAGGACCGCAAGCACAATGTTCAAGAGAATGAGAAAGACCAGGAAATGGCGCAATGAACGCGCTGCAACCCGCCTTTTGCCTGTGTCTTCAAGCACTTCATAAAGTGCCCGCTTCAAGCTTTGGTCCTGCACCGCTTGCTCCACTCTCGCATCCCGCACATTCATGAATAGCCCAACATCGGCCCGTGAACCAAGAATTCTGTGAGCGGTTCCAGCAAAAACAAGAACTTGTGCGGCCCAAACTGATATCAAACAGGTCAGGCCGTTACTGATTCGGGGAAATCGAAATTACCAAATCGCTCTCGATATCTGGTGAAGTCGCTTCCGCTTCCAAGCCGGCAAATCGGGCGGCGTCACGGAATGGAAGTATCGATTTGCTGCGTTTTGTTGGCGCGATCGGTATCATTCAGTTCCACTGCGATGTTGCCGGTGGCTGGATCGGTCTGGCAGCACTACCGATGTTTATCATGCTGCTGGTGTACTACGGTGCTGGCAAACCAATCGCGCAACAGGCAAGGCGATTGCTTTTGCCCTGGCTTGCCTGGAGCGTGCTCTATGCGTGTATGAAATACACACGCAGCGTCATCAGCGATGCGCCCCTCTCGAGCGAATTTGCTCCGTGGATGGTTCTGACCGGAGCATCACTGCACCTTTGGTTCTTGTCATTTTCATTTCTGTTTCTGCTGCTTTGCGTCCTCATCCCGAAGCGAACACCATTGCCCCTGCTCACATTTGTATGCGTGTTGCTCTCAGGCGCGTCCCTTTGGATCAGCGACACGAACCACCTGCTCATCCCACTCGTGCAGTGGTTACCCGTCGTTCCTGCCGCTTTCGCCGGTCTTCTGATGCAACGTTTCAGAAATGAAACCGTTGTCCCGGTCGCCTTGGCCTGCAGTGCCATCGTTGCCCTTTATTTTGGCCTGGACCCCATGACGCCGCAACTCGCGATAGCCGGCTTCGCCGTCGCGCTCGCAATCGCCGTTCCGATACCGCAATCAAAGATTGTCGACACCTTGTCCGGGCTGTCGCTCGGTATGTATCTGGTTCATCCCGCCGTGATGGTGTTCACCCTTATTTTCGTCGCCAAGCACGAGGCTTTGTTCTTCCCGATCGTGGTTCTCGGTTCAATTCTGATTACGGCTCTGCTCAAACGGTTTGCGCCTGCAATCGTTTAGGCCGCGGATAGCGGCATGGAAGCCGTCGCGACAAGCAATGGGCGGAGCTGAGGTCTTCCGGATCTTGTCATGGCAGGATCGAAGCACTGCCGCCTCTAACGCCTGTATTCGCGAAGGCCGGTGCCTCACAAGGTCACGCTTCCCACTCGATCACGCCGTTCACGCAAAGCTGTGAGAATCGGGCGTCCCAATGTGATTGGGCAAAATTGTCGCAGATCCCATCTCTAGGTCACGGACCCATAAACGAGGCCGAAATGGTTTGAGGCGGCTTGCCTATCGTCAAGGAGCGGAAGCGCAGGAAATGCGGCGCATTTTCAAGCATTTCGCACCGCGGAGGAGGAGCAAGCCGGTCAAATCCGAAGGACATGGAAATCGCTTCACCCCGCGGCGTCAGTGTGCTTGACCGGGCAATAAGCCCGCTCCGCACACCCTTCCTAACGGGATTTCGCCATTTCGCATGCCATTTCAGTCTCATTTATGGGTCCGTACCCTAACGTGGGCACAACCTACAAGGAGAATGACATGACAATAGAAACGAACAAAGCCCGTGCCGCAGAGACTTCACCGCATCACGTGGTTCTGAAAATGCTGATTGTCTCGACCTTCGCATCCGCCGCTGCCTTGGCTTTGGCTGCAGCACTGAACTGATCCATCTCCAGTAATTTCCAATGAAAAAAGCGTGCCGTTCAGGCACGCTTTTTCATTTTCAGCAACCACAAGCGTCGATTACAGACCGGCGAGATGGGTCTCGATTGCCGCAATCGCGGAACCTGCCTTCGAGCCATCCGGGCCGCCAGCCTGCGCCATATCCGGCCGCCCACCGCCGCCACGGCCGCCAAGCGCTTCCGAACCGATCCGAACGAGGTCGACAGCGCTGACCTTTTCGGTCAGATCACCTGTCACGGCTGTCACGATCGCGGCTTTGCCGTCCTCCGCCACACTGATCAGGATGACGACACCGGACCCCAATTGGGCCTTGGCTTCGTCGGCCATACCCTTCAGGTCTTTCGGGTTGATCCCCTCCACGGCGCGCGCCATTACCTTGAACGCACCGGCATCCTTCACGGGTGCAGAACCATTGCCGCCGCCACCCATCGCGAGTTTTTTCTTTGCGTCGGAGAGTTCCTTTTCGAGTTTGCGACGCTCGTCCACAAGCTGTGCGACGCGCGCGGGAACATCATCCGCACCTATTTTGAGCAGCGCTGCAATCTCGCGCATCCGCTTGTCCTGCGCATCGAGATAGCTCCGGGCCTCAGTCCCGGTCAGGGCCTCGATGCGGCGTACGCCTGCCGCGACCGCACTTTCCGATACCAGCGTGACCAGTCCGATATCTCCTGTCCGCCGGACATGCGTTCCGCCGCAAAGCTCAAGCGAATAGGACTTTCCTTCCTTGTCGCCATGCAACGCGGTTCCCATGGAGACAACGCGCACTTCCTCGCCGTATTTTTCCCCGAAGAGAGCCATCGCACCGGCTTCGATCGCATCGTCTACCGCCATCAGGCGAGTCTCTACGGGAGCATTCTGCAAGATGATCTCGTTGGCAAAGGTTTCGACCGTTGCCAGTTCACCATCGTCCATCGGCTTGGGATGCGAAAAATCGAACCGCAGCCGGTCCGGTGAAACCAGCGACCCTTTCTGGACAACATGGTTGCCTAGAACCTCGCGCAGCGCTTCGTGGACCAGGTGGGTTGCGGAGTGATTGGCCCGCACAGCACTGCGAC
>JGI12316J15310_10000101_pt32 | contig 12866 bp, 11 predicted proteins | sample MarCyaLeptolynsp_FD_15310 | JGI IMG/M metagenome (IMG submission 15310)
CGCGGTGCTCGTCGATGAGCCCAAGGACGAAGACGGGGCCGCCCTCGCCCGCAGCGCGGACGACCTGGCCAAGATCTCTTCGATTGCGCGGGAGGCGGCCGGCCTGGACGAGGAGCGCGGCGACCGGATCGAGGTGCACTCGGTCCCGTTCGCTCGCGAGCCGCTGCCCGAGCTCGGCGAAGGCGAGGAAGAACCTGCCGGCGAGGCCGAGCCCTCGATCCCGGTTGCCTACTACGCCGCCGCCGGAGCGGGCGGCCTCGCGCTGTTCGTCCTGTTCTTCATGGTGCTTCGCTCGCGCCGCAAGAAGAAGGACGCCGAGCAGGAAGAGCGCGAGGAGGTTGTCGCCACCACGCTGCCGATGACGGTGGAAGAGCTCGAGGCCGAGCTACCCGGCGGAGCGGTGGAGGACGACGAAGACCTCCTGCCCAGCGAGCTCCCGCAGGATGCAACGCCGCTGGACCGCGCTGCGATGGCCGCGGTGACCAACAGCGAGCTTGCCGCCCGCGTGCTGCGAACGTGGCTCGCTGGCGCCAAGAAGTCGAACGACCCCGCCGCCAACGACGACGAGTACGAGGAAGCTGCCTGACATGCCGACCCTGCCCGACGAGCTGCACGACGAACACAAAGCCGCAGTCCTGCTGCTGAGTCTCGAGAAAGACGTGGCCCGTCGGGTGCTTCGACACTTCACGGACGAGGACCTTCGTCGTCTCACCGAGGTCGTCGAGAAGATCCCCGAGGTCGATGACGGTGTCGTCGACGATGCGTGCGAGCAGTTCCTTCGCGCGATGCGCTCGCCGGTCACCGCCGGCAGCCAAGGTGAATACGTCCGCAAGCTCGTCACCGATGCCGTCGGCATGACGCGCGCCCGCGAGGTCTTCGATCCGGGGCCGGTCATGCCCCCGGCGATGGAAGCACTGCGAGCAGCGCACGCGCCCACCCTCGCCGAGCTGCTCGAGGGCGAGCACCCCCAGATCGCCGCCGTGGTGCTGTCTCAGCTTCCCGAGGCCAAGGCGGCCCAGGTGCTCTCGGCCCTGCCCGAGGAGCAGCAGCACGACTTGATCGGCCGCATCTTGAAGATCGAAGACGTGCCGGTCCAGCAGGTCGAGCTCGTCTCCGAGGCGCTGGCCAAGGCACTGGAGTCCGCCGGCGGTGTCGCTGCTCTGGACGCCCGCGCCGAGTTCGACGCGGTGCGCTTCACCGCCTCCATCCTCAACGAAATGCCCTCCGACTCGAGCGACTCCATCCTCGACGCACTGTGCGAGGGCGACGACGAGATGGGGACCAAGGTACGCGAGGCGATGTTCACCTTCGAAGACCTCGCCCGGCTCGGTGTCCGCGACCTGCAGCTGCTCATGCGCGACATCGACAACGACACGCTGCTCATCGCGCTCAAGACCGCCAACGAGGAGCTTCGCGGCAAGCTGCTTTCGGGTGTGTCTGCCCGGGCCGCCAAGCAGATTCTCGAAGAGCTGCCGTTGCTGCCGCCCACCAAGCTCTCCGACGTCGAGAACGCGCAGCGCGAGGCGGTCGAGGTCGCCATGCGCCTGGCCGAGGCCGGCAAGCTCGTCCTGCCCGGCGGCGGATCGGAGGAGCTGGTGTGAGCGCGCCACGCCCCTATCGTCCGGTGGCGTCGGCTCCCCCGGCGCGCGATGCCGGGGCCGCACTCGCCCGCGCCCCGCACCGCGACGGGGCGGCGGGACCCCGCGCCTTCACACCGCTTCCCGAAGACGGAGGCGTACCCGACGCGCGCCAGCGGCTGCTCGAAGCCGAACGTGTCACGCAGCTCGAGGGCAAGAAGCTGCAGGCTCAGCAGAGCGACCTGGAGGCCCTCATCACCCGCTACACGCAGACGATTGCCCTGCTCGACGAGACGGTGGCCAAAGCCGAGGTCGTGCTGGCGCGAGATGCCGTTGCGGTCGGCATGCTGGTCGCGGAGGAGTTGATCGGGCACACGCTGGCGGTGGACGCCAAAGCGGTCGCCGAGCTAGTGCACGCCGCGTTGCGGCAGGTCCCCGACGAGCCCGGAACCCGCGTGCGAGTCAGCGCCGACGATCTTCCGCGCATCGAGCTGGTCCTGGCGGGCACCAAGCGGGCCGGACTGTCTGTTGTGGGCGACCCCGAGTTTGGACCCGGCGACTGCGTCGTCGAGTCACCGAGCCTCGTGGTGGACGCGCGCGTTCGCGAGAAGATCCACGCGATCGCCACCGCACTCGCGGAGACGGTCTCGCCCGACGAGTGCCTCGCGACGCACGACGAGGTCTCGATGGACGAGGCGATGCCTTCGGTCATTGACGCGCCCCCGCCGGCTCCGACCGATCCCGGCCCGGAGGCGATCTCCCTCGATGCCATCGGACAGGACGGTGAACCGTGCTGACCGACGTCCTTCGCGACCAGATCGAGGGCGTCGCCCGCACGTATGCCGCCGGTGTCCCCCACGGACGGGTGCTCCGCGCCGCCGGCACCGTCATCGAAGCGTGCGTGCCCGGCACGAAGATCGGCGACCTCGTTCGCATCGAGCGAGACGTCGGTGACCCGACCATCGCCGAGGTGGTCGGATTTCGAGAGTCGACGGCCCTCGTCATGCCGTTCGGCGACATGGCGGGCGTCTCCCCGGGCGTTCGGGTTCGGCCGCACGGCGGCGCGTCCGATGTCGCCGTCGGGCCACAGCTGGTCGGGCGCGTGATCGATCCCTTCGGACTGCCCCTCGATGGTCGCCCGGCTCCGGTTTGCGCCGAGCGTGCCCCGACCGACGGCGGCGCTCCAGCCCCCCACCTTCGCGCCAGCATCGACACGCCGTTCGAGACCGGCGTGCGCGTCGTCGATGGGCTGTTGACCGCCGGCCGCGGTCAGCGAGTCGGGCTGTTCGCCGGCGCGGGCGTCGGCAAGACGGTTTTGATCCGTCAGATTGCCCAGCAGTCGAGCGCCGACGTCAAAGTCATTGCGCTCATCGGCGAGCGCGGCTGTGAGGTCGCGGACATGGTTGCGCACTTCGACCTGTCCAACAGTGTCCTCGTCGTGGCGACGTCGGATCGCTCGCCACTCGAACGAGCTCGGGGAGCGCTGACCGCCACTGCGATCGCGGAGCACTTCGCCCACGGCGGCGCCAACGTGATGCTCGTCATCGACTCGCTCACGCGCTACGCGATGGCCCTGCGCGAAGTGGGCTTGGCCGCAGGCGAGCTACCGGCGACCAAGGGTTATCCGCCGAGCGTCTTCGCCACCATGCCGCGGCTGCTCGAGCGGGCGGCATCCCTGCGGTCTGGCGGCTCGATTACGGCCTTTTATACGGTGCTCGTCGAGGGTGACGATCTGTCCGATCCGGTGGCCGATTCGGCGCGCTCGCTGCTCGACGGCCACATCGTGCTGTCGCGTGACCTCGCCGGCCGCGGGCACTTCCCTGCGGTCGACGTCTTGGCCAGCGCATCGCGGGTCATGCGGCAAGTCGCCGACCCGGCTTCGGTCGAGCTCGCCGACGCAGCGCGGGCCACCCTCGCCACCCGTCGGGACGCGGAGGAGCTGCGCAGCCTTGGCGCCTACCAGCCCGGCCAAAACGAAGCGTTCGACCGAGCGCTCGCCCTGGGCCAACGCCTCGACATTTGGGCCCGCCAGCGCCCCGACGAGCGCAGCGACCTCGAGACCGCCCGCAGTGACCTGCGCGAAGCCCTGACTCCGCCGGCGCCAGCTCCCAGGCCCGCCAACCGTCTCAGGAGGCCGAAGTGAAGCTGGCCCGACGTCTCGCCACGCTGCGCCGACTGCAGCGGCTGCGCAAGCTCGAACGCGATCGACTCGCGGCCTCGGCGACCGAGTCGGGCCGCGTTCTCGAGCAAGCCCAACGCATGAGCGCACAGGTGCAGGCGGAGCTGGACGCGATGCACGCCGACTTCGCCCGCCAAGTCGGCTCGATTCGCCACCCGCGCGAGCTCGAGCTCATCGGTGACGAGCACGACATTGCCCTCGCCGCTCTGGCCGAGACCCATCAATCGATCAGCCGCGCCCACCGTGCCCACGACCAGCGCCGCGCCGACTTGGTGCGCGCCGAAGGCCGGCTCGCCGTCACCGAAACCCTCGTCTCGCGCAGCCGCGACGCCCTTCGCCGAGCTGCCGATCGTAGCGAACAGGCCACGCTCGACGACCTGGCCCCCACCCGAAAGAAGGCCTCCCCGTGAGCACCATCTATCACCTCATCAATCGCAACCGGATCGGTCCCGCCCCCGAGCGCAACGACTTCGACCTGCCCGGATCCAGCGACAAGGAGCGCCGCTTCTCCGGAGCCCTCGACGACGCGCGCCGGGACCTTCAGCGCGATCTGGACCGCCGCGACCGAGAGCGTCACGCTCGCGAAGACCGAGAGCGCAAGTGGACCCCCGATCCGGGTCACGTCGACGTGCTCGACGCCCGCTCCCGGCTCGACCGATCCGGTGCCCGGCTCCCTGGAGGAGTGCCCTCGGCGACGCGTGACGGTTCCCCGCAGCAGATCACGATCTCCTCGGCGAGCACGTCGACCCGGCCGCAGGACGACACCGCGCCGCTGGTGGTCCCGCGCCCCGACACCCGGGGTTCCTCCCCACCGCCGCCTCCACAGCGTGGCGACACCCAGCGGTTCAAGGCCGTCCGGGAGGAGGGGTCCCCCAAGCGGAACATTCCACCGCCACCGATGCCCGGCAGCGCCACGCGTCGTCGCCGACAGACCATGTCGTTCGCCGCGCGTACCGGGGCTCAGCCTCCACCTCCCCCGAACGGGCCCCTGTCGCGTCGCCACCGTGTCAACGCGGACGCGACCTCGAGTGGCGCAGCGACGCACACCCGCGGTGCGCCGCCCCTTCGCTCCGGGAGCGAGGTGACCAAGATCGTCATTCCCCCGACACAGGCCAGCGAGAGCGAGACGACCGGGGTGTGGTCGCGCGACGCGTTGCGAAGCTCCGGTGGTCTGCCTCCGCTCCCCGACTGGGGCGGCGGCGAAGGTCCCGAGCCGACGATGGAGCGACTGATCGTCGACGACGGCCCTGCCGCCAACGACACCTCGCTTCCGCCCGCCCCCAACCCCGAGGCCGAGTTCGACGCAGAGTTCGGCGCGGAGTTCGACGCGGAGTTCGAACAGGAGCCCGAAGCCAACCTCGAAGAGGTGGAGCTGTCCCGGCCGGCGAAGAGAGCCGCTCGGGGAGAGCCTGCCGCCGAGACCATGTCCGGCATTCGACGCATGCTCCGTGGCCCCCTGCGCGCCTACGCGTCGATGTCCAAGCTCGTACAGAACTTCACCGGGGGTGAGCCACCCGCCCCGGCGGTTCCGACTCCCGTGGCCGAAGCGCCGCTCACGATCGGCGAGCCCATTTCGGCCGACCTCGGGCTGCCGCCGTCCGCGATGGAGCAGCTCGCGAGCCCTGGTGTCCTGCCCCCCTCCGGCCGGAACGTGCGCGCTTCGGTGGGAGGACGCGTCATTGCGGACCGGTTCATCGACGCCGCGGCCCTCGATCCGGCGGACGCCGAGACCAGGCTGGGCCGACTGGGTCCGAAGCGGGCCGAAGTCACCGTAGGTGCGGGCGAGGACAAGATTGGATTGGCAATCACCACTGCAGGAGGCCACGTATCGGTCGAGGCGCAGGTCCCCGACGACCAGATGGCCGAACTGATGAAGCGACGACTCGACGACTTGAAGGACGCCCTCGAGCGACATGATCTCGAGCTGTCGGACATGACCTTCGGCGAGGCCTCGAAGGAACACACCCATCCCGACGGCGAGCCGCTCGCCGCCGCCAACGACTCCGGCGAGCCCGAAGCCACCGAATCCGACCTGATCCACCGTCGTGGCTTTCGCACCGTCGCCTGAAAGGAACCCCAATGACCGTCGATGCAACGCGCGCTGGCGCCAACGACACGCTGTACCAGCCCCCCGCGATCGAGGACCCGAACGCGAGCCAGAAGGACGAGTTCCTACGGCTCCTGGTCGCCCAGATGCAGCACCAGGATCCGCTCGACCCTCAGGAGGGCAGCGAGTTCGTCGCTCAGCTCGCGACCTTCGCCAACATCGAGATCGGCGTGGAGACCAACGAGCGCCTCGCCGCACTGGAGGCGGGGCAGGTCTCGGACTCCCGCGCCAATCTGATGGGACTGGTCGGCAAGACGATGACCGTCGACGCCACGCAGGTCCAGCTCACGGGCTCGGGCGAGCTGCCCGATCTGACCGTCGATCTTCCCGAGGCCGCCACGACGGTGGACATCATCGTCTACGACGAGCTCGGCAACGAGGTCGATCGCATCGAAGCCGGCCCGCAGCCCAAGGGTGAGGCAACGATTCCGTGGGACGGCCTGGGCAAGGACGGCCAGCCGCTGCCCGAAGGCAGCTACTCCATCGAGGTCCAGGCGAGCAACGCCGAAGGGGTCCTCGACGCCAACCTCTCCATGACCGGCATGACCACGTCGGTCGAGTTCGCCGCCGACGGCAGCACGATGCTCGGCATCGGTGGCCTGCTCGTCTTCCCCTCCGCGATTCAATCGGTCGAGGCCCAATAGGCCCGCGCAAACCAAGAAAGCAGGACACCCATGTCGGTTTGGACCTCTCTGTACACGGGCGCCAGTGGACTCACGGCGCACAGCCAGGCGATCAACGTCGTCGGCGACAACATCGCGAATGTCTCCACCGTCGGCTACAAGTCCGGCAACGCCAACTTCAACGACGTCCTGGGACAACGCAACCTCCGGGGTCAGGCGATGGGCGCCGGCGTCGAGATGGGCGGGGTCAACCAGAGCTTCGGCCAGGGCTCGTTCATGAGCACCGGCGGCAGCCTCGACTACTCGATCCAAGGCGACGGTTTCTTCATGCTCTCGGGCGCGCTCGATGGCGTGCAGGGGGACTACTACACCCGCGACGGTCGGTTCTCGCTCGACAACGAGGGCTTTGTGGTCAACCAGCACGGGCTGCGGGTCCAGGGCTACGACCTCGACGCCAATGGTGCCGTCCAGGGCGCCCCCGCCGACATCGCGCTTGGGCAGACGATCCCGCCCGTGCCGACGTCGTCCCTCGGTCTCGAGCTCAACCTCGAATCCAACGACGAGACGCCGGGGGTCGCGTTCAACCCAGCCGATCCTGAGGGAACGGCGGACTGGTCGACCTCGGTCGACGTCTACGACTCGCTCGGCAACGCGCACGCAGTGCAGCTGTTCTTCACCAACAACGGCGGCGGCGCGTGGGAGTGGCACGCGATGGTCGACGGTGGCGAGCTCACCGGCGGAACTGCAGGAACGCTGACGGAGATCGCCGACGGCAACCTCGGCTTCACCTCCGACGGCTACCTCGATACCGAGACCATCAACACCAACACGGCCTCGTTCCTGGGCGCAAGCGGGCCGCAGACGCTCGACTTCGACTTCGGCGACGCGATCACCACCGACGGCGGCACCGGCATGGAGGGCACCACCCAGTACGGCAGCCCCACCACGATCAATCAGATCACCCAGGATGGATCGGCCCCCGGCGAGCTCCTCGATGTGATCACCGCCGAGGACGGGACGATCAGCGGCGTGTACAGCAACGGCCAAACCGAACCGCTCGCCAAGGTCGCCACCGCGATGTTCCAGGCGCCCGACGGCCTGTTCCGCGCCAACGACCAGCTGTGGACGGCCACCCAAGACTCGGGACAGGCCCTCGTCGGTGAGCCTGGCACGGGCGGACGCGGGGCGATCGCCCAGGGCGCGCTCGAGGGCTCCAACGTCGACCTCGGCAAGGAGCTGGTCACCCTCATCGCCTACCAGCGCGCATTTCAAGCCAACTCGCGGACGATCACCACCGCCGACGAGATGCTCACCGAGATCAACAACCTCAAGCGATAGACCGCTCATGATCGCCGCGCTGCTCCTCGCCGCCCTCGTCGGTACCAACAACCCCGCCCCTGCAGGTCAGTGGATGACCCACAAGGTCGAGCGCGGCGAGTCCGTCGCGTCGGTCGCCAAGCGCTGGGGGGTGACCGAGGCCGACATCGCCACCTGGAATCCGTGGGTGGGGCGCTCGGCGGGTCGACTCAAGCCGGGTCGCGTGCTGCAGCTCCGCGCGGCGAAGCGTCCGGCGATGCAGATGCACGCGATCTACTTTCCCACCGCCGACGACACCTGGGACAGCGTCGCCGAGCGGTTGGGGACCACGGTCGACGTGCTCAAAGCGGGGCCCAACCGCGAGCTTGCGGACGCGCCGCTGCGGCCCGGGCTTCGGCTCAACGTCGTACGAGACGCCGAGCGCGAGGGCTGGAATCCTTACGAAGGTCGCTCGGGTCAGCCGAGCGAGCCGATCGACGTCGAACGCGGCGGCCTGTCCGTGGGACGTCCCAACGGCGGCAGCCTCGTCAACGGCATCCAGCTGCCCGAGACGGACTTCTACGATCTGTGGAAGCCCGAGCAGTGCTACGGCAGCACCCACGCGGTCGAGACGGTCATCGCCGCGACCGCTGCCTTTCGCGAAGCGACCGGCTGGGACGGATCGCTCACGATCGGCTCGATGAGTCGCGAGGGCGGCGGCCACTTCCCGCCACACAAGTCCCACCGCTCCGGTCGGGACGTGGACATTCGACTGCCGCGTCTGGATGGCGCGGGCACCCATCCCGCGCACGACGAGGTCGACTGGCACGCGACGTGGGCGCTGATCACCGCGTTCGTGGAGACCGGCAAGACCGAGGTGATCTTTTTGTCGCGACGATTGCATCCCTTGCTTCGCCGCGCCGCCCAAGACATGGGCGCCACGAAGGAAGAGCTCGCGCGCATCGGGACCGTGGTCGTGCACAGCAAGGGTCACCACGCCCATATCCACGTCCGGATCGGCTGCGGAATCGACGAGACCGACTGCCGGTGATCGACGACAGTTGCCACCCGGGCAACTCGAACACATTCAGGGACGCACGTAATTTCAGGCACTTGGCGTTGGCACACCACATGCTCCTACGGGTGGCACCTTCTACGACCCCCCTGGAGCCGACCAATGTCCCGCCTTGTTTCCTTCCGTGCCTTCGCGACCGTCCTCCCCCTCGTCCTGTCGCTGAGCGCCTGCGACCCCGCGACCGACACCGACGAAGGCGACGCGCCGCTTTCGGACTACGACGCCTTGTTCGAGGGCGTGCCGACCAACGACGCGCTTCCGTTCGACATCAAGGCCGACGGCCCCGCGCCGATCCTCCACACCGACCTCCTCGAGTTCCAGTCCCCGGTCAAGAGCCAGGGCAAGCGTGGCGTCTGCTCGATCTTCTCGACCGTCGCGCTGATGGAGCACCTCTACATCGTCGCCGGCGACGCCGACCCCGACTTCTCCGAGCAGTACCTGCAGTGGTCCGCCAAGTTCGAGGTTGGGTCCTTCCCGCACACCAGCGGCAGCAACGCTTTTTACAACCTGCAGGCGATCAACCGCTTCGGCATCCCGGCCGAGGAAGCTTGGCCCTACGAGATCAACGAGTGGGACGAGTTCGACGACCCCGAGTGCGACAAGGACAACGAGGATCGTCCGACGCGCTGCTACACCAACGGTGAGCCGCCCGAGTCCGCCCGCAACGGCGAGAAGTTCCACCTCCCCCGTGGACGCTGGATCAACAGCAGCCGCGCGTCGATCATGGATCACATTCGCGTGACCGGGACCGGCGTCGTGGTCGGGATGGACTTCTTCTACCAGTCCTGGAATCACCGCAAGTCCGACCTTCCGCGCAACATGGACTACTGGGACCAGGGCATCGTGCTCTACCCCAACGAGACCGACATCGAGGTCTCGCATGAAAAGCGCGCCGGCCACTCGATCCTCATCGTGGGCTGGGACTCCGACCTCGAGATCCCCATCGTCGACGCCGACGGTGACTTCATCGAGGGCCCCGACGGCGAGCTGCTCACCGAGAAGGGCTTCTTCATCTTCAAGAACAGCTGGGGCACCAGCGGCTTCGGCATCAACAACCCGCACGGGGCCGGCTACGGCTTCTTGAGCATGGAGTACGTCGAAAAGTGGGGTAACGCCCGCGTGGCCGCCACCCCGGACATCGTCATCCCGGGCGACGACGACGATGACGACGACGACGATGCCGGCGAAGGCGAGACCTTCTCGAGCACGGACGTCATCGCAATCCCCGACAACGACGACACCGGCGCCTCGAGCACGATCGAGGTCGACACGGACGGCGACATCGAGTCGCTCACCGTCGCCATCGACATCCGCCACAGCTGGCGCGGCGACCTGCTCGTCACGCTGGAGAAGGACGGCGTGTCCGAGACCCTGCACAACCGCACCGGCGGCGGCCAGGCCGACCTCATCGCGACGTTCGACGTCGATGCGTTCGAGGGTGTGTCCAAGTCCGGCACCTGGACCCTGCACGTCGAAGATACCGCGGCCGCCGACACCGGCCGTATCGAAGGGTGGACGTTGACGCTCCGCTAATCCGTCGCTCCACCACCTGGCTTAACGCGAACTCTCTACACACCGATAGTCCGACCGACCGACGATTATTTGGCCCCCTTGCCGACGGCGAGGGGGCTTTTTTCGTTGATGGCCTCAGTAGTAGCGGACGACGGTCTCCACCATCGGCGCTTCGAACAAGTCCGCCCAGCGGGCTTCCTTCCGTAGCGTGTGCGAGAAGAAGACCTTCGAATTGCCCTTTGCGAACGTTTGCCGGACGACATCGCTCGTCGAACCCGGACCTTGGCCCGCCGCCTCCTGCCATCCCGCCGTCGTCATGGCAACACGGACCCGCTCCGCGTCGGGAGCCAGCGCGCCTTCGTCGTCGGCGAAGTAGCGGTAGGTCATCGAGTGATCGTGCGGATCGACGACGAGGCAATACTCTTCATCGGACGGCTCGAGTCCCAGCCCGACCAACGGCTTGGGCATTGACCCATCTTTCGTGGCCCCAGGGTCTTTCTGATAGCCGGACTCGTCCTCCCAGGCACATGGGACGGGATACGTTCGCAGACACCCTGAGGTCATGAGGGCGAAGCCGGTGCACAGTTTGAGCAGATATCGGCCACGGGCAGGGTCGAGCATGACCTGTGAGATGCACGACCGATTTTTTCATTGCTGGGTTAATCGCGGAGAAACGCGACGATCTCCTCGCGTGCTTTCTCCTCGTCGTCGCGCAGCAATGTCAACGCGCGGCGGGCCTGGCCGCGAGCCAAGGCGCGTCGCCCCTGACCGTGCAGGGCTTTGGCGCGCAGAAACACGCACTCGGCCTGGTCGGCTGCTTCGCCGTTGCGCTCGAACCCTGCCGCGCACGCAACGAGCCGCTGCTCGGCGGCCTCGAACAGCTCCTGCTCGAGCAGCAGTCGTCCGAGTCGGCGGTCGGCTTTGGCCACATCGAGGCCGTCGGACCCCGTCAGTCGGGCCTGCAGATCGCGGCCTCGCTGCGCGAACTCGACGGCGGCTTCGAGATCGTTTTGCTTCTCGGCGATGAACGACCGGTTGTAGACCATCACCGCGATCATCTCGGTCTGTCCGCCCCACGCCGCTTCGGCGACCTCGAGGGCGTGGTCGGCCGCAGCCGCAGCATCGTCGACCCGTCCGTCCGCAAGCCAGAGCATCGCGAGGATCGAGCGGGGCCACGCAACGTCGGGATGGTCGGGCCCATAAAGCCGCTCGAGGATCTCGATCGAGCGAGCGTAGTGCGCCCGGGCTTGGTCAATCTCGCCACGACGATGAAACACCACGCCCATGCGGTCGTACGCGAACGCGGTGGTGCGTGCCTCGGGACCGTCGGCGCGCGACAGCACCTCCATACCGGTGCGCGCCAGCTCGAGCGCCTCGTCGAGATCGCCCCGCTGCTGGGCGATGACCGACAGCCCGGTGAAGGTCTGACCGTACACCGTCGAGTTCTCGCCGCCGGCGAGCTCGAGGGTGGCCTGGATCGATTCGAAGCGCTCCTCCGCCTCGACCCACCGGTCCTCGGCCATGAGATTTTGCGCGAACACGTTCTCGATCTTGGCCCGCAGCGATGCCGGCGCGTCCGCCTCCGCGAGCACGCGATCTGCCAGGGGCTCGAGCTGCGCCACCGCGGCGGGGCCGGCCGAGTGCTGGCGCGCGTACAGCAGCGCGTTGAGCGTCATCGCCGCTCGCGTCGGGCGCTCCGCCGACATCGCTGTCCACACTGCCTCGGTGAGCAGCGCATCCGCGTCCGCGTAACGTCCCAGGTCGAGAAGCAAGCGGCCGGTGACGTCGAGCGCGAGGGCCAGCGTGGGCAGGTGCTCCGACTGTCGCGCTTCCTCGATCAGCTGCCTGGCATCCGCGACGTGCTGGGGCTGCACGTCGACGTGAATGTGCGCCTCGAGCTCGTGCAGCCGGCGCTCGCGCGCGGTGACTTCGGCTCGACTCACGATGTCGAGGCCACCGAGATCGTCGTCCAGCCCGATGCATGCGTCGGGCCGCGGAAGGCGATCGATCTGCTGCTGGGCCTTGCCGACCCCTCCGAACGCGGCAGGGTCCACCGAGGTCCGCCACACCCGGGCATGGGCTGCCGCCCGCTCGAGGCACGCAACGCGGCGCTGCTGGACGAACGGGTCGAACGCGGGCTCGTGCTCGCAGACGTGGTCCCGTGCGCGCCCCCAGTCCTCGGCGTAGACGTCGAGCGACTCGGCCAAGTCCGCCCATGCGGCCAGATCGCGCTCCGCATCGCGCGGGTTGTCGATGCGTACGGCACTGGCGTCGAAGAGGGCCGGCTGCAGGCACGGCGCGCTGGGCTGCGGCGCACCGCCGAGTTGAGAGATCACCGCGGCCAGCGGTGCGATCGCCAACATGCCGGCCACGGCCAGGCGTCGAGGCGAGCGACGTGCCGGCGCGGCGGCGTCCGCAAGCGCGGTCCGAAATGCCTCGACCGACGGGTAGCGGCGCCGGGGCTCGGGCGCCATCGCCCGGGCCAGCACCGCCGCGA
>JGI12316J15310_10000041_pt41 | contig 12855 bp, 9 predicted proteins | sample MarCyaLeptolynsp_FD_15310 | JGI IMG/M metagenome (IMG submission 15310)
CAGAACCCCAAAGCTGTTGTTGGCTGCAGCGAGCCTGGCGACCGGATGCGCGAACGCGGCGGCGCGGCCACACGCCGAAGCGCCCACCGCTGCTGTCGTATCGCCATCGGTGAAGCCCGCCGCAGCACACGGTCTTGCCGCGAGAACGGACACGGACCCACCGACAGAGTTTTCGTTCATCGTGACCACTGACCCACAGCTCGCCGACTCGCCAAATGCGGACGACGCGCAGCACGAGGAGAACATCCCCTCCTACATCGACCAGATGAACACCCTTGCCAGCGGCACAGTTGATTGGCCGAGCACCAGCGGTCCGGTCGTCAGCGTACAAGGGGTCATCGTCGCCGGAGACCTGACCAGTAGCGCGACCCGAAACCAGAAGGGGCTCTACAAGACTTTCGTTCGAGATGCTCTCGAGCTGCCGCTCTACGACGGCTTGGGAAACCACGACTTCGATGGCTACGACAATGACCCTATCGACTCGCGGATGCTCTCCTATCTCAACGGCGAGCTCGGTACGGCCTGCAAGAGCAAGACACGCGCCGCGAGCGACGAGCTCCAGAAATGCGATGGCGGTCCGCGACGAGACGATGGGTCAGGTGGCCGCTTCGGGCTCGACTGGCGGCACAAGCGACACGGGCACTACGCGTGGACCTGGGGGCCGCTCCACTTCATCATGCTGAACGAGCATGCGGGCGGCACGGTGTCCCACGAACAAGTTCCAGGACCACTGCGCGGCGAAGCTCTGCAGAGCCTCACCTTTCTCAAGTGGATGCTCAAAAAGTACGAAGGAGAGCCGGTGATCGTCGTCCAGCACTTCGGCTTCGACGATTTTTCCCTGAGGACCAGCGCCGAGCTACGTCCCTGCTCCGATGGTGATGGCGGGTGGTATTCACCCGCGCTCGTTTCCAACGGAGAAATCTCGACCGGTTTGGCGACGGACGCACTCAACCCCGGGGAGCAACTGCGGCTGAGCACCTCCGGCGGACCGGAGTGGGTTCCCAACCCCGACACCGGTCCGACGTACACGGGCTCGAAGATCCAGCAGACCTCGGCCGGGAGCTCCTGCCTCGGATACCAGCCCGGCTACGGTGGACAACCTGAGCTGGTCTGGACCGGCTGCAGCAGCGCCCCACTGTGGACGCAAGCAGATCTCGGCGGAGGACAGACCGGCTTGTCGACGCAGCTCCTCTTTTCTTCGATGTGTCTGTACGCCCGAGCCGGCTGGTGGAGTACCCAGGAGCGAGCCGCACTCGCCGAGCAGCTGAAGTCGGCGGCTGCCGACGGGACGCAGCCTCTCGCCTTCTTCAGCGGTCACGAGCACGCTCGAAGCCATGGACTCTGGAGCTACGACGCGCCTGGTCCCGTACAACCGCTGCCGGCCTCCTACCCGTTCGATGGTCAGACGCTCCCGGCACTCAACCCCGGGCAAACCGGGGACGATGGCTTCTTTGTCGTGCGCGTGATCCCCACCGGTGATCACGGGGCCATGCGCGTCTACAGCCGCGACATCGTCACGTGCACGGCGAGCCTCCAGCCCGACGATCACGGGAACTGCTGGGACTGGACCGACGTCAACGGAGCCTCTTACTTCGAAATCACGTGGTAGCCGCAGACGGCGGCGGGGAAATGCGCCCCTTATCTCGCGCGTACCAGGGGCAAGATGAAGGCGACCCCCTCCCCCGCCGCCCGTTTTTTGGCCCTCGGATGCCTGTTTTCGGCCGTTGCGTGCGCCGCACCGGCGACCTCGTCCCCAGCTCCCAAGGCCCCCGCGACCACCGCTGCCGTGGCGCATCCGTCCGCCAATCCGTTTGCCGAGCCGCCGCTGCGCGAGGCGACCGAAGACGAGGACATCGTGATCCTCGACGACGATCCGACTGCGATCGCCGAGGCCAGCGCGCTGCTCGATCGCCTGGACGCGCTCGGCAACGTCGAGAACGCGTACGCCTCCAACCTCGAGTGCTTCAACGGACGCACCAACGTCGCGTTCGACGACGTTCTCGACGAGTACGCCCAGCCGATTGCACAGGACTTCGCGTTGGGCTGGGACGTGATTGCCTCGATTGTCCCGCTCGAGTCCAGTCCCGACGAAGCGACCTTCGTCGTGCGTGGATCGGCAATGATCGAAGGCGACATCGCATCGATGCTCGACGAGCGCATCGTGGTGGTGCGTCGCTTCGACGACGGCTGGCGCATCGCCGCCGAGGCCAATCGCAACGCCCCCGGCTGCATGAGCGAGCGCTGGGCGGCAATCGACGACGACCATCGATTCTCCAGCTGCGAGCAACAGCACCGCGAGTGTCTGATCGACATCGACGATCGAGCCGCCTGCGGTGGCATGGGCTGCGCGTGCAACAGCTGCCTGATGCAGTACGAGACCTGCAACGAAAAGGCCGCCGCGTGCTTGCTCGGCGAGGACTTCCCCGCCTGAGCGCGTCACGGCTCGAAGCGCAGTGACTGTGAGAGCTTGCCCCGGCTGCCGCTGGGGAAGCTCAGCTCCTCCGTGGCGCCCTCGATGCAGTCGAGAAGGTACGCGGGGAGCTCCGGGGGTTGGAGGGCGATCGATTCCAGGCGCCCGTCGGAGCCAACGCTCAGCGTCAGCTCGACCCGAAAGGCTTCTTCGGGGATTGTGCCTCCGTTGACGCTGGCGGCGTAGCAGTAGCGGGCGTTCTCGAGGAAGGGTTCCATCGCTTGCGCCGCCGAAGCGGGCGACAACTGGCCGTCGACACGTACTTCGCCGGGCAGCACCAACGACCCTGATGGCCAGCCTTGGTCCTCGACCATCACATCCGCCGCGTCGAAGCACAGCGGCGTCGGAGTGGAGAACCAGTCGACAACCTCCGGAGCCGCGATACAGAGGCGATTGCCGACCTGCCGCACGTCATCGACGCGAAGCCCTCGCGATGCGCGTCCGAGACGCTGGCCGGCCTCGGACACGACCGTGGCGCCCGAACGCACGCGGTAGCGGAAGTCGGCGTCTGGTCCTTCGGGTCGACCCATCATGCCTTCCTGGCCCCCGTAGCGTCGCGGTCGATCGGCGAGCGCAACGGGGCGGTCCGGTGCGAGCACGGCCCGGGCGCAGCGCCCTGATACGAGGACCCGTTGTTCGGGCCCGGCGTCGAGCAACCCCACGGATGCGCCCCTCGGAATGGTCACCGCTTCACCCCCCAAGGAGGCCGGGGTTGGAGCGGACACCTCGTCGTCGGAGTCCAGCTGCTCGGGAGGAGGTTCGTCGTTGCCCTGATTGCGAGCGTAGGAGCGCACGATGTCTGCCGCACCGACCTCGACCGGCAGTTGCACCGGCGGCTGATCTCGGGCGAGACCAAGCACGGCCGACTGGGCTGACGGCCCGTCGAGCCAGGCGCCGGACACGAGCTCGATCCAGGTTCCATCAGTGTGGTCTTTGCGGATGTGACGCTGCACGACGAAGGCAAGCTCGTCGACCGCCACCGTGAGGCTCAGCTTCACCCAGGCGAACTGCTTGAGCACCCGGCCGCAGTGTTGTTCGTCCGTAGCGGCGAGCGCTACGCGTGCATCGGCGCCGTCGAGCGCCTCCACCATGACCACGAGCGGCTCCGTGCCGCCCACGGTGAGCGCCGGTGCCTGGGGTTGACCCGGAACGAACAACGCGACGCCGGGAGGGACGAGCGCGAACTCCCCGACGACGGGCGCGGCGACGTCCCGGGCAGACACTTCGACGACGCCCACCGCGGGGGGCGACGAAGAGGGCGCAGCAGGGCTCTGCGGGTGGCAAGCCGCCAGCAGCATCACCGTGGCCACGAGTGACCTTGGATGGTGCCGCGCGCTCATTGCCGAGTTCTCGCCATCACCGACTCCATCTGAGGTAGAGCGTATCACCCGGTCGGCGGGGGAGCGGTCGGAGCTTCAGCGCCCGGCCTAATCGTCTCACCGATCCGCGTCGCGAAGCGCTTCACAGTCTTCGACAGTCTCGGCGGGGGTGATCAACTGTCCGCCTTCCAAGAACACGACGCAGGTTCCGCTACCGTTCAGCGGCGTAAACAGGCATCCGATGAAGCACGCTTCGTTGGCGAACACCTGATCGCCCAGGGTCTGCGGCTGATCGGACGGCGGCACGAAGAGCGCACCATCCAGCTCGACAACGCTGTCGTCCTCGTCGACGTCGACCACTTCGGGCGTATCACCACCCACCAGGACTTGTAGCCCGAAGGGAGGCTCGCACTGCGGCAGCTCGTCCAGTGCCGCCTCGCACGCCTCGCTCGCGGACAGAGCGTCGCCCGACTCCCCGGCGGCATCGTCGCCCTCCGGCTCCGAGGCCGCGGAACAACCGCCCAGCACAACAACCGAGACCATCAAGACCAACCTCAAACGCATGGGGCCGAGCGTAGTCGCGCAATCTTCGGATTCCAGTTGCCGCGCCACCCGGCATGCTCGAGATCACGCGGCGCAACGCGATCGGGATCCAAAGACGCGGAGGCCGCGACTCTACGGAGGCCTCAGTTGCGGCGGCCGTCGTCGAACGCCGGGTTTTCGAACCGCGTGAACTGCCCGAAGAAGTTCAGATGCACGGTTCCGGTGGGACCGTTCCGTTGCTTGCCGATGATCACCTCGGCCTCGTGCTCGATCTGCCGACGCTTTTCCTCATCGTTTTCGTACCGAGCTTCACGGTAGATGAACATGATGATGTCCGCGTCCTGCTCGATGGCGCCGGACTCACGAAGGTCGGAGAGCATCGGCCGGTGGTCGGAGCGACTGTCGACGCCACGGTTGAGCTGCGACAGCGCGAGCACGGGAAGGTCGAGCTCCTTCGCGATGCCCTTGAGACCCCGCGAGATTTCACTGATCTCCTGCTCGCGAATGTCGTAGTTCTTCGAGCCGCGCGCCAGCTGGAGATAGTCGACGACGACGAGCCCCTTGGGACCTCGTGTTTCTTCGTACTCGGGCAGGAAGATGTTGCGATCCTGCCGGAAGCGACGCGCACGCGCCCGGATCTCGAGAATGGTCGGCGCCGCGCTGTCGTCGATGAACAGCGGCGACTTGTGCAGCCGATCCGCGGCCTGCACGAGCTTGCGAAACTCGTCCTCGATCAGCCGACCCGAGCGCAGCTTTCCGGCGTCGATCCGCGCCTCGCTGCACAACACACGCTCGATCAGCTGCTGAGAGCTCATCTCGAGCGAGAACACCAAGCAAGGGTGAAGTCGCGGCTGCTCTTCCTCGGGGAGATGCAGGTGCTTGGCCTGCCGTACGCACGCCGCCTGGGCCAGGTTGAGCGCCAGCGCGGTCTTTCCCATCGAGGGGCGCGCCGCCAAGATGATGAGGTCGCCGCCCTGCAAGCCGCCGGTCATCTCGTCGAGCTTGGTGAGCTGGGTGGGAACGCCGGTAATCGGGTTCTTGTTCTTGGCGCGCTCGGTGATCGCCTCGAACACCCCGTGGATCAAGTCCTTCGCGGAGCGATAGCCGCCGACGCGCCCGGCCTGGTTGACCTCCAGAATCTTCTTCTCCGCGAGGTCGATGTACTCGTTGACGTCCTCGGGATCGTCGCGACCTTCGTCCGCGATCTCCTGCGACGCGACGACGAGGTTGCGAACGACGGAGGTCTGCCGCACGAGCTCGGCGTGCGACACCACGTTGTGACTGCTCGCGTAGCGGTCGCCCAGCTTGCCGAGGCCCTCGATGCCGCCGATCAGGTTGAGCTCGTCGACGGAACGCAGCTGCTGCTCGAGCGTGACGATGTCGATCGGCTGACCTCGCTCGGCCAGCTTCATCATCGCCTTGAACACGCTCTTGTACGCGGGGACGTAGAAGCTGTCCTCGGTGACGAGCGAGATCACGTCGTTGAGGGCTTCGTTGCGGAGCAGGATGCCGGCGAGAACGGCAGCCTCAGCCTCTTTGCTGTGCGGGAGCGGCTTGGCCATGCGGGTAGACCGTCGACTATACGTAACTCAAGGCGCCGCGTCCGAGCCGATCTTGTCGACCCACGCGTCGATTGCGGCCTGCGTCTCAGGCAGCGTGCCTTCCGAGCTGCGAAAGCCCTTTTGGGCGGTGAGGGCGAGGCTTCGAGCCCGCGCGCGATCACCTCCGCTGTGCCACAAAGCCTGCGAAAGCGCACCCTGCGTGTTGGCGAGCTCGACCGGAGCGAGCGCGGGATCGGCCGCGCGTAGAGCGAGCGCGCGCTCGAGCGGAGCAACGGCATCGCCCCAGCGATCGAGTTGGTTGAGGGCTTGGCCGAGTGAGTTGAGCGGCCGCGCCACCCGAACGTGATCGGTTCCGTGCACCGTCTCGAGGATCTTCACCGCACGCTCGATCGAGGCGATGCCGTCCTCGATGCGACCGGCCCGGACGAGCGCAGTGCCGCGCTGGGTGAGCGCTTGTTCGAGACCGGGATGCTCCTCGCCCTGCATCTTCTCGCGGATCTCGATCGCGCGATCGAACTGGGTGATCGCCTGCTCGTAGAGGCCCTGATCTCCCGCGACCCCGGCAAGGACGCTGAGCGCTTCGGCCACATCGGGGTGCTCTTCACCGAGCAGCGCCTTGCGAACCTTCAGGGTGCGCTCGAGCAGATCCCGCGCCTTGCCGAAGTCGCCCTTGTCTCGCGCACTCGCGCCGAGGTCGAACAAGATCGTGGCCACGTGGGGATGGTTCTCACCGTAGGCGCCGATGAACACCGGCAGCGCGTCCTCGAGAGCCTGGGTCGCCGCCGCGTTCTCCCCCATCATCTTCATCACGACAGCGAGGTTGACCCTCGCTCGCGCCACGGCCGGGTGCTCCTCGCCCCGCGCCGCCGCGAGTGCGACCGCGGACTCGAACAAAGCCCGCGCCTTGGGTAACTCCGCACGGCGAGCATGCGCCATCGCCTGAACCTGGTACGCCTCGAGCAGCCGAGGGTCGTCATCCTCGGCGACGGCGTCCAGCCGCTCCCGCCCCTTCTTCGCCAATTCGAGCGCGCGGTCGAAGTTGCCCTGTTCGAGCTCGACCTGCGCCTCGTTGACGTCGAGGGTGGCGAGGTGGTCTTCCGAGAGCTGGGCACGAACGGCGAGCCCGCGCGCGGTGTCGATCCAGGTCTTGGCGTCCTCGGCCCGGCCGTGGGTGAACGCGGCAAGCCAGCCCAACGCGATCGCGGACCGGTGCGCCGCATCGTCGTGGCCCGAAGTCAGCGCGAGCTTGTACGCGCGGTCGTACATCGCCTCGGCTTCTTCGAGCTGGCCGAGCGTCTCCTTGCACGACGCGAGCTGCTGGAGCGCTTCGGCGATCAGCGGATCGAAGCCGATCGCCTCCGCCTGCTCGACGCCCTCCTCGTAGATCGCCGCGGCGCCTTCGACGTCGCCGCCCTCGAGCACGCCCCTCGCCTCGAACAGGCGCTGTCGGATCTCGAACACCCGTGATGCCGCTCCGGCCTCCTCCGGAACGGGCTCGGTCCGATCGAGCGCGGCGAGGTCAGAGCAGGCTGACGGCGCGGGAAGGCTGCCCGTGATCGCGTCGGCGCGCTCGGCCAGCTTGTTGTCGGCCAGCAACATCTTGTCGACGAGCGCCCGCACCGTCGCTCGTCGCTGATGCAGACAGGCCATCCGCCGATCGAGCACGGCTTCGGACTGCTCCTTGCGCACCCGTGTCGCCGCACATGCATCGTGGTGCGCTTCGGCCCAATGCTCCGTCCACGCATCGAGGTCGGCGACCACTCGCACGCCCGTGTGCTCGGCGAACGACAGCCCCGTCTCGGCAAGCCGAGCCTTCACTTGTTCGCGGCGCTCGTCGTTCCAGACCTCCGCGAGCTGCTGCTCGGCGCCGGTGCACACCTCCAGCCCCGCGCGCCAAAAACCCGCGAGGCCAAGCACGGCGCCACCGACCGCGATCGCTCCTGCCGCCGCCAGCAGCAGCTTGCGCGGCATCTCCCGGTGACGCCGTATCTCCGCCAGCATCGCGTCCACGCTGGGCCAGCGGTTGTTGGGATCGGTCTCGAGCGCCCGAACCACCACGCGGTGCAGCCACTGCGGCACGCCGTGCGTCGAGCTCGGGCTGCGAATCTCACCGTCGGTCACCGCGAGCATCAGCGCGTGCACGGTGTCGCCGCGAAACGGCTTTTCCCGGTACAGCGCTTCGAACATCGAGACGGCAAAGCTGAACTGGTCCGCGCGGACGTCCGCAACCTCGCCGAGCATCTGCTCCGGGGACATGTACGCCGGCGTGCCTGCGAGCGCGCCCGTTCGGGTCACCAGCGGTGCATCGAGCTCGATCGTTTCGGCGCGCTCGTCGTCACCCACGCGATCGGTGTCGCTTTGCGCGAGGCCAAAGTCGAGCACACGCACGATGCCGTCGTCCCCGATCATCGCGTTGTCGGGCTTGAAGTCGCGATGCACCAGCCCGGCCCGATGCGCCGCCGCCAGGCCCGCGCCAGCCTGCTCGAACACGTCCAGCACGGCTTTCCAGTCGCGCGGCGAGTCGTCGAGCCATTCTCGCACGGACTTGCCCTCGACGAACTCCATCGCGATGAACAGCCGCTCGTCGTGCTCGCCCACGTCATAGACCGTGATGACGTTGGGATGGTTGAGCTTGGCCATCGACTGCGCCTCGCGCTTCATGCGAGCGCGCGCTTGCGTGGCCATGGCGCCCTCGGCTCGCATGCCCCGCACGAGCTTGATCGCGATCTTGCGATCGAGCTCGGGATCGAAGGCCGCGAACACCACCCCCATGCCGCCGGCTCCGACGCGGTCGATGACGCGATGCCGGCCAATCTCCGAGGGAAGCGGGCCGTCCTCGCCGTCGAACGCGGGGTCGGTCCCCTGAGCTCGCGGGTCGACGAGCGTGTCGTCGGTGTCGACCGTGCGAGAACCACTCATCGAAGCGACATCCTAACAGGTTCGTAGTACACCCTGGCCGTGGCGCCGCGGCGCATTCTGATCACGGGGGCCAATCGCGGTCTCGGGCTGGCGGTGGCGCGGCGGCTCGCGATGCAAGGGCACGAGCTGATGATCACGGCGCGCAACGAAGCCAAGGCCCGCAGCGCAGTGGGGACGATCCTCGAGGACCACCCCGACGCAAGCGTCGAGTCTTCCGTGTTGGATCTGTCCTCACTCGACTCCGTGCGGCAGGTGGGCGGCGCTTTGGTCGCGCGCGACCGGCTCTTCGACGTCGTCGTGCACAACGCGGGCATGCTGTTTCCCTCTCAGGAGCGCGCGCTCACCGACAGCGACGTCGAGGAATCGCTGCAGGTTCATGCGGTCGCACCTCTGCTGCTGACCCGCCTGCTCATGCCGGTCATGGCGCGTCCCTCCCGGGTTTGGATCGTCGGGTCGTCGCTGCACTACCCCGGCAGTCGCGGACCGGACGTCGACTTCCGATTCGACGACCCGAATCTCGACACGCGTTACATCCCGGAGCGCGCGTACAAGAACGGTAAGCTCGCCGCACTCTGGGTCGCGTACGAGCTCGAACGCCGCCTCGCCGACGCCGGGATCCACGCCGACGTGGTCTCGCCGGGCTTCGTCCCAAAGACGGCCGCGGCGGGCGTGCAAGGTTGGCTGCGACGCGCCGCGCTCGAGCACGTGCTCTCGCGGATGCCGTTCGCGAGGTCGGTCGACGATTCGTCGGCGGGCATGGCGACGCTGTTCACCGAAACCCCTCTGGACGAGCCCGGAGGGCGCTACTTCAAGGACTGGAAGCCGGTCCCGTCGAGCGAGCAATCCCGCGATAACGAGCAGGCCAAGCGCTTTTGGTGTTGGGCGTGTGAGCGCGCAGACCTTCCCATCGAGGTCTGACCTGGATGCAACTCGGCACTCCCTAATCCGTCTGCAGATCGGCGACACTTTGCTTTGTCGCGGCGGTGCCCGCCCACGCCCGCCATGAGTGATCACACCGCACCTTTGACCGCTCCGCTCGTCGAGAGCGATGCCGCGCGTCCGGCTCGAGGCCAGACCGTTGGACGCTTCGTGCTGCTCTCGCAACTCGGCGCCGGCGGCAGCGGAGAGGTCTACGCGGCCTTCGATCCACTGCTCGATCGCAAGGTCGCGATCAAGCTGCTCAAGGGCAACGGACGCGACGAGACCGAGCTCGTCCGCGAGGGTCGGTTTCTCGCCAAGCTCTCACATCCGGGGGTTGTCGCCGTCCACGACGCCGGGGTCCACGAGGGCCGGGCGTTCCTCGCGATGGAGCTCGTCGATGGGCAGGACCTCGCGGCGTGGGCCAAGCCGTACCAAACATCGAGTGACTGGCGGGTGCTGCTGTCCGCGCTGCGCCACGCCGGCGAAGGACTCGCCGCGGCCCACGACGGTGGACTCGTGCACGGAGACATCAAGCCGAGCAACGTGCTCGTGGGGAGCGACGGTCGAGCCCGGGTTTCGGACTTCGGGATCGCAAGGGCGGGCGCGACCGAACCGTTGGAGACCAGCGACCCGGATGCACCTCGACCACGTGCCGCCGGAACGCCGCGCTACATGGCGCCCGAGCAGCACGAGGGCATTGCCGCCGACACGCGCAGTGACCAGTACGCCTTTTGCCTGACGGCGTGGACCGTACTGACCGGCGAGCACCCCTACGCCGACGCCGCGCGCGAGCTCTCGAACAACGCCTCGGACAGTGCGACGCAGGAGGGCGCGGGTGCTGCCACCCACACGCCGGACGCAAGCACGCGCCTGCCGGAGTGGATCGCCCTCGCCGAGGCGCAGCGTGACTGGGTCCCGACTTGGCCGGGCACACCGCGGGTACCCAACCAGATCGTCGACGTGCTCCGGCGCGGGCTTGCGCTCGATCCGGCGGCGCGCTTCGAGTCGATGACCGCCCTGCTCCACGCGCTCACGCTGCCTCGCTCGCGCGCTCGCTTTGCAGTGGTCGTGGCCGGCGGGGCCGCGCTCGCTGGTGCCGCCACGACCCTCGCGTTCGCGGACGATCGGGCACTGTGCTCCGGAGCCGAGGACGAGCTCGCCGAAGTCTGGAACGACACGCGCGCGGACACCATCGCGGAGGCCTTCACCACGCCGGGGGTGGCCTTTGCGGCCGATACCTGGACCCGGATCGAGCCGCGGCTGGCCGGTTACGCATCGGGCTGGATCGAACAGCATCGCCAAACCTGCGAGGCCACCACGGTTCGCGGCGAGCAGTCCGACGAGGTGATGGACCTGCGCATGGCGTGCCTTCGCAAGGCGCGGGCGAGCCTCGAAGCGGTGACGACCACCCTCGCCAGCGCCGACCTCACGACCATCGAAAACGCGAGCGAGGTCGTCGACGAGCTCGTACCGCTCGAGTACTGCGGCGACGTCGAGCGACTGACCACGGTGATGCCGCTGCCGAAGGACCCCGAGCTCGTCGCCGCCATCGAGTCGGCTCGCGCCGAAATTGCCGCAGCGGACACCACCCTGCGGGCGGGGCACTACCTCGAAGCACGTGACCGCTTTGCGGAGCTTGCCCCGACGGTGCAAGCCATCGACTACCCACCACTGCACGTCGAGCTCGACGTTCGACGGGGCGCCGCGTTGATGCTCTTGGACGAGCTTGCGCAAGCCAGGATGATGCTCGAGCGCGCCCTGCAGGGAGCGCTGACGAACCAGCAGTGGGAGCTGGCGATGGACGCGTCGATCGAGCTGACAGACGCGGTTGGCCACCGCATGGACCTGTTCGCCGAAGGCCGTGCGCTGGGAACGACCGCGCTCGGCCTCGCGAAGCGCGACGACGCCGACAACGGGGCAGACGCGGTCACCTTCAACGTGCTCGGTCTGGTCGAACAGAAGGCCGGCGACTACGCGGCAGCAGAGGCTCGCTACCGCGAAGCGCTTGCCGCCGGGGTCAGGGCCTTCGGGGCCCAGTCCTCGCGCGTGGGCGGCTATCGCTGCAACCTCGGAAACCTGCTTCGAGCGCAGTCACGTTTCGACGAAGCCGAGACCGAGATGCGTGCGGGCCTCGAGATCCTCGAGAAGTCACTCGGCGCCAGTCACCCACGGGTTGCGATGAACCGAGCCCACCTCGCTCGCATTCTCGAATCTCGCGGCGAGTTCGACCAGGCCGAGCAAGAGCACCAACGCGCACTCGAGCTCCGCATTGCCGCGTTGGGCGAAGACGCGGCCGAAGTCGCGACCTCCCGAATCGCGATGGCATCGCTCGAGGTCTCGCGCGGCCGACCAGAGCGAGGCCTTCCGCTGATCGACACCGCGATCGAAGCGCTCGAGAACAAGCTCGGCCCGGAGGCGTCGGAGGTGGGCACCGCGCTCAACACCAAGGCGATCATCTTGTCCGAGCTCGGGCGACCCGCGGACGCCGTCGTCCCCCTGCGTCGCGCACTCGAGATTCAGACCAAGCTCCTCGGGGCCGACCATCCCGAGGTCGGGACCTTGCACGACACGCTCGGCGCGGTTCTGCTCTACGCGAAACGCTACGACGAAGCCGAGCCCGAGCTCCGCCGGGCGCTCGAGATCCGTGTGGCCACGCTCGGCACCGACAACGAGCCGGTGCTCACCTCGTACAACAACATCGCGGCGGTGCTGCTGTACCAGGGCAAGCTCGAAGAGTCGGAGGCGGAGTTCCGGAATGTGCTCGCGCTCGCCGAGAAGCTGTGGGGAAAAGAGCACCCGGTCGTTGCCAACACGAACGTCTCGCTCGCGGCCGTGCTCCAGCGTCAGAAGCGAAACGCCGATGCGCTGCCCCACCTCGAGGCGGCGTGGGCGTTCCACCGCGACCGCGATGCTTCCCAGCCCAGCCGAGCCAACGCCGCCAACCGGCTCGCCCAAGTCCTCGTCGCGACGGATGGAGACCGCGAGCGCGCGCAGAAGCTCGCACGCACTGCTGCCGAAGCGTACCGAACCGCAGGCCCGCAGTGGAACGACCAGGTGACGGCGATCGAAACCTGGCTCGACGAGCTGTGACCAACCCTACTCGCCCAGCACGCGCGAGAGG
>JGI12316J15310_10000282_pt35 | contig 12843 bp, 11 predicted proteins | sample MarCyaLeptolynsp_FD_15310 | JGI IMG/M metagenome (IMG submission 15310)
AAATCGCCGGCCGTCACCGGATCGCCGTTCGACCAGACCGCATCGTCCCGGATCCTGAAGGTGTAAACCGTTCCGTCGTCGGATATGCGCCAGCTTTCGGCTGCGCCCGGCGCGACTTCGCCGGCGGCGTTGTGGATCACCAGACCTTCATAAAGATCAAGCAGGATGTTGCGTTCATAGATCGTCGACGTCTTGTGCTGGTCCAGGGTTTCCGGGTCGCCTGTATTGCCCCGGTGATAGACCGTTTCCGCATGAGCGAGAGGCAATGTTGCGCCCGAGACACCGAGCGCAATGACAAAGGCTATTCCCAGGGGCCGCCAGAAATTCAAGGCATGCTGCTTCCAGGCCATCTCATCAATCCTCCATGACTATCCGAAGCGCTGAATGCGCGCTCCTGTTTGATAACGAGTATGACCCACTCAGCAATAATCGCAAAGCATGCCACGAACGCGATCCATCACATCTTCACAACCTGTGATGCGCATGCCAGTGCCACGCAATGTCGGCGCGCGTCGTCAACCAGACCTGCGGGCGCGCCTGCACATAATCGAGAAAACGCTGCAGCGCGGCGGCGCGTCCGGGCCGCCCGGCCAGCCGGCAATGCAATCCGATCGACATCATTTTCGGGTGTGTCCGGCCCTCGGCATACAGAATGTCGAAGGAATCCTTGAGATAGGTCAGAAACTGATCGCCGGAATTGAAACCCTGCGCGGTGGCGAAGCGCATATCATTGGCATCGAGCGTATAGGGAATGATCAGATGCGGGCCCGACGGTCCTTCGACCCAATAGGGCAATTCGTCGGCATAGGAATCGGAATCGTAGAGGAACCCGCCCTCCTCCATCACAATGTCGCGCGTGTGGATCGATCCACGACCGGTATACCAGCCAAGCGGCCGCGATCCGGTTGCCTTGACGTGAATGTCGAGCGCCCGGTTGAAATGGTCCAGTTCCTGGTCTTTGCTGAAATCCTTGTAATCGATCCATTTCAATCCGTGGCTTGCGATCTCCCAGCGCGCCTCGAGCATCGCCGCGACGGCCTGGGGATTCTTTTCAAGCGCCGTTGCCACCCCAAACACGGTGACGGGAATATCGCGCTCACTGAACAGCCGCCACAAGCGCCAGAAACCGGATCTCGAGCCATACTCGTAAACCGATTCCATATTCTTGTTACGCTGGCCGACCCAGGGCTGGCTGCCGATCGATTCAGACAGATAGGCCTCCGAGGCGGCATCGCCATGGAGCACGTTGTTTTCTCCGCCCTCTTCGTAATTGACGACGAACTGGACCGCGATACGCGCATCTTCAGGCCAAAGCGGATCGGGTGTTTCCCGCCCGTAACCGATCATGTCGCGCGGATATTGGTCCATCATGCTCACTCTCTCCTGACAGGTTCGAGATCTTCCCGTTTAGCCGAGTTCGTTAAAGCGTCACCGGCGCACACGCCCGAATCCCCTTGTTTTAGCACGAATTCGCGACACACACGGCGACGATCGCACGCGATCCCTCGCGAAAACAAATTCATATCACGGCTTGCAATATATCGTTCGAGAATATAAATTCTGCCCATATATCGCTCGAGAATATATCGTTCGGCACTAATTGGCGTAATTCGCAAGGGTCGAGCCGCAAACCTGGATAAACATCGTGAACGTGCGCACATTGTGCCTTGCCATCCTCTATTTTGGCGAGGCGACCGGATACGAAATCAAGAAGATGTCGGTGGAAGGCAAATACAGCCATTTCGTCGACGCGTCGTTCGGCTCGATCTATCCGGCGCTTGCAAAGCTGGAAACCGACGGATGTGTCACCGTTCGCGAGGAACCGCAGCCGGGCAAACCCGCGCGCAAGATCTATTCCATCACCGAAGCCGGCAATAAAATGTTCATCGAGGCCCTGCACGAGGCGCCTGGACGGGATGTGTTTCGGTCCGCCTTCCTGATGGTGTCCATGTGCGCCGCACTTTTGCCGAAAGAACGTGTTGCACAGGCGATCGACGAACGCCTCGCGGATCTGCAGTCGGAAATTGACCATCTGGAGGAAGTTGCGGCAACCACGGACAATGCCGGTGTGCGCTGGACTGTGCGGTATGGCGCGACCTGCATGAAGGCTTCGCGCGACTACCTTCTGGAAACGCGCCACGAACTGGAAGCGGTCTCTGACAATGGAGCCGGGGTCGGCAACAACGAAACATCGAACAATTCGGCCGCCGCGGAATAGCGCGCGCCTTATCTTCGTATACGGAGCAAAAGAATGGCCTTGGGTATAAGGTGGTCTTATCTTCTTGCGGTGGCGATTGCCGGAGGCATCGGATTCTGGATGTCACAGGGCGATATCGTTGTCGGCGGGCGCGCCGACGCGCCGAATGCCGAGCCGCCGCCGGCCGAACGGATCGAATCGGAATCGCAGGACCTGTTTTCCGTGCGTGTTGCAAAGTTTGTGGCCCGCGAGCGCCTGTCGACCCTGGAGATCCGCGGTCGTACGGAAGCCGACGCCAAGGTGTCCGTGCGCGCGGAAACCGGCGCACGGGTCAAGGAGCTGTTCGTCAGCGAGGGCGCCCACGTGGCTGCCGGCGATCTCCTGTGCAGGCTGGATCTCGGGGCACGACGCGCGAAGGTGTTGCAGGCCAAGGCGCAACTTGCCCAGGCGCGCCTGGAGTTCGACGCCAATACGCGTTTGAACACCAAGGGCTTTGCCACCGAAATGAAGGTCGCCACCCTGAAAGCCGCCCTGGACGCGGCAAGCGCCGAAGTCGAGGAAGCCGAGATTGAGCTGGGCCGCGCCGAAATCAGGGCACCGGTCGCAGGCACGGTCCAAAGCCCAATGGTCGAGGTCGGAGAAGTGCTTGCGCTTGGCGGCATCTGCGCCACACTCATCAACGTCGATCCCATGCTGTTTATCGGCCAGGTGTCGGAACGCGATATCGGCAGAATTTCGGTTGGCGGCACAGCCAGGGTGGAAACCGTGGTCGGCGACAAGGTCGAGGGAACCATTCGCTACATCGCGCCGGCAGCCGATCCGGAAACGCGCACGTTTCGCATAGAAGTGCGCGTCGCAAACCGGGATCACAAGATCCGGGACGGACTGACGGCTTCCGCGAAGATTCCGTTACCGGCGACCCGGGCTCATCTCATGACCTCCGGCGTGCTGGTGCTGAACGATGCCGGCGAACTCGGCGTCCGCACGGTTACCGGGGACGACGTGGTGAAATTCATGCCCGTCAGGATTCTGGCGGACACCGGCAGCGAGGGCGTCTGGATTGCCGGGCTGCCTGACGAGGTCACCATCATCATTGTCGGTCAGGATTATGTGATCGAAGGACAGAAAGTCGTTCCTGTCATCGAAACCGCCGAGGTTCGTAAATGATCAACGCGCTTGAGACGGTCCTGCGCCGCCCGCGCACGGTCTTCACAATGATGATCGTGATGATTGCGGCCGGGATCATTGCCTACCTATCGATCCCCAAGGAAGCCAATCCGGACATCGATGTTCCGGTTTTCTACGTGTCGATCGGCCAACAGGGCATTTCACCGGAAGATGCCGAGCGTCTTCTGGTCAGACCGATGGAATCGAAGCTTCGCGGACTTGACGGTCTGAAGGAAATAACGGCGATCGCCTCCGAAGGGCACGCGGGCATCGTTCTGGAGTTCAACATCGATTTCGACAAGGATGAGGCGCTCGCAGACATTCGCGACAAGGTCGATCAGGCCCAGGCGGAATTGCCGGCCGAAGCCGACGAACCGTCGATTTCGGAAACAAACTTCTCGCTGCAACCGACCATCTTCGTAACCTTGTCCGGCAATGTGCCGGAACGCACGCTTTACCAGCATGCGCGGCGGCTCAAGGACGAGATCGAATCCGTGCCGACCGTGCTGGAAGCAAATCTGAGCGGCCACCGCGAAGAGTTGCTGGAGGTCATTATCGACCTCATGAAGCTGGAATCCTACAACATCACCCAGGAAGAGCTGATTGGCGCCATCACCCGCAACAACCAGCTTGTTGCCGCCGGCTTTCTGGACACCGGCAAGGGCCGCTTCAACGTAAAGGTGCCAGGGCTGATCGAAGGCCCGAGGGACGTTGCGAACCTGGTCATCAAGCAAAATGGCGAGGGTGTGGTGACCCTGCACGACGTTGCCGATATCCGGCGGACGTTCAAGGATCCGTCCGTTTTCACCCGGGTCAACGGAGAACCGGCCATCGCCATCGAGGTGGTCAAGCGGATCGGCACCAACATTATCGAAAACAATCGCGACGTGCGTGCCGTTGTGCAGGCCTTTACCAAGGAATGGCCGGCCCCGATCAAGATCAATTACATCCTCGACCAGTCGAGTTTCATTTACGAGGTTCTCGGATCGCTGCAATCCTCGATCACAACGGCAATCGCGCTCGTGATGATCGTGGTTGTCGCCGCGCTCGGATTGAAGTCTGCCCTGCTGGTCGGTTTTGCGATCCCGGCCTCGTTCCTGGTCGGATTCCTGTTGCTCGGGTTCCTCGGCATTACTGTCAACATGATGGTGATGTTCGGCCTCGTGCTCACGGTCGGCATGCTCGTCGACGGCGCCATCGTCATGGTCGAATATGCGGATCGCAAGATCTCCGAGGGCATGCCGGAGAACGAAGCCTATATCCGCGCCGCGCGATTGATGTTCTGGCCGATCGTGTCTTCGACAGCGACCACTTTGGCCGCCTTCCTGCCGATGCTGTTGTGGCCTGGCGTTCCCGGCGAATTCATGAGCTACCTGCCGATCATGGTTATCATCGTCCTGTCGGCGTCCCTGCTCACGGCGATGATCTTCCTGCCCGTCACCGGCACGATCCTCGGGCAGGTGTTCTGGTTCTTCGGCCGGTTTTCGCATTTCATTTTTGCGCCGGTCATTGGCGCCATGGCCGGTCTGGCAATCCACTGGCTTGGTTCGAATATCCTGTTCCGCGAGACGGGTCTGCCGATCTTCGACACAGTGCTGAAATACGACATCACGCACATCTCCTTTCTCGACTCAATCGTCGGTCCGCTGGCGCTGGCAATCTTCGCGACATTGTGCGGTCTGATTGTCGCGGCGATATCCTACATCTTCTTGAGATGGTACCGGGTCCGGCGCATGGAGAACCTGCTCTTGACGGGCAACCAGGCGCTGCTGCTTTCATCCGCCGTCGCGTTCCAGCCCGAAAGGATAAAAGGCCCGGCGGGACTTTATGTGCGCGTGCTTCGCCTGTTTGCGGGCAATCCCATCGGCAACATCGCCGCGATCGCCCTGGTGGCAGCCTTGTGCTTCGGCATTTTCGTAAATTTCGCCCAGCGGGGCGCGGGTGTCGAATTCTTCGTTGAAGAGGAACCGGACCAGGCAATCGTTCTGGTATCGGCACGCGGAAACTTCTCTGTGCTGGAAGCCAAAGACCTGGTTCGCGATGTCGAGCAGGTCGTGCTGCGCGTCGCCGGCGTGCGCAATGTGGTCATGTCGGCCTTTCCCTCGGGCGGCAGTGCGGGCCCGCAGATCATCGGCGGCGTTCAGGACAAGCCGGCCGACGTTATCGGCGAATTGAACGTGGAGTTCGGACCCTATTGCTGCCGGCGCAAGGCGGTTGATATCTTCGCCGAGATCCGCGAAAAAACCGCGCAACTGGCCGGGATCAAGGTCGAGATCCGCAAAATCGAAGGCGGCCCGCCAACCGGCAAGGACGTCCGTCTCCAGGTAACCGGCACCGACTACAAGACCGTGCGCGAAGTTACCGGGATCGTTCGCAAACATGTCGACACCATGTCCGGCCTGCGGGACATCGAAGATGAGCGTCCCCTGCCCGGCATCGAGTGGCAATTGACCATCGATCGCGCCGAGGCCGGCCGCTATAATGCCGGCATCACATCCGTCGGAGCCATGATCCAGTTGGTGACCAACGGCGTGTTGATCGGAAAGTACCGGCCCAACGATTCCGAAGACGAAGTCGATATCCGCGTCCGCTTGCCCGAGGATCAGCGCACGCTTGATCGCATGGACACGTTGCGGATCCGCACCAGCAACGGTCTGGTGCCGCTGGCGAATTTTGTCGACCGGACGCCCCAGTCGAAAGTCTCTTCGATTGTGCGCAAGGACGGCTTCTATGTCATGAACGTCAAGGCCAACGTCATGTCCGAACAGGGTATCCTGCCGGACGACAAGGTGTCCGAACTCGACGCCTGGCTGAAAACCCAGACCTGGCCGGACAGCGTCTCCTTCCGGTTCCGTGGCGCCGATGAAGAGCAAAAGGAATCCGGCGAGTTCCTGGTGAAGGCGATGATCGGTTCGCTGTTCCTGATGTTCATCATTCTGGTGACCCAGTTCAACAGTTTCTACCAGACGACGCTGACGCTCCTGACCGTCATCCTTTCGGTGTTCGGGGTGCTGGTTGGAATGATGGTGACCGGACAGAAATTCTCGATCATCATGACCGGCACCGGCGTGGTCGCGCTGGCGGGAATCGTGGTCAACAACGCGATCGTGCTGATCGACACCTACAATCGCATGCTGGAAGAAGGGGTCGATCCGATTGACGCGGTCCTGAAAACCGCCGCACAGCGGATACGCCCGATCCTGTTGACGACGATCACGACGATTGCCGGACTGATTCCGATGGCCACGCAGATCAACCTGAACTTTTTCGATCAGGTCGTCACCCAGGGCGGCATCACGTCGACCTGGTGGGTCCAACTGTCGACGGCGATTATCTTCGGCCTGGCGTTCTCGACGATCCTGACCCTGTTGCTGATCCCGACCTTGCTGGCGATGCCGCATGTCTGGGTCCGTTCGGGGCGCCGCCTGTTCGGGTTCGACAAACCCGCGAAAGGCCCGATGCTCTCGGGTCCGGACCGGCACGGCCCCGGCGGCGGGACGATTGGCGGATCTCCACACGCCAGTGGTATGGGAGGATCCGGGGATCGGTTGTTTTCTCCGGACCCGTCCGCGCCGCGCGGCCCCGCATTGCCCGGCGCCGCGGAGTAACGGCTTCGCGCCGTGCAGGCGGCCGGCGTCGATTTCTGGCGGCGCTACTTTGCGGCGTCTCCGGAATCCTGACCGTCGGTCGGCTTGTCCGTCTCGACGGCAGGCGGGTCATCGGCGCCGCCATCCGGTGCAAAACCGCCCTGCTTGAGGTCTTTTCGCGCGTGTCGGTGCCAGACCCGCCATGCGATCGGAACCGTTGCCAGATACAGGATCGTCACGCCGCTGAGCATTTCGTAGGGATAACTCACCAGCAGGCCTGCGGCGAGAACGGTCACAATCATCACCGGGAAGAACAGGTCGCGCGACACACGAATTCCACCGCCCTTGCCGGAAAAGGCCGGCAGCCGCGATGCGACCATGAACGCCAGCGCCAGCACAAAAGCCGCGATAGCCGGTTCCATGCCCTTTGCACCATCCGGCAGCAGGCCCAGCTGTCCGAGATAGACCGGCAGCAAAACGATGATCGCGCCCGCCGGACTGGGAATGCCGACAAAGAACATGTTGTGCCATTTCGGCTTTTCGGTGTCGTCCAGCATGACGTTGAAACGGGCAAGCCGCAATGCCGTGGCGATCGCGAACAGGATGGCCGCGATCCATCCCAGCGATTTCAGTTCATGCAGTGACCAAGTGTAGAGCAGGATCGCCGGCGCCACGCCGAAGTTTACAAAATCCGCCAGAGAATCGAGCTCCGCGCCAAATCGCGACGTGGATCGCAGGAGCCGGGCGACCCGGCCGTCGAGACCGTCCAGGATCGCAGCCACCACAATCGCGGCAATGGCCCAATCGATCCGCCCTTCCATCGAAAATCGGATCGAGGTCAGGCCCGATGACAGGGCAAGAAGGGTAACCGCATTGGGCGCAATCAGGCGAAACGGCACTCGGCGAAAACGCGGTTTCCGCCCCAGTGGCGGCCTGCCCGTCGATCCGGTGGGAGGCGTGTTCATGGCAACAGCTCTTTCGGTTCTTGCAATCGAAACGGCATCAAACGGCAAACTCCGAGCCGATCATGACTGCGAAAAATCACCCCAGGTATCGGAGTGCGGGGCTTCCGGACCCCGTATATCGGCCAGGACGGTCTCCCCTGCAACCGCTCTCTGGCCGACGGAAACCCGTGCCGCGGCGGATAAAGGCAGGTAGACATCGAGCTTTGATCCGAACCTGATCAATCCGAACCTTTCGCCGGCCGTCAGGCGATCGCCCTCCTTGACCCAGGAAACAATTCGTCTGGCAATCAGTCCTGCAACCTGAACCACACCGACTGGACCGAAATTCGTATTGAGAATCAGTGCATTGCGTTCATTGTTGGCGCTTGCCTTGTCCAATTCCGCGTTGACAAAGACGCCAGGGACATAGACCTGGCCGGAGACGGTTCCGGCAATCGGCGCCCGATTGACGTGACAGTCGAACACCGACATGAAAATCGAGATCTTCAGTGCCGATTGATGGCCAAGATCGGCCAGTTCCGCCGGAACCGGGCAGACCGATGCCGTCACGATACGGCCGTCCGCCGGGGACACGACGATCCCGTCCACCTGGACCGTCACCCTTGGCGGATCACGGAAAAAGTAGATGCACCAAAGTGTCAGAGGCACGGTCAGGGCAAGCGTGACAGGCCAGAAAACAGCGAAGACGATCGCCGCCACGGCGAAAGCCGCGATGAAAGGATAGCCCTCCCGATTGATCGGGACCAGTGTCGAGCGGATGGACGACAAGATACTCACGTGGGTGCTTCCTTCAATTCGCGGGCGCCGCCGGTCAGCCGGACAGGCATCTGAAACCGCGAGTCTGGCGCGGCGCGGACGAAATGTCACTAAATCATATTGGCCAAAGCGCAAGCGCAGCACTGTCGCATAAATACAAGCGGTCAGTCATCGACTGGCCAAACTGTCGTGGAAACATCGCTATGGCCTGTTGGGAACCGATCGATGTTAGTCTCGCCGCTTTGACACCGACCGGTCCACGCCAACAAGACCTCTGCCGGAGACAAGTCTCCAACCCCGCTCAAGGTGGTCACTTAGCGCACCATCACGTTACGTCAATTAAACGTCATATGACTAGCAGAATCTGAACTTAGACCCCATATACCACGATGCGCCGCAATCGAATTCTCGACTTTGCCAGAATAACGTGCAGAATATAGACGCACGCGCTAGTAATCGTGAAATTTAACGAATAAAAACCCATTTGGATTTGTTCTGGCGAGTTCGATTCTCAGGATCGAAAGTCCCCGACGCCGGTTTGTCCCCATCCGGCCGGCGAACGCCCGTCAAATCTGACAAGGCGCTCCCCGGCCCATGAACTCTTTCACACCGAGCCGCAGCCAGCTTCGCCAAAGCCGGGAAGTCAGCCGCCCGCTTCGCGTACCGCATGGCGATATTTCGGCAGCGTTCAATCCGGTTGAAGAACCTCTCGACCCGATTCCGATAGAGGAAGCGGCGAAAGCAGATCGGATCGCCTCTGCATGGCCCGAAGCCGTCATTCGATGCCGTTGGTGCGAAATCGCGCCCGGCGGACAGACTGCCGTTCATGGGTCAGAAATGACCGGCAGCTTCTCGGCAGAAATTTCCAGAGATATCTCGGGAAAACAGCACCGTTGAGATATATGGATTTTCCGCCTGAATTCGGCTTGATGCCGTGAACACCAGAGACCATAACGAGACGACCTTACCTCAAGGCATTGGGATAAAGAGATGGATTTGCAAAATTTTGATGCCGACGGCCTTGAGATCGCATTTCGTGAAAGGGGATCACGCGACCGCCCGGCCATCGTGTTTGCCCATGCTATGAGTTTTGATCAAACCATATGGGACGAGGTCATATCCCTGTTGCCGGCCGGTTTCCGTATTGTAACCTATGATCACCGCGGGCACGGAGGATCAGGTGTGCCACCAGGACCCTACGTCCTGGATCACTATGTTCGTGACGCAGCGCGGCTGCTGGACCATCTGGGCATCGCAAATTGCGTATTCGTCGGTATTTCTTTTGGCGGACTTGTCGCCCAGGGGCTTGCCTCGCTGCGGCCGGATTTGGTCCGGCACCTGGTATTGTCCAACACTGCCACAAAAATTGGCACGTTGGAAACCTGGATGCAGGTGGCTGACAACGCCCGATCTGTCGAATTTAGTGCTGAAGGTGTGGATAGTTCGTTCGAGCGCCTGTTTTCTTCCGCCTTTCGCCAACTTAACGATCTTCAAAAACTGAAAAATCGCAGACTGCGAATGTCGGTGGAAGGCTACATCGGGTGCTGCAACGCGATTGGCCATGCTGATGTGGCAACAAGCTCCTCCAGACTTGAGCAGCCGACGCTGGTTGTAGGTTCAGACGCTGATCTGGTCACGCCTCGGCATGTTGTCGAAACTCTCGCAGATATCATCCCCGATTCACGGTTTAAGCTGATTAGGGGTTCCGGGCATTTGCCCTGCATTGAAAATCCGACTGCATTTGGCGCTTTGCTGACCGAATTCCTTGGACAAATGACTCTTCGCTAGTTTCAGCCGACCATTATAAGACACGGCCAAGATTTACGGCGTACCGTTTACCGGCACGACCATGCCATCGGGGAAAGCAAACGGCCTTTCTTGGATCGCGCAGCATCAGTCCGCGCGGGCTCCTTCCAGACCTTTGCCGCACACCCAACCGATGACGGGACGGTCCGGCGACTTAATCGGATCGACAGCCAAAGTCCCGGCCACCGTCTGAACCGGGCATTGCCGTTTGTGAGGACACGGCCCGGTTAAAAATCTTTCCGGCAAGATGTAACGTCCGTGGCGTTCCGGCAATCCCTGCAATGGCTTATTGAACACTTCGCGAAAAATGCCGATCAGCAAACCGGATGAACACGCCCAATTCGGCGGTGACTGGAATTGGCATTGATCAATGATTTGAATTGTCATCGGCCTGCCGATCGCTATTAATCGTTGCAGACAATCGGCTGGGGCCGGGAGCGCTCGGGAGCGCGACTCCAGACGGACGGACCATATTGCGTTGGGCGGCGAGGAATTCGGGACGATGACTCCTTACACATTACTCTATGGCCTGGAGATCTACGGCTGGATCGGCGCTGCGGTCGCACTTGTGTTTCTCCTTATCGGGATAGACCGCATCGACCCCAGCGCGCGCGGCTCATACGCGTTCCGCCCGATCCTCGTGCCTGGAATCATCGTGATCTGGCCACTGGTTCTGTACCGTTGGATCACCCTCGAACGCTCGGGGGAAGAAGAGTGAAACCTCCTCACATCAGGGCGCATCGAAGGATCTGGTTTGCCCTCGCGGTATTGATTCCGCTTGGCTTCATCGCAGCGCTCATAGGAAAATACAGTCCGGACCGGGAAGCCCCGGCCGTTCAGCTGGAACCACCGGCACAATAACACGTAGTGGGAATCAATGGCGGTCCTCTATCAGCCAGTTATCTGGAACCGGAACAAGTACATTTACGACGCTGCGCTGATCGTTGCCGTTGCGGTCTACATCTATGCGTTTCTGCGACTATCTCCCGATATTGCCGACCATATGGGCAGGGTCGATGGTGCAATCCGCCAGATCCGCGCCTGGGGAACCTGTGCATTCCTCATGCTCACCCTGATCCTGTGTATCGGTCCCCTGGCCCGTCTCGACAAGAGATTCACACCGCTCTTGTACAATCGCCGGCATTTCGGGGTATTGACCGCAATGGTCGCCTCTGTCCACGCATCGAAAGTGCTGGGCTGGTATTTCGCATTTTCACCGCGTGTCCCCTATGAGGGCTATTGGTTCACCAATGCGACGTTCACCGAACTCTACAGGCTTCTGGAGAGCGGACCCGGCCTGACTCAATTTGTCGGCTTTCCCATCGAAATCCTTGGAATCGCTGCCTTTGTCATCCTCACAATCATGGCCGTCACCAGTCACGATTTCTGGATGCACTTCCTGACGCCACCTCTGTGGAAGGCGATCCACATGGCCGTCTATGCCTGCTACGGTCTGGTGGTGATGCATGTGTCGCTCGGCTATGTGCAATCGTCAAAGAACCCGACCTTCGCCATCGTCGTGGCGATTTCGGCGGGGCTTGTCATCTGCCTGCATCTGTTGTCGGCACGGCATGAAGCGCGGCGCGAAAAGGCGTTCACGACAAAGAGAATCGATGCCGATTGGGTCGATGCCGGCGCGGTGTCCGACATAGCCAACAAACGCGCGGCCATTGCACTCACACCGGAGGGCGAAAAGGTTGCGATCTATCGCTACGACGGCAAGTTGTCGGCGATTTCCAACGCCTGCGCCCATCAGAACGGCCCGCTCGGCGAAGGCCGGATCATCGGCGGTTGTGTGACATGCCCCTGGCACGGGTTCCAGTACAATCCGGAAAACGGTCGGTCCCCCGCCCCCTTCACTGAAAAGATCGCGACCTACCGGCTGAAGCTCGACGGCGACCGCATATTGCTTGACCCCAGGCCGAATCCGCCGGGAACGCATGTGGATCCCATAATAATTCCCGAGTCGCTTGAGGCGGACACCGCATCATGACAATCACGATCTACCACAATCCCAGATGCAGCAAATCCCGCAACACCCTGGCCCTCATCAGGGAAAGCGGAACCGAGCCGGAAATCGTCGAATATCTGAAGGGCGCGCTCACACGGGAACGCCTGGAAGCACTCCTGACGAAAATGGATACACCGCTTCGCGATCTGCTGCGCTCCAACGAAACACCTTACAAAGACCAGGATCTCGGCAATCCCGAATGGTCCGACTCGGATCTGATCGATCGTGTCGTGGAGCATCCAATTCTGCTCAATCGTCCGATCGTCGAAACCAGGGATCGCGCCAAACTGTGCCGGCCGGAAGACATCGTCCACAGCCTGCTTGCCGCGCCAAACGATTAACCGCCAAACGAGA
>JGI12316J15310_10000016_pt34 | contig 12821 bp, 10 predicted proteins | sample MarCyaLeptolynsp_FD_15310 | JGI IMG/M metagenome (IMG submission 15310)
AGATCGAGCCCCGTCGCCTTGCGCACCACAAAGTTGAAGATCCGCGACGGGATCACCTTCCCCATCGGGTCAAACCGTCGCTTCTTCCACCCCGAAACCAGATCAAATCCTTCGTCCATCTTCTCGAGGAAGCGCGGAATCTCCTGCGGATCGTCCTGCAGATCGCCGTCCATCGTAAAGACGAACTCCCCGCGCGTCTCCTTGAACCCGGCCATCAACGCCGCCGCCTTGCCGTAGTTCCGCCGAAATTTGATCAGACGAATCCGCCCCGGATCAGCCAGTCCGCGCAGCAACTCCCACGTGCGGTCGGTCGATCCGTCGTCGATAAACAGGATCTCGTACCCGCCGCCGGACTCCTTCGACAGCTTCTCGAACTCGTCCGAGACCCGCCGCGCCAACTCCTCCACGTCGCCTTCCTCGTTGTGGACCGGGATGACGACGGAGTAGCGCAAGGTCGACGGTGCGGGCATAACGCGAGCGGGACGAGCCGGCGCGCCCCGGCAGGCAGGCGCGGACCTTCGATTGTAACGAAATCGCTCCTCGGTCCCGCCCCGCCCTTCAGTGCGTTTTTCGCCCGATGTCAGCGAAACCCGTTAGGTGGGACAAGCCGTCTACCAATGGTAGTCTGGAAGCAAGAAGCTACAGGCTCGGAATGACCAAAAGGGCCTTTAGGCTCAGCGATGTAACGGCGCGCCCCGAAAGGCGTCAAACCATGCGCCCGGATGAGGGCGATGAGAGAAGGGTGCTTATGATCGAACGAAAATCCCCCCGCACGGTGAACGGCCCCCGTACTTTGGACGGCCGATCCGGAGAATCCTCCGTCCCGCCCGTAGCGATTATCCTGCTGGGACTGATCGCGGTCCTCGTCGGCGCCACACTCTTCCTCTACTTGGAACTGCGTTCCACCAAGGAAGAGATGGCCAGCCGCTTCCAGACCTACGACGAACAGTTCGCCCAGATCGAGGGCTCCGTCAACCGCACGACGCGCACGATCGAGACGCAAACGACCGAAGTCAAAGCGCTCGTCGCCGACGCCGAGAAGACGATCGAGCAAAAGGCGCAGAACGTCGAGAGCCGCGTTCTCGGCCGCACCAACACGCTGGCCAAGGAGCTCGAACAGACCAAGGCCCAACAGCAAGCGGCCCTCCAAGACGTCAGCGGCAAGATCACCTCGCTCTCCGACGTCGCCTCCGAGACCAGCCAAAAAGTCGGCTCGCTCTCGGGTTCGGTGGATAACGTCAAGGAAGACCTCAGCGCCACCAAGGCCGAGCTCGAAAAGACGATTGCCGACCTCAAGACGGTCCGGGGCGACCTCGGCGTACAAAGCGGCCTGATCGCCACCAACGGCGAAGAGCTGGCCGCCCTCAAGCGCCTCGGCGAACGCAACTACTACGAGTTCGACATCCGCAAGAGCCGCGAGGCCCAACGCGTCGGCAAGATCCAGATCCGCCTCCGCGACACGACGGAAAAGAAAGGCCGCTTCACGATCGAAGTCCTAGCCGACGACAAAACGATCCAGAAGAAGAACAAGACCCTCCTCGAGCCGGTCCAGTTCTACGTCATCGGATCCAAGATCCCGTACGAGATCGTCGTCAACAAACTCGAAAAGAACCGCATCGTAGGCTACCTGGCTACCCCGCTAGACGCCGCCCCCCGCGGCGCCTCCGGCGGCGCAGCCTCCGAGTAGCGACAACCAAAACCAAACCCCAAGGGCGCGACCTGACCCCAGGCCGCGCCCTTCGTCTTTCCCGAGCCGATTTCGGTTTCTGTCATCGGGCTGAGGTCTATCAGGGGGCATTAAGCGGTATTAGGGGGCATCAGGAGACATTCATCGGAACTTGATGCTGAACGGTCCGTTCTAGCTGAAAGACCGTGGTAGGGTTCGGCGTGTCAGGTCGAAGTGCGCACGCCGAGCTCATCGGTCCACGCTCGATGGGCCGCCTGCGTTCGAGGATATTGGCTAGGGAGAAAAGGGGGCAAAGGAGCGGGAATCTAGCGGACGCGATCCGTCGTACCTGTCTTTTCGATGGAGGCGAAGACGATGAGGCTAAGTATCGCGGCGTGCGTCTCCGCCTCTGTGTTGGCCGTATTCGTGTTTAAGGTTGATCGGGCATCGTCAAGTTGACCGCTCTCGAGAGAGCTGCCTGCACGGCAACGCGCCCTCCCCTCCTATGCTTTTGTTCAGTCAAAGGGGTGCAAAGTGAATAAGTCAATACTCAGGAAGCGGGACGGAAATATCGTATTCATCCTGTCGTTGGCCCTTGCTTGTCACATCGTTCTTTCGATTTCGGTGGACACGCCGCCTCTGACCACCGGTGTGGATCCATGCGACTGCACGCTGCAATTCTCGCTTCGTGTCGCAGTGTCGGCGCTTATTTTCCTAGCTTGCGGGGTTGCTGCTCGCGCCTACGCGCTGTTCTTCCTAATTCTTGCGCTCATCGGCGTCTGGCCCGCCCAGCGAAGCTATAGCAGGTGCAAGAGATCGTGCGGCCCGATCGAAAGCTCTTGGCTCGATTCCTCCGGAACGGCTCCCGTACCCTCCCTGACGACAATCGATCACGAGCGCCGCGGCATCGGAGCCGAGAAGGATACGCCTGCGGAGGACGGACTGCGGGCGAGAGCCTCGGACACACCTAACTACAACCCTCACGACGTTCTGCAGGCACCCCGGAGTACGTTTTTCTAGCCCCGGGTTCGCACTCCAGATACCCCTCCAACCGCCGGTCGTCGCGGCCGCCGCAGGTGCGATCAGCACAGCCGCACCGTCTTCGGCCGGCGGCTGACGGCAAACTACCGGCCACCCGTCGGCCGGCCGTGCTCGCTTTTCTTACCGGATCGTGGCTAGGGGGGCGGCTCGTGGTCTATTCAGTCCCTGGCCCATGTGGGCAGCTCCAGCCGCTGCAGTATCGACGTGAACCTTGGATGACTTCGCACACGATCCGAGTAGGGAGTATGGTTCACGTGCACCATCGCATGCTCGCCCTCTCGGTAGCCGTACTCGATCCACTCCAGAGCGTCCTCAGGCGCTCCGGCGTAGTCGTACATCAGTGCGACCACGTGTGCGAGCACGTAAGTCGATTGCGATCTCTCCGCCAGCAACTCGGCAGCGTTTTGCATGGCCGAGGGGTAGCCGCCCTCGGTGTAGCCGTCACGTAGCGCTGCCGTCATTTCTTGATCGTCGACGACGCTCCAAGCCCTGACGGCGGCCTCGAACGCCTGGTCGTATAGGCCCAACGCAGTTAGCGAAACCCACATCACAAGGTGCGTCATCTGCATCCTTGGCGCCCGCGCGATGACGCCACGAAGTTGCTCAAGAGCCTGCTCGTGCTTGCGGAGGAACATCAGGCGCATTCCGTGGATATGCTGGAAAAATATGTCGAGCGGATTGAGCTCCAGTGCACGCGCTATCATCTCGTCTGCTTCATCGAGACGTCTAAGGTAAGTAAGCAAGAGCGAGTAGTGGAGTCGCGCGAATGCATTGTTGGGGCTTAACTCGATGGCCTTACGATAAGCCTCCTCAGAAGCCTCCCAGTCCCAGCGTGTGTACTGCTCAAGCAAACCGAGCACCGCAAACCCATGAGAGAGTTTGGGGTCGAGTTCTATGGCGCGCCTCGCTTCGACTAACCCCTGCGTGCCCGCCTGCCGTGGATGGACCGCTCCCATCACGGTGCTGTACGTCATCACCGACGCGACGCCGGCATGAGCCGCGGCGGAGTCGGGGGTCATGCCCAGCGCCGACTGGAAGCTCTCGAGCGCCATGTGCAGGCCGTCCGGCGTGAGCCGGTGAAGATGCCACATCCCGCGTAGGTAGGCGTCATAGGAGTCCGTATCCACGCGGTCCACGCCGGACAGGCGGTCAGCCTCAGGCTGAGTCACGTTGGCCTGAATCTTGTATGCCACGGTGCGCGCAATCTCGGCCTGGAGGGCTAGTACGCCCGTCAGCTCGCGATCAAAGCTCTCAGCCCAAAGATGACCATCTGTTGCCGCGTCGATGAGCTGTACGTGCACCCGTACACGGTCGTCCACCCGCAGGACAGACCCTTCGAGGATGGCCTCGACGCCGAGTTCTGAAGCAACCTGAGCTAGAGGCTTTCGCGTGTTCTTGTACTGAAGCGACGACGTGCTGGAGATAACCTTGATCGAGCCGATTCTGGCGAGGCTGGCGATGAGCTCGTCGGTGAGGCCGTCAGCAAAGAACTCCTGCTCGGGATCTCGCGAACGGTTCGCCAGCGGAAGCACCGCGATCGAGTTGGGCAGCGGGTCGACCGTCCGCGGGGTAACGGCGAACCGATATCCACGTCGCGGCTCCGTCCGAACGTACCTGGGTCTGTCGGCCGAATCGCCAAGTGCGCGACGAATCTTGCTGACGGCGATGTTGATCCCGTTGTCCAGATCACCGACGACCTGGGACGGCCACAATTCCTCGCGGATCTCCGCGCGGGTAAGCACTGCGCCAGGTCGGTCAAGCAGCATCGACAGGATTCGAAAAGGCTGAACCTCCAGCGGCTCTACGATGCCGTTCCTACGCAGCTCTCCACGCCCCTCGTCGAACTCGAAATCATCAAATACTAGTAGCCGTCTTCGGTCTGTGGGCATGACTGCAGGTGGAAGTGTACCTCACCGACAGAGTCCGACAGCCCAGCCTCCGAGAGTCTACAGATGATCTAAATATTGCCTTTATGGCGCGTCTGACAAAGCTCTCCTAATCTCCAATAACGCCCGCTGGGACCGAGCGGCGGGTCAGGCTAGAACACACCGACGGAGAACTAATAATGTCGCATTCCAAAACAACTGGACTCTTGGCCCCCTTGATGGGCTTCGCCCGTTCGCGAGTATCGCCAGCCGCGCCTCGCGTCCGAATCGCAGGCTTGCTTGCCGTCCTAGCTTTCGCAGTCAACGCCCCTGCGGCGGGCCCGTTCGCCTTGGAGCGACAACCGATCCTGATGATCGGCGCCTCGCTGGAGAATGGGAGCCCGCCGTTCAACGATCAGCTTCTCGCTCCGTTCGGCGGCGCGGCGGTGAATGCAGGCAGCTACCTGAGCTTAGGGGATGCCCTAACCGTCCTTGGGATCTTCGTAGTCAACGAAGCCCAGTCGGGGGCAACCAGCTTTGATCGTGATTTCTGTGGTCCTGATACCTGCGCTCCGTTCGGTTGGCAGGGTTTCGGCGTCCAGTTCCAAAAGGCTCTTGCCAGGGTAGGTGGGGAGAATGCGTCCTACTTGTGGATTGGACTAGGAAACGATTGTCTAACGTCCATCGCTGTAGGCGCGCCGTGGGGCGCCCCGCCCTTCGGGGCATGCTCCTTGTCGGAGGTCAACGTATACATCGACCGGGTCATAACGGTTGCAGAGCAAGCGAAGTCGGCCGGACTAACGCCCATCCTTCCGCTTTACCCTAGCTACGACGATCTCGATCTGCCGTTGCTTCAGCAGCAGACCGGATTGCCATACGTTGCCGGGGAACAAGAGTACAACTTCATCGCAAGCACCTGGGAGCGGCGCCTCTCCCGTGAACTAGATGACGTGATCATCTTGGACGTCTGGAAGCGGTTCGAGCACCTCGGCGACGGCTTGCATCCGACGCCGAGGACGTCCCTCGTAGCGGCTTCGACGGTTGCGCTCGCCATTCGTCGATTGGAACGTAGGCGTCGATAGCGAGTTCTGGGATGAGAGCGTCGCGCGGCGACGGGCGCATGGAGACCTCCGCGGATCCGGAATGCAGCTTCGGCTTGCCTCGCTCTCTCCACCTCCTCCTCCCCACTGCTATCTTCTGAGGAAATGCGCTTCCTCCCCGCCATCCTCCTCCTCTGCGCAACCCTCCAAGCCGGCCCCAACGATTGGCCGAGCTTCCGCGGCCCTCAATCCTCCGGCGTCGCCCCCGACTCCTCACTCCCCGCCGAATTCGACCTCGCCTCCCCCGACGACGTTCTCTGGCGCGCAGACACCCCCGGCCTCGGCCTCTCAAGCCCGATCATCTGGGGCGACAAGCTCTTCCTCACCACCGCCGTCAGCCACTCCGACAACGGCGCCCTGCGCACCGGCCTCTACGGCGACATCGCCTCCGTCCCCGACGAGTCCGAGCATTCCTGGAAAACCCTCGCCTACGACAAGCAAACCGGCAAACTCCTCTGGGAACGCGAACTCCACCGCGGAGTCCCCAAGGTCAAGCGCCACGAGAAGTCTTCCCACGCCAGCGCCACCGCCGCGACCGACGGCGAACATCTCGTCGTCTTCTTCGGTTCCGAAGGCCTCTACTGCCTCGATCTCGACGGCGAGGTCCGGTGGAGCAAGGGCTTCGGCACGCTCGACGCCGGCTTCTTCCGAGTCCCCGAAGCTCAGTGGGAGTTCGGCAACTCGCCGGTCATCCACAAAGGCAAAGTCGTCGTTCTAGCCGACGTGCAACAAGGCGGATTCCTCGCCGTGCTGAGCCTCGAAGACGGCAAGGAACTCTGGCGCGTCTCCCGCGACGACGTCCCCACCTGGGGCGCCCCGCTCGTCGTCTCCACCGGCGAGCGAACGCAGATTGTCGTCAACGGCTGGCGTCACGCCGGCGGCTACGACTTCGAGACCGGCGAAGAGCTCTGGAGCGTCAACGGCGGCGGCGACATCCCCGTCCCCACGCCCGTCTACGGCGCCGGCCGCTTCTTCCTCACCAGCGCGCACGGCACGATGTCCCCTGTCTACGCCGTCTCCTCCAAGCACCGCGGCGCTGTTGACCTGGCCGCGGGCGAAGCCGACCGCCTCGACTGGGTCGCCCGCCGCAAGGGCTCCTACATGGCGACGCCGCTGCTGATGGACGGCCTCCTCTACGTCGTTCGCTGGAACGGCGTCCTCGTCTGCCTCGAAGCCGCGACCGGCGCCGTCGTCTACCAAGAACGCCTCCCGCCCGGCGCCTACACCGCGTCTCCCGTCGGCGGCGACGGCAAACTCTACGTCGCGAATGAAGAAGGCGACCTGCTCGTCGTACAAGCCGGCCGAGAATTCTCGATCCTCTCCGAGACGACCTCCGAAGACCCGATCCTAGCCACTCCGGCAATCTCCCAAGGCGTCCTCTACCTCCGCACCGCCCGCGAACTCATCGCCATCGGCTCTCCCGCCGACTAGCGCGCGGGAAGAGCCGAAGAAGATGCTCCGCGAGGCCTCGACGGCGCAAAGCGTTCGCCAAGAAACGTGTAATGCGCACGCGATCCCGATTCGTGCACTAGCCGGTCGGCCGCGGCGGCAAGCACCGTGCCATGGTTAGCCGCCCGGACAAGTTCACGTCGCGCACGGCGGCCGGCAAAAAGATACGTGACCAACGTTCCACAGGGACCCCGACTCCGTCCGCCTCAATCTCCCCTTCGCCGTCCAGCACGATCAGAATCGAATAGCGACCGTCCAAAGCCAACTTCATACGGTCTCGGCACTGGACGCGCCGCACCTCGACTCGATCCGTCTGCGGCGCTTCGAGAAGCGCTTCCTCGACGCCCGCCGTGGACTCGGCCACGATTCGCGGCGACGGTCCAAACCGCTCCTTGACCGCCTCCGCCGGGTACTGCGTGTAGTCGAAAAGGTCCAGTACCCGGTCAAGCCCTAGCCCCATCGTTCGCGCCGATTCAGGCAACTCCACGCCCCCGTGCGCGTACTCGCAGCGCACCACGTAATCCGTAGGCTCTTGGATTTCGACCATCGTGATGCCCGGACCAATCGCGTGCGGTATACCGCCTTCGACCAGCAGCACGTCGCCCGCCTTCACCCGAATCCGCTCGAAGCAGGCAAGCATCGCGTCGAAGTCTTGCTCCGCTACAATCCGCCGCCATTCGCTGACGGTCGGCGGATGCTGGAAGCCGAGGTAGACGTAGGCGTCCTCGCTGCGCGTCTTGAGAATCCACCAAGCCTCCGTCTTCCCGCTGTCCGCGTTGAGATGTTGTTGCGCCCACTGCACGTTGGGATGGGCCTGAATATGGAGCCGTATCCCCGAATCGAGCAGCTTGACCAGCAACTGCGGCTGCACGCCGAACGCCTCGACGTGGTCAGCGCCCAGAGCGTCTTCTGGCGACGTCTCATAGATCTGTGACATCGAATAGGTCGCGCCGTCGATCGTTCGCGCGCTCCCGACCCCTTCACCGACGACGTCTCTTCCAGGGTTGATCGCCGCGGTCGCCGAACCGATCCAGTCTTCCGGAAAGTGGCTGTCGGCCGGGCTCTCGCGCCCTTCCAACTCGTCTAGGACGCGGCCGCCTTGATACGTTCGCCACACGCGATTCGGCGGCAGGATGAAGGGCTGGTGGTAATCGATCTCGGTCGTCATCTCGTTGGCGCTTGAAACGGCTGTCCCGCCCGCGCGCATCGTTGACGGCGGGATCGCGGCGCGGTCGTCGCTCCAGTCGCCATTCTATAGACCCCCAACGCCGCCTACAGCATGGACGGCGCCCGAGACGCCCAGCCAGGATGGGCTCCTCGCCTACCGTCTAGGCGAAAACCCCCTACCGATTTAGGCGAAACCCTAGTGAGTGGCCAAGTACCGACGTTCCTAAACTGGCGGGCAAGGGAGTACGACTCTCCCTTAGACGTCGAATGCCCGAGCTCCCCCAAATCCCCGCGCAAGACTTCTTTTTCGGTCTCGCTTCTGCCGGCGTGTTGCTGTGGGGGCTGCTGTTCCTCGCCAGATCGCAGTTTCTCTCCGACGCCCTGGAAGGGACCGACGAGGATCTGTTCTATACCCTCCTGAAGCGTCCAGAAAACTCGCAGCTGACCTTCCTGGTCTCGCTCTTCGGACACATCTTCCTCATCGCCATGATGCCTTGGGTCGACCGCGCTCTCCCAGGCACGCTCCCTTTCGATTTTGAGAAATACGACGCCGTTCTCGTCCAACTAAAAGTGGAGGACGAGGACAAACTGCGCATCCCTTCCGACCTCGCCGACGTTCTACCCGAACCGAAGTCCAAACGCGACGAGCAAGAAGCCGAGGACGCCGACGAGGACGATCCCGGCGTCGGCAACGGTATCGAGGCCCCCAAGCTCGCCCTCGATACCGGCGGCGAAGGCAACGACGTCAAGCCCGGCCGGCCGGAGGCCTTCGAGCTCGTCATCGAGGCCAGAGCCGAGGCGCCCAAGGTCGAAGCCCTAGCCCCGGAAATCGCAGCCCCCGATCTGGACGCCGGCAGAACCTCCTTTGACCTCGCATGGGTTCCGCCGATCACCGATCCCGACGCCATTCCCATGCCCGGCTTGCCCCTGGAACACGCCGGGAACCCGGCTCAGTTCTCCCTCAACAACGGGCTCCCCACCGACCTCGCTCGGCGCCCCGACGCCAACGGTCGCCCGGCTCTGGCCGAAATCGCCGAGGCTCCTGGAATCGGCGACCTCGGCCGCAGCGGCTACGGCTACATGATCGGCGAGGGCGGGGAAGTGACCCGCCTCATCGGAGGTGACGGCCTCCGCGACCTCCTCGCCAGCCTCGAATACTCCGCCGGCGGCGGCGCGGGCCGCGGTTCCGGCGGCGGCTTCGGCTCCGGCGATCAGCCCGGCGCTTCAGGCAGCGGCGGGACCGGCTACGGCTCCGGCTTTGCCGGCGACGCTCCGGTCCCCAGAAAGCTCCACGGCATCATCCTCATCTCGAACGAGATGCAGTCGATGCCCGAAGCCGACGGCGTCTTGAGCGGCAACCCCGTCTACACCGTCTACGTCGACGTGCCCGGATTCCGCAAGAAGTGGATCCTGCAAGTCTGCATGCCGCGCAACGAGCCTGGCGCGCTCGAACTGGAGGACGGCGGCGTCCTGCGCGTCCTCGCCCGCAAGCAGCTCGACCCGCCCTTCGCCGTCCGTCGCTCCTCGCCTGAGATCGACGTCAGCGACATCGATCCGTTGGCTCTGCCGCCGCGCATCGTCGTCTACTTCCGCGTCGACCCCGAAGGACGCATGATCGAACGCCGCATCGTAGCCGGCCTCAACGAGCAGATGGACAACCGCGTGCTCGCCAGTCTAGAGGACTGGGAATTCCATCCGGCCTTCCACGACGGAGAGCCGGTAGCGGTGGAAGCGCTCTTCGGAATTCCGCTCCGTTGACCATCCCGAAGCTCTTACCCCAGTCCCAGTTTCGCCGCCAGCCCGATGCGCTGGATCTTGCCCGTCGGGCCCTTCGGGATCTCGTCGAGGAACAGGATCGTCTTGGGCGTCTTGAAGTCCGCCAGCCGCTCGGAGACGAACGCCCGCAAAGTCCGCTCGTCGATCTCGGCCCCTTCGGTCAGGACGACCGCTGCGGCCACCTCCTCTCCCAGCTTCGGATGAGGCGCCGCAAACGCGGTAGCCTGCGCAACGCTCGGGTGAGCCAGCAGCACTTCGTCGATTTCGCGAGGCGAGATCTTCTCCCCGCCCCGGTTGATCAGTTCCTTCAGCCGGCCGGTCAAGTACAGGTAGCCGTCCGCATCGAGATACCCCTGGTCGCCGGTGCGAAACCAGCCGTCGGAAAACGACGCCGCGTTCGCCTCGGGGTTGCGGTCGTAGCCGCTCGTAACGTTCTCTCCGCGGATCACCACCTCGCCGGTCGAGCCCTGGGCGAGCATCGCTCCCTCTGCGTCCATCACTGCAATCTCAGGCCCCGCCGCCGGGCCTACCGACCCGGGCTTGCGGTCCAGCGGAGGCAACGGGTTCGAAGCCATCTGGTGAGCCGCTTCCGTCATGCCGTACGATTCGACGACGCGGCAGCCGAACGTCTCCTCCAACTCGCTCAGCACCGTCGGAGGCAGCGCCGCCGAGGACGAGCGGATCAGCCGCAGCCCGGCCTTCTCGACCACTTCGCGGTTGCGCGCCGCACGCGCCAGAATCGCCTGGTGCATCGTCGGCACCGCCGTGTACCAGGTCGGTTGCATGTCCTCCAACCACTGGAAGAAGCGCAGCGCGTGGAACCCCGGCGTCGCCGCCAACTCCGCTCCGGCGGAAAGCGTCGAGAGGGTCGCGCCGATCAAGCCGTGGATATGGAACAGCGGCATGATGTTTAGGCAGCGGTCTTCGGGCTTCAACGCCAGCGTGGCCGCGATGTTGCGTCCCGACGCGCATACGTTGACGTGCGAAAGCGGCACGATCTTGGGGCGCGCCGTCGTCCCCGAGGTGTGCAGGATCAGCGCGACGTCTTCGTCTTCCGCCGCCCCGCCCTCTCCCGCGAGCGCCCGAGGTTCGCCCTCCAGCGCGAACCATCCGGCGGGTTTGCCCGCCTCGCTGCGCATCTCCAGCAACGGAACGCCCAGCGCCTGGGCCGCCTCCACCGCCGGGCCTTCGTCGCCCTTCTCGACGATCAGAGCCCGTGCCTCGAGGTCTTCGAGATAAAACTCCATCTCCTCCCGCCGATAAGCCGGATTGAGCGGAGCGAACGTCGACGCGGACGCCACTCCCGCGAAGGCAGCCGCCATGCGCGGCCCGTTGGGCAAGCACACGGCCGTCCGGTCGTTGCGCCCGACGCCGAAGCGGTTGAGCGCCGTAATCGTCGTTTGCACCAGGTCGTGCAGCTCGCCGTAGCTCAGCGGCGTCTCGCCGGGCGCCGAGATCGCGGCCTGTCGCGCATCTCTGTCGGAGTTTTCTTCGAGCAGTCTGTAGATCGTCATCGCTTCATCCGATTACCTCATCGCTGCCGTGCCAAAATCCACCACCCTCTCCACAAAAAGTGCAACCTCCGCGGATTCTCCCGCATCCAACGGGCGCGTTCCGAAGAAGCCTTTCGCTCGCCCTGGAGGAGGATCGATGGCTAGACGCCGTGCGGGGTCCGTCGAACGTCCGAAACAAAATGTGATCGCCGTGGGTTTGCGCGGCGTCGGAGACTACGACGCGTATCGAGACGCGATAGAATCCTTGGGGTTGGCACTGGAGTCCGCGCGCGACCCCGAGTCAATGAACAACCTGGTTCAAGACCGAGACGGCGCTGCCGTCGTCGTCTACTGTCCGAAAGGCTCCGATTGCGCTCGCGAGGTCCTGCGTCGGCTCACGGAAGGTTGCAGCGGCTTGCCGCTGGTCGTCCTGACCGATCAAACCGACTTCGGCGAATACTACGATCTGATGTCGCGCGGCGCCGCCGCATACATGGGCGTATCCGAGGGGCCCGAGCGTTTGGCGCGCACCCTCTGCGTGGCCTCCGGCCGCCCGCTCCCCTCCGGCCGCGCCCACGCGATCGGACAGGGACAGGCTGCGGCGTCCTAAGTCTCCCCTCGGAGACCAGCGTCCGCCATCCTCCCCTTCGATGGACCTCTCCGGAAGAATCCTGGACTGGTTCGCCCAATTCGGCGGCCCCGAACGCAACGAGAGCCCTACAGCAGGCGGAAACTGACCTCGACCCTGGCCTGAACTTTGACCGGCGCGCCGTCTTTGCGCCCCGGGGCGAATAGCCATCGTTCGACGGCCTTCACCGCTTCTTCGTCAAGGCCCATGCCGAGCGCTTGGACGATGCGGATATTGTGGGCGCGGCCGTCAGGCCAGACTTCGATCACAAGCACAACCTGACCTTGCCATTTGGCTCGACGAGCCTCTTCGGAATAATCCGGTTCGACCCGACGGATCAGTCGCGGCATCGTGACGCCGGCTTGCCCCAGCCGAAACACGCCGCTCACGCCTCCGCCGTCCCCAGGGCCGAGACCGGGTCCGTCGCCTGGGCCGACGCCGCCTTGGTCTCCGTCGCCGATACCGCCTCCCGTACCGGGGCCGTCCGAGGGCGGTCCGACGACGCCCCAGGGCGAGCCGAGGGCGATGTCCAGACGTACGGGGTCGACTTGCGGGGCGCCTTGAAGAGCGGGAGCGACGGCGAGGCGAGGTTTCTCGGGCGGCGTGGTCGACGGCGGCGCCAGGGGCATGAAGTCG
>JGI12316J15310_10000976_pt2 | contig 12804 bp, 13 predicted proteins | sample MarCyaLeptolynsp_FD_15310 | JGI IMG/M metagenome (IMG submission 15310)
ACCTGATCAGTGGGGAAAATGTCAAAATTTCTTCATTTGGCAGTTTCATGGTTCGTGAAAAAGGCGGCCGTATTGGACGTAATCCAAAAACCGGTGAAGAAGTGCCGATCGAACCGCGTCGCGTTTTGGTATTCAGACCTTCTCAGGTTCTTAAAGAACGTGTCAGCGGCCTGAACAAATAATAACCTGTATTTTGTATCCGCATAACGCATGAACTGATGATGTCGATTAATAATCGGCCATATCTTTCTGCCAGTTTTATAAACTTTTTTAAATCTGTGTTTCCTGAATCAGGGTTTTCAAATGGCGTCTCGTCAGTCTAAATCACCAACAGCTTTCCGCACCATCAGTGAAGTGGCAGACCAAATGGGCGTTCCGCAACATGTTCTCAGGTTCTGGGAAAGCAAGTTCAGCCAGATTAAACCTATGAAACGTGGCGGAGGGCGACGGTATTACCGCCCCGAAGACGTAGAAGTGATCAATGCCATTCGCACATTGTTACACGAAGAAGGTTACACCATTAAAGGGGCGCAAAAATTATTGCGCGAACATGGTGTTAAAGCGGTCATAGAAAATACAAATACTGAGCAAACCGTCTCAAACATCCAGAAAATTTCGAACGATGTGGCCATTAAGCCCGTTTCAGAAAAGACTGAATTGAAAGGCCAACTCATGGATATCCGTGACAGGCTGGAAAAAATCAGAAAAAGCCTGAAAGGTGAGTTGCCCAATTGAAAAAGCGACGCTATAGTGCGCGCTCTTTAATCACCAATTACCGGAATGTAGCGCAGCCTGGTAGCGCACTTCACTGGGGGTGAAGGGGTCGTCGGTTCGAATCCGGCCATTCCGACCAATAAAAAGCTCTTTAACAGATACTGTTAAAGAGCTTTTTTCATTTTCTGCTTTTGAAATCTATCCAATTGCAATGAAACCAATCATCAGAATTGATGCCCACGATACCAGGTATATTGGTGTTCTGAGATATGGAATTCCCAGAATATAAACCGCAGCGTGGATTACTCTTGCAAAGAAGAACACTTGGGCCCACTGGCCGATCATCTGGGAAGACTCAAAATTATCACCGATGAGGAAATAAGCCGCCAATACCACAGAAACAAATGCAGGTAGTGTTTCGACCATATTTAAATGCGCACGTTGCGCACGAACGGCCCATAAAGGTTGTTCGGGTTGTTGTTTGGGGAAACCTTCCGGGTAATTATTCAGAAAAGTGGATAAGCCCACAACAAACAGACGCGATAAAATATAAGGTGCCCATAACAGCACGGTTAAAATGCCACTAAGGGCTAAATAATAAAATGCCAAATCCATTGTATTGTCCTTTCTATTTATTTTCGGTTATTAAAAAATATCCAGTGAGACAGAATTAACAATGTGCATAAGTCCGGAAAAAATGCTTGATCGTACGAGTGTATTGCACGAATGATTTTTTGCGTTTTATAATGATGGCCTGAAAATAATGGCAAAGGATCCTAATTTATGGATGTGTTAAGTGATATTTTGGATACATTACGATTTAACGGATCGTTGTATTTTACAACCATACTGACGGCGCCCTGGGGTATTCAGGTTCCGCATTATGAAAATGTTGCGCGTTTTCATTTGGCTGTCGGGGGCGAATGTTGGGTCAGAGTAAATGGCGTTGCTGATCCCGTAAGGTTGGCTTCCGGGGACATGATTATTATTCCACATGGTGCAGGTCACGATTTGATGGATCGGTTGGATACAACCATTCTCAGTCTTGATAATGTATTAGAGAAAAGTGGTTTTCAGGGCGATGGATATCTGGTTTATGGGGGCGGTGACAAAGAGGGCGAAACCAAACTGGTCTGTGGTCATTTTGAATTTGATCAAAAATTCAGACATCCGCTTTTGGAAGAATTGCCGCCTTATATTCTGATTACAGGAAAACAGGCAATGGATTTTTCATGGTTTGATAATGCTATGAAATTTATGTCTTATGAAGCCCAGAAAACCAGCATGGGCAATGACGCTATGATTAAAAGATTATCTGAAATCTTATTCATTCATGCAGTGCGTGTCTGGGGACAAACCGAAAATATTCAAAAGGGTTTCATTAAAGCTCTGGCAGATCAGAAAGTAGGCCGCAGCCTCAGGGCATTTCACGCAGAACCGGCAGAACGGTGGACCATTGAAAATCTGGCTCAGGAGGCCGGGCTTTCACGCACTATTTTTGCGACACAATTTCGATCTTTAATGGATATGACACCCATGCAATATGTCACTTTATGGCGTATGCAAAAAGCTTGTGACCTGTTGTTACAGGATAATATGACAACGGAATGGGTTGCTGAAAAAGTGGGTTATCAGTCACCGGCCGCCTTCAGTAAAGTCTTTAAAAAGAGCATTGGTGTTGGTCCTGGCAGTTACAGACGGGAGCATAATGCAATCGTGGCATAAATTGCCTTTTATACTTAAATATCTAAAAAACAGTACGATTGAGCATTTTTTGCGTACAAACCAGCATAGAAAGAAATCCTTCATAGAACTATCTTCAGATCATCAAATTCAACAGAAAGGAAATTGAAATGATGAATCTGATGATAAAAAACCTTCACGCTACCTATAAAGTTTTATTGGCCGCTTTTTTTGTTTTGGGCTTTGCGACAGCTTCACTGGCCGAAGACAAAGTACGTACAGAAAATGTCAGTGATCATAATCTGGCTTTGAAAGGTTATGATGCGGTTGCTTATTTTGACCAAGGTGCCCCGACCGCCGGTAAAGCGCGTTTTAATTACGTGCATAATGGCACCGAATACCGCTTTGGTACAGCCACCAATCGAGACAAATTTACCAAAAATCCCGGTAAATATGAACCACAATATGGCGGTTTCTGTGCATTTGGTGCCTCAGTTGGTTTAAAGCTGGAAGTTGATCCTGAGTCTTTTGAAATTGTTGACGGTAAATTATACCTGAATAATGCGCCACAAATTCATACAATGTGGTTGGAAGATCCAAAAGGTCGCATCAAAGCTGCCAACAAAAACTGGAAAAAAATTCGCAATGTTTCTGCGAAGAAACTGAAACCTTTGCAGTATGAAGGCTGATTAATAAAATATAGTGCTCATTTCCTGTGGTCCTGGCTTTTGTCAGGGCCACTTTTTTCGTTTCGCAAAATAGGATATAACAAAGCTGTTTGCTAGGCTTGCGTCAGATTAGGAAATGCCTATACTGCCCGCCAAATTGAATAATAGATTCTCGCGAAGGAAAAAACGAATGTCTGAAAAGATCAATAAGGTTGTTCTGGCCTATTCCGGTGGTCTGGATACATCCATCATCCTGAAATGGCTGCAAGATACATATGACTGTGAAGTGGTGACCTTTACCGCTGATCTGGGCCAGGGTGAAGAATTGGAACCAGCCCGTAAGAAAGCTGAAATGTTCGGCTGTAAAGAAGTTTATATCGAAGATCTTCGTGAAGAATTTGTCCGTGATTATGTTTTCCCGATGTTCCGTGCCAATGCACTGTATGAAGGTGTGTATCTGCTGGGCACATCCATTGCCCGCCCACTGATCGCCAAACGTCAGATTGAAATCGCTGCTGAAACAGGCGCTGACGCTGTTTGTCATGGGGCGACCGGTAAAGGGAATGATCAGGTTCGTTTTGAACTGGGTTATTATGGCCTGAACCCGGATATCAAAGTGATTGCTCCTTGGCGCGAATGGGATTTGAACAGCCGGACAAAATTGCTGGATTATGCTGAAAAACATCAAATTCCGATTGCCAAAGATAAACGCGGTGAAGCCCCGTTCTCTGTGGATGCGAACCTACTGCATACGTCCAGTGAAGGTAAAGCCCTGGAAGACCCATGGGAAGAAGCCCCAGAATATGTCTATGGTCGTATTGTTTCCCCGGAAGCAGCACCTGACACACCAACGTACATCGAAATCGAATTTGAAAAAGGTGATCCAGTTGCCATTGATGGTGTAAGCATGACACCGGCTGAATTGCTGACCAAATTGAACGAATTGGGCGGTGCCAATGGTATTGGGCGTCTGGACCTATTGGAAAACCGTTTTGTGGGTATGAAATCCCGCGGTATCTATGAAACACCAGGTGGTACAATTCTGCTGACGGCCCACCGTGGTATCGAAAGCATTACTTTGGATAAAGGCGCCATGCACCTGAAAGACGAATTGATGCCTCGCTACGCCGAACTGATTTATAACGGCTTCTGGTTCTCACCTGAGCGTGAAATGCTGCAGGCCATGGTTGATAAATCACAGGAAGATGTGGACGGTACTGTTCGTCTGAAACTTTATAAAGGTGGTGTTCATCTGGTTGGCCGTAAGTCACCAAAATCACTGTATTCCATGGAACATGTGACCTTCGAAGAAGATCAGGTTTATGACCAACGCGATGCAGAAGGCTTTATTAAGTTGAACGCCCTGCGTCTGCGTCTGCAAAATCGTCGCGGTAAAAGTGATATCGGTCCATCTTACGAATAAAGAAACAATATAGTATTCAAAGAAAAGGCGGCTTGTAGCCGCCTTTTTTATTTATGTCCCAAAAGGGTCATCAAAGCTTTTGCTGGGTTCTGTGAACCATTTAGGCCCTTGTGCTGTCATATAAAAATGATCTTCCAGCCGAATGCCAAATTGCCCGGGAAGGGCCAGGGTAGGTTCATTTGAAAAACACATACCGACATCCAGCGGTGTTGTGTCGCTTTGAACCAGATATGGCCATTCATGAACATCTAATCCAATGCCATGGCCAACACGATGAGGAACACCGGGCAAGTCATAACCTGGGCCATATCCTTCCCGTTCAATAGCAGTACGCATCACACGGTCAAGATCACCACAAGGTTTGCCCAACTCCGCCGCAGCAAAAACTTCCGCTTGTGTAGCTTTTTCCTGATTCCACACCTTGCGGTGATGATCTGTAGGTTCGCCAAAAACATAACTGCGGGTGATATCAGAATTATATCCTTTAAATGTACAGCCCATATCAATCAGGACCATATCGCCTTGTTGCAGAGTTTGTTCGCTGCTGACACCATGGGGAATGGCCGTGTTTTTGCCAAACAGGACAAGGGCAAAGGTTGCGCCGCCAGGTGCACCGACCCTTTTATGGGCTTCATGTATAAAGTCTTTAACCGTCGAAGCGGTAATACCTTCATGCAATATACTGGCAGCGGCTTTGTGTACCTCAATGGTCATATCCATTGCCCGTTGGATCAGGGCAAGTTCTGATGGTGATTTTTGCATGCGGCATCCAGCGGTTACCGGTTTGGCATTCACATAGTCAAACTCAGGTGCTGCTTGCCGCAGGCCGTCTACCACAAAGAAGGGGGTGTTTTCATCTAACCCGATTTTACCGTTGGTAATACCTAATTTATGTAATGTCTTACGGAAGAGTTCATGGGGACTTTCATGTTCCTGCCACCCATTTACCGGGGCTTCGACAGCCCAACTTTCTTCCAGGCTGTCAATTTCAAAAGCCGGAATAAGATATTCCAAACGACCATCGGCGGTCAGAATGGCACCAGCCATACGTTCAAAGGCATAGAGAAAGGCCCCGGTGTAATAATAAAAGTTTGTCCCGGCGTGCACATAAATCGCTTCAAGATGGTTCTTTTCCATCAATATCTGGGCCTTTTCCCGCCGCTGATGGAATTCTGTTGTTGTTATGCTTGGGACATCACCACTCATGTCCGATAATCTGTCCAGTGCCTGATCATATGTTGATCCGCCAACACCTTTGATCATAATATTACTCCTTGTTAAACAGCGTTTTATATGTATTTCTCAGTTGGTTTTTCTGAACTTTGCCCATGGTATTGCGGGGCAGAGTTTCCAGGAAAATGATCTCTTTGGGCTGTTTGAATTTTGCCAGTGAATCGGCCAATGACGTCATGATGTCATGTGCTTCAATGTCCAGAGGACCATCTTTGACAACCACGGCCACGACGGCCTCACCAAAATCTGTGTGGGGAACACCGATCACAGCCGATTCAAGAACGCCGTCAATATCGTCAATCACCCCTTCGATTTCCTTGGGATATACATTATATCCGCCGGAAATGATCAGGTCTTTGGCTCGGCCAACGATGCTGACGCGGCCTTCATCATCCATGGTGGCCATATCACCGGTAATGAAATAACCGTCTGCGCGATGTTCTTCAGAGGTTTTTTCCGGCATTTGCCAATAGCCTTTGAATAAATTGGGGCCTATGAACTCCAGAACACCAATTTCACCATTTGGCACAGACTTGCCCTGATCGTCCGCTATACGCAGGCTAACGCCGGGCAGGGCGAAGCCAACTGTTCCGGCGATACGCCCGCCTTCATAAGGATTCGAGGTGATCATACCTGCTTCACTCATGCCATAGCGTTCCAGAATACGTAAGCCTGTGCATTCCTCAAATTGGTCAGATGTTTCACTCAGCAAGGGTGCAGAACCGGAAATAAACAATCTCATGTTGGTACATAGATCGCGGGTAAAACGCTCATCATCCAAAAGCCGGGTGTAAAATGTCGGCACACCCATCAACACTGTGGATTTAGGAAGCAGCCGGATCAAGGCATCAATATCCAGTTTTGGCAAAAACCAGATGGACGACCCACCAAGCAGAGCACAATGCAGGGCGACAAACAAACCATGCACATGAAAAACGGGCAGAGCGTGCAGAAGAATATCATTATCCTGCCAGTGCCAGATTTCGTGCAGCGTCAACGCGTTACTGGCCAGATTATCATGGCTGAGCATGGCGCCTTTTGACCGCCCTGTAGTGCCGGAGGTATATAAAATCGCCGCCAGATCGTCGGCTTCCATTTGTTCAATCAAATCTATCGGCGTTGCATTTGCCGCTGCTGTTGCCAATGTGCCTTTGCCTGCTGCATCCAATGTCATGACATGAGACACACCATGTTTCTCAGCTAAAGGGGCCAAAGCCTCATAATTATCTGGATCAATAACGATGACCTTTGGGGTGGCATCGCTCATAAAATAATCCACTTCGGCGGCGGTATAGGCTGTATTCAGCGGCAGATAAATTGCGCCAACCCTCAAACACGCCAAATACAACATGATGGTTTGTGGGCTTTTGGCGGTTTGTACCAATACCCGATCGCCTTTTTGAATGTCACAATTTTTCAGCACTGCGGTATATTGCCCACTTAGGCTGTCCACATCGCCATAGCGAAGTTCTGAACCGTGTTCCAACATTAGGAAAGGTTTTGTGGCATCATTGGGAAAGCGTGATTGAAAGAGCTGATAGAGATTATGATTCTGCGGCATGTCTGAACTGTATTTTGATTACGGTAACGGTGATAATGTCACAGGTACCGCATTCACCGCCGCAGTGCCAGCCAATTCATCCAATAAAATATCGTCGGTCAGGTCATTTACACTGACGCCGCTATGGGCATTGGCAATGTCCATTTGAGTGTCCGCTTTGTTATGTCCCCAGCCATGGGGCAGGCTGACCGTGCCGGGCATCATATCTGTGGTGATTTCCACGGTAATTTCTACGGTCCCTACGCGAGAAGCAATCAGGGCCTTGTCACCATCATTAAGTTGATGGGTGGTTGCATCATCGGGATGAACCAGCAAGGTGCAGCGATCAGCCCCCTTAACCAGGCGATGATAATTATGCATCCAGCTGTTATTACTGCGGATATCCCGCCTGCCGATCAACAGCAGGCCATTTTGTGCACGCAAACCTGGAAGATCATTTTTGAGACGCTCAAGATCCTGCCCGATGATATCCGGGATCAGGTTAATCTCTTTGTCTGGAGTTTTTATGGTTTGTTTCAGGTTGGATTTTAAGGGGCCAATATCAATGCCATGGGGATGATCTTGACGTAATTTTCTCAGGGACAAAGCCAAAGGGTGTTTTCTTTTACGGCCATAAGGCCCAAACGCCAGGCCCAGATTGACCAGCTGAGCAGGGCTATGTTTGGGTATTATGGCATTCGGGCCCATCTTCTGCATATACCGCTCCGTCAATTCGTGGAAGATTTCCCAGTCATGACGGGTATCTTCTTCTGGTGTAACGACGGCATCACTAAAACGGCTTGTATTTCGGATGGCGAGTCCAAGAAAACTCAGATCATAATGATCATGTTCCAGTGGGCTGGTGGGCGGTAAAATAATATCTGCGTGGCGGGTGGTTTCATTGATATAAATATCGATAGAGACCATGAAATCCAGTTCCGCCATGGCCTGATCCAATGTGCGGCCATTGGGTGTCGACAGGATAGGATTACCGGCAGCAGTGATCATGGTTTTAATCTGGCCATCCCCCGGGGTGGTTATTTCTTCTGCCATGACTGATGCGGATAATTCGCTGCAGGCTTCCGGTACACCGCGTACCCGACTTTGCCAGCGATTATGCCCACCCTTACCAATCAGGCCCATACCTACCAGATCAATAGCCGGTTCAGGTAGCATGGCGCCGCCAGTCTGATCCAGGTTACCGGTCAAAATATTGATTACTTGGATCAACCAGTGACACAGGCTACCGTAGGGATTGGTGGAAACCCCAAGTCTGCCGTAAAAGACCGCTGAAGGGGCCTCTGCGAATTCTCTGGCCAATTGATCGATGCTGGCCTGACTAATGCCGGTCAGGTCCGAATAATCATCTTCTTTAAAATAATCTAATACATTAATTAAGTCATTTAATTGATTGTTATTAATGTATATTTCGTCTTTATTTATTAACTTATGTTTGATCAGAGAATGAATAAAACTGATCAAGAAAAAGATATCTGTGCCGGGTTTAATAAAATGATGTTCGTCGGAAATCTTGGCGGTTTCAGTATGACGGGGATCAATAACCGTGACCTTACCGCCACGGGCTCTGATGTCCTTGATGCGTTTTTTCACATCCGGAGCAGTCATAATACTGCCGTTGGAGACAGCTGGGTTGGCCCCCATGATCAGGAAATAATCTGTATGATCAATATCGGGTATCGGAATAAGGAACTGATGGCCATACATCAAATAACTGATCAATTGATGAGGCAGCTGATCAACCGAAGTTGCGGAAAAACGGTTTTGAGTTTTCAGTAAGCGATAGAATTGCGGACCATGGGTTAAGGAACCATAGTTATGCACATTAGGGTTGCCCAGATAAACACCTACTGCATTTTGGCCGTGTTCCTGGCGGGTTTCCCATAACCGATCGACCACTTCATCAAAGGCCTCATCCCAGCTTATTTGTACCCATTCGCCATCCACTTTTTTATGGGGGTGGCGTAAACGGTTGGGATCTTCATGAATATCTTTCAGGGCTGTGGCCTTGGGACAGATATGCCCGCGGCTGAAAGGATCGTTTTTATCGCCTTTTATTGATTGGACCTGATTATCAGAAACAGTGATTTCAAGACCACAAATGGCTTCACATAAATTACAGGCCCGGTAATATACTTGGGATGTTGATGGCATGCATGACTCCTTTGCGGAATATAGCATATGTCGCATGGATTACAGAATGAATTAGAGAGTAAGCGTATGGACTGGCGTATTTTATGGGAAAAAGCAAAAACATGGCACGATGAAGGTCGTCGTTTTGCACTGGCCACTGTGATTCGCACATGGGGATCGGCCCCAAGACCCGTTGGCAGTCATATGATCATAGACCAGGATGGTAATATCGAAGGATCAGTCTCGGGCGGTTGCGTAGAAGGTGCCGTCATTGCCGCGGCTGAAGATGTGATAGCATCCGGTAAAAGCCAGCATCTGGATTTTAATGTCACCAGCGAAACCGCCTGGGATGTGGGTTTGCCCTGTGGTGGGCGGATCGAAATATTGGTCGAACCTTATGCGCCAAAGCATGTTTTGGCCGAAATACTCTCCCAAAAGCTCACAGGACCATCGATTTTAATAACCGATATGACGTCTGGCGAATTTTATTTCTGTCATGATGATATACAAATCGGTGAGCAAGGCCTTGCGGACGGTTTTGATGATATTCCTGATAAAAGTGGCCTTTATGAGAATATTTTTATTCAGCATTATCTGGAGCCCGTAAAGCTGATTGTCATTGGTGCGGTTCATATTTCGCAGGCACTGGTAGAAATGGCCAAGGTTATGGATATTCCCGTCATGGTGATTGATCCTCGGCAAACATTTGCCACCAAAGAACGTTTCCCGGATGTAAAAATGTCCCATGACTGGCCCGATGAAGCCCTAACAGAAATTGACATTACCCGGTCAACCGCTGTGGTGACCTTGACCCATGATGCAAAATTGGATGATCTGGCCCTTGAAAAAGCATTGAACTCAGATGCTTTTTATATTGCGTCATTGGGCAGCAGGAAGACCCATGCAGCACGGGTAGGGCGGCTTGAAAAGATGGGTTTTTCAGAAGACGATATCGCCCGAGTTCATGGGCCGGCAGGATTAAATATTGGCGGCTTGACGCCAGCGGAAATTGCTTTGTCGATTTTGGCGGAAATGGTGTCTTTATATCGCAAGGATCATATTAAATGAGCCACGTCACCGCCCTTGTGCTGGCCGCAGGATCTTCAAGACGTATGGGAGCGGAAAATAAATTGCTGCTGCCATTTAAGGGAAAGCCCGTTATTTCTCATGTGGTTGATAACCTGAAAGCCAGCCAGGTGCAGGACATTCTGGTTGTGACTGGTTATGAAGCTGAGAAAATTTCTAAAATGGCGGAATGTTCAGTTATTCATAATCCTGATCATCAACAGGGGATGGGGACATCTATTGTTGCTGGCGTGAAAGGTATTTCTGAGAAGACAGATGCAGTGTTGATTTGTCTTGCGGATATGCCACTGATTACATCAGATATTATTGATCAGGTGATTGCGGGATTTGATCCTGCTGCAGGCAAAACCATTGTTGTACCAGAAAATGACGGCTGCACAGGTCATCCGGTATTATTTGGCCGTGATTTTTTTAAAGATTTAAAAGATTTAAAAAATAATCGCGGAGCCAGGGACATAATTCATTCAAACGCGCTGCAGCATTTAAAAAAGGTATCTATCCCAAACTCCGCGATATTCCGTGATCTGGATAAGCCAGATGATTACGAAAATTTACGCAACTTCGAATAAGCCAGCGGCACCCATACCGCCACCGACACACATGGTGACAACCACATATTTGACGCCACGGCGTTTACCTTCGATCAGCGCATGCCCCACCATACGTGATCCACTCATACCGTAAGGATGGCCAATGGAAATCGCGCCACCATTAACGTTGAATTTGTCATTGTCGATGCCTAATCTGTCACGGCAATAAAGTGCCTGAACTGCAAAGGCTTCGTTCAATTCCCACAGACCAATATCATCAATGGTCAAACCGGCATTTTTTAGCAGCTTTGGAATGGCGAACACCGGACCAATACCCATTTCATCAGGATCACAACCGGCGACGGCCATGCCGCGGTAAATGCCCAAAGCATCCAGACCCTTTTGCTCTGCTGTTTTGGCTTCCATTAACAAACAAGCTGATGCCCCATCGGAAAGCTGACTGGCATTACCGGCTGTGATACAGCCACCTTCGATAACAGGACCAAGGCTTTGCAGGCTTTCCATTGTTGTAGAAGGGCGATTGCCTTCGTCTTTGGTCAGTGTGGTGGGAACTTCACTGACTTCACCGGTTTCCTTGTCTTTTATCAACATCACAGAGGGCAAAGGCACTATTTCATCATCGAATTTGCCGGCGGCTTGTGCAGCGGCGGTACGTTGCTGGCTTTGTAAAGAATATTCATCCTGTACGTCGCGGGAGACATTATAACGTTCAGCAACAATTTCAGCTGTTTGCAACATCGGCATATAGGCGGCTGCATTTTGTTTTAATAGATTTTCATCGGCGCTTTCCATGATCCATTTGAAGGCATTATTCTGGGTCAGGGAAATGGAATCCAGACCACCACCGATAACAACATTCATATTATCAGAAATGATTTGTTTGGCGGCCGTTGCCACGGTCATCAGTCCTGATGAACATTGACGGTCAATGCTCATGCCACTTACCGAAGTTGGCAAGCCGCCGGCAATGGCACTGGCCCGACCAATATTCCAGCCACTGGTACCTGCCTGAAGGGCAGATCCCATGATCACATCATCCACTTCGGCCCCATCAATGCCGGCCATTTCAACGGCGGCCTTGACCACATGACCACCCATTGTGGGCGATTTGGTGTTGTTAAATGCCCCTTTGAAAGCACGGCCAATGGGTGTGCGGGCGGTCGATACGATTACTGCTTCTCTCATCTTATGTCCTTTAATTTTAATTAGAACCAATCTTCATGTGTGTCTTTGCAAACCAAATTAAAATTCTTTAGCAGGTCAGACTGATGGGATATTTCAGGTAATTCCCATTCAAAGTGATATTTCATGGCCTGAATTTTCCCCCGGTAAAAATTATCGTTGTCTTCGGAACAGTTAGTTTTATTCAAAGCTTCTTGAGCCGTCGTTGCCATCATCAACCATTGCCAGCCCAAAATTATTCTTCCCATGAAATCCAGATAAATTGTGGCATTCGCCAGACCAGAATCCGGGTCCTGAGCCATCTTGCCCAGCAGGGTCTGGGTTGTTTCATCCATCAACTGAATGGCTTTGGTCAGTTCCTGTCCATATTTTTCAAGTTCTGAGGGGGCTTGTTTAATGGCTTCAGATATTGTGGCTTTCAGAAGTTGATAACTTTGCATGTTGGATTGGGGGACTTTACGGCCCAATATATCCATGCCTTGAATGCCGGTTGTTCCTTCGTGAATAGGATTCAGGCGGTTATCACGGTAAAATTGCTCAACTGGATATTCACGGATATATCCGGCTCCGCCC
>JGI12316J15310_10000328_pt35 | contig 12798 bp, 11 predicted proteins | sample MarCyaLeptolynsp_FD_15310 | JGI IMG/M metagenome (IMG submission 15310)
CGTCATCATCATCATCGTCGTCGTCGTCGTCGCCGGCATCACCACTGCCGCCGGTGCCGCCGTCGTCCATCCCGCCGCTGCCGCCGTCATCGAGGCCGCCGTCGTCGACCGCGCCGCCCTCGCGAATCTCGAACGTGATCGTGCGGGAGTCATAGTTGCCGTACACGTCGTAGGCCTCGATCATCATCGAGTACTCGCCCTCGGGCGCCATGTTGAACCCGACGAAGTCCCAGGCAACCTCGGACGCATCGAAGCTGACGCCCGCGTTGAAGTCGGCGTCGCAGACGTTGTTGGTGCAGCGGGTGTACGACTCGGTGCCCTCCGGCAGACCGGTCAGCCACGTCCACTTCACCGCCGTCGTGCGCGAGTTCTCCTCGATCGATGCGGTGACCGTGAAATCCGAGCTCGGGTCGATGACGTCCCCGTCTTCGGGGTAGGTCCCCGTGATCTGGGGCGGGGTCTCGTCGATGTTCTTGACGCCGAACACGCCCGCCATCTCGGCGTACGAGTTCTGCTCCTCGCCGGCGCCCCCTGGGCAGTAAATCTCGTGAATGTAGTCGCACTGCGTGATGCCGTTGCCGGTGGCGTGGCTGATCGGCATGCAGGAGTCGACGAAACTCTTGACCCCACCGTTGTTGAACGGGAACAGGATGTCGCTGGGATTGTCGGTGTGCTCCAGGCCCCAGTTGTGCGCCGTCTCCTGGCCCGCGGTCTCGGCCATGCCGTTGCACGACTGCGGGAAGTTGAGCGAGACGTGGTTGCGCTTGAGGCCGTCGCACGCGACGTTCGCCACGCCGCACGCCCCCGACAGCCCGACCTGGTTGGCCGAGCCGCCGATGACCGTCATCGTGTACGGCACGAAATCCGGCGGACGCGTGCTCGTCATGATGATGTCGAACGGCTCGTAGTAGCCGCGCAGCTGCTGGAAGTCAGCCGCGGCCTGGGCCCCGAACGCCGGAAACGTAACCTCCGCGTCCACCAGCGGGGTGCAGTTGAGCGCCGAGTGAGCCGAGTCGCCGTTGCCACAGTTCGGCGTGAGCGTGACGCCATCCATCGCCACGAACACCACGCCAGGGCTCGCTTCGTAGTTCATCGCCGGAAGCGGCGGCGGCGGGATGTCGAGAATGTCGAGCATCTGCCGGTCGAAGCTTTCGCGGGTCAGCAGCTGCGTTCCCTCCCAGTGCGGCTCGATCTCGAGCCACTGCTGATAGACCTCGCTGCCGTACCACTGCTCCACCAATGGCTTGCTCAGCTCGTCGTCGAGCTCGAGGGCCCAGGGCGCATCCGGGTTGATCGGGTGCGAAGGCGGCGCTGCCGACGCCTCGACGGGAAACGCGAGGAGGGCGGCGGCGAACAAGAGCGAAGGGCGCAAGAGCTTGGAAGCAGGCATGAGAGGCGGTTCCGACGGCGTTAGGGCTTGCCACACTACGAGCTTGTCGGTCTTGCGTCTACTGCGGGACCAGCGTCGGCGCCTGAGGAGATGGGCTGGCGCAGAACATAGGGCAGGCGCCGGATGAGCGTGCCCATGTCCGGCAACAGAAATCCGGTTCGCTCCACCCACGCGGCGTGCTCGGGGTATCGCGGACATCGAGCGCTCCTTGCGGAGCATGTTGATTCGGAGGGCGAAAGACCCCGGAACCTCGGTGGTGCGTTGGGTGTCCCGGGAAGGAAGTTCATGCGAGGGCGAGCATTCATCGTGGGTCTCATCGGTTGGGTCGGTTTGGGTGCGGGGTGCGCCGGCACGGGGGAGTTCACCGAACCCGCCGCGGAACAGAGCGAGAGCACCCCGGCCACAGCCCCGACGCTCCGCAACCGGACACCGTCTGCCGCCACCGACCAGGGGCACATCAACCTCATGGTCCGCAACTACAACCTGACCGTGAGCGTGCACGACACGGCCAAGGCGATGGGCCACGCCGAGAAGATCCTGGCCGGAGCCGGGGCCGAGGTCACGCACTCGGACCGAAACGAGGATGCGGGTTCAATCTCGGCAACGCTTCCGCGGGGAACGCCACGCAAGGTGATCGAGTCGCTCCGGGTGCTCGGGGACGTCAGCAACGAGAGCACCAGCATCAACGACATGCGGACCGCGATGCACGAGCTGCGAACCAAGCTCCGGCGACTTCGCATCGGGGAGATGGCGCTCGCGGAGCTGATCCGCGAGACGACCGACGCCGACGTCGTCGATGCACTCGTGGCCCAGCTCGAGCTCTCGCGCCGCGAGTACGACTCGGCGCGCCAGCAAATGTCGAGTTACGAGACCCAGGCAGCCGGCGACAATCTCTACGTCAGCTTCAGCCGAGCCTTGCCCGACAACAAGCCGGAGCCGCAGCTGCGCCGCAAAGAATGAAGCGCGCGCGGGCTCACGCGAGCTACGAGACGTGCTCGTTTGGCAGCTGTGCCACGGATGGCCTCGTGTCGTCTTTGTGACGCACCGCGCGGAGTTTGCAAAGCTCCCGTGACAGCCAAGCAAACAGTCGCGAAGAAGGCCAGTTTCTGGCTTGCGGCCCATCCGTGGCCTACCAAAATGTCAGAGAGACCCGATGAACCGCGACGAACAACGTCGAAACGAGCCCCCGAAGAAGGCACACCGGGACGACAAGGCGGACGAGTCCGTCGATGTCCCGACGCGCAAGCTCGATGCGCCGCCCTCTCCGTGGCGACGCACCGCGTACTTCCTGCCGCTGTAGGCCAACGGCGCGGACGCATCCGTCCACGCCGTGACCTCCTGCGTCAGCAACCCGGACAGGACGCTTCGTAGCAGTCGCTGAGCGTGCTCGCGAGTCCGGCAGACGGCCCCAGCGGTCCGCCGTTGGCATCGATCACGTCGCCACACGGCCCGAGGCATCCGAGCCCCGTGCACATGTTTTGCTGGGCGCACATGCGGATGGCGATACACCCCGGGTCCTGCTCGCACGACTCGAGCTGCATCAGGCAGTTGTTGCACGCACAGTTCTCGCACTCGTTGACGGCCTGATCGAGGCACTCCATCAAGCCCGGATCGCCGCCGCCACCATCACCCGGTGGCATGCCGCCGTCGCCCATGGGCCCGGTCGTCATCTCGCCGCCATCGGAGGGGCCGCCGGTCATCGGCCCCGGATCGTCGTCGTCGTCATCGTCGTCGCCGCCGGTATCGCCCGGCTGCGCGTCGTCATCATCGTCACCATCGTCATCGTCATCGTCGTCGGCGTCGTCCTCTTCGTCGTCATCGTCGTCGTCGCTGTCGCTACCCAACCCGCCGGCGCCCATCGTCGTATACGCCATCGAAGTTGCCATTTCGTCCTCGTCACCGCCGCACGCGGTGACTCCCATCCCGAGGATTCCACTCAACACAATCATCCCGCTGATTCGCTTCATCGATCTGCTTCCCCTTGTTCGTTTCTCCGGCTCTCGACCCGAGCCGCTGTCGTTGCCCCACCACGGAGCAATCAGACGCGACAACCGCGGTCGCTTTCTGAAGCGAACGCGACTTTGTGCAAACCGCTGAGTATTTTGTGCAACCTGCCCGGTCGATCCCGAGCGCAACACGACATCGGCGTAGCGCAGACACCGATGCGTACCGACCTGCGCACCGTTCCAACGAAACGCCCGTCGTTGCTCAAGGTGCCGCACGTTCGGACGATGACCGGCTCCGTGTACAAGGCGTGGCGTCGCGAACGCGATTCGAAACCGCTGCAGGTGATCGAGGTGTTCGACACCGTCCAGCGCCAACAAGATGCGCTGGCTCGGCTGCGTCAGCGCATCGCGACCGATGTGCGCGAGGGGACACTCGAGTTTCCGCCGCTGCCGCGAGTCGCGATCGAGCTGGGCAAGCTCGCCGCCTCACCCGATCCCGAGATCGCCGAGGCGGTGTCCCTGCTCGAACACACGCCGCAGCTCGCAGCAAAGGTCGTACGGATCGCCTCGTCGGCAGCGTTTGGCAGCTCCCGCCCCGCCGACTTGCGCGCCGCCGCCATGCGCCTGGGTGTCTTCGGGCTGCGCGACCTCGCGTTCGCGGCTTCGATGGGGCAGGTGTTTCGCTGCGACTCCCTCGACGCGTTGGTGAAGGAGCAGCTCGCGCATTGCTTCGTCGTCGCCGTCGTGTCGGCACACGCCACGCGTGCGCTCGGCATCGGCGAACGAGATGGGTTCATGGCGGGACTGTTCCACGACATTGGTCGACTCGCCGCACTGATGGCATTGGCAAAGTACGGCCGGGCCAAGCCGAACCTGCTCGATCCCGAGCTCGCCTCGCGGGTGAGCGAGAAGGTCCACACCGACCTCGGTCCGTTGCTGCTGGACGCGTGGGAGATCGGTGGCGTGGTGCGGACGGTGGCGCAGCACCACCACGACCCGATGACGGCCGCCGCCGCGAGCCCCGTGTGCCTTGCCGTCGCCACCGTGGACGCCGCGGACCACATGGAATGCGAGCAGCGCGTGAAGCATCTCCGTGCGTTGCCGCTCGGCTACCAAGCAGGGTTTAGCCCCGACCAGCTCGACGATCTCGCCACCGCCGTCGATGAAGCACGCGCCGATCCACTGCTCGCGCAGATCTTGGCGTAGTCGGGGCAGCCCGTCTTTGGATATCCTGCTCTATGTGGACTACCTGTTTAGACTTCGCAAGCTGCGCGCACTCGGGGTGGCAGCGCTCGTCGGGCTGACTGCGTGCCCTGAGGGGGAGACGGGACGGCCGGCAACCGGCACGGACACCGATCCCACCGTCGGAGACGACGACGACGACGACACCACCACGGACGACCGGGCGGACGAGTCGACCTCCGACGACGGCGAAACGATGGGCGAGACGGGCCCGGAGGGCGACATCTGTCTGTTGCTCAACTGCGAAGAGGACCTCCACTGCTCGGGCTGCGAGGACAACAACACCGTCTGCGACACCGACCAGAACGCCTGCGTCGCGTGTGACCCGGAAACGGGCATCGGCAACTGTGCCGACGACGAGGAGTGCTCGGAGTTCGGATACTGCATCCCGGCCGGCCAGGACTGCCCCACCGCCGACGGAATCCCCACCGTCGACTGCAGCTCCGACGCAGACTGTGCCGCGTGCGACAGTTCGCATCAGGTCTGCGACGACGGCCAGTGCGTCGCGTGCACCTCGGCCAACGAAGAGTGGTGCCAGTCGATCGAGCACTGCGAGCAGGGCGAGTGCATCGCGGACTGCCCCGACTCGTGCGAGAGCGACACCGAGTGCGGCCTGTGCGAGACCGAAGGCGGCGTCGAAAACCACGCCTGCTTCGCCCACCGGTGCGCCGAGTGCAGCGACACCTTCCCCTGCCCCGACGGCGAGGTCTGCAACTCCCAGGGGGAGTGCACCGTGCCGTGCGGCCTTCCGGGTCAGATCCCGGGAACGTGCGACGAGGACAGCGACTGTGCCGGCTGCCCCGAGGGCTCGCAGAGCTGCAACTCCCCGATCAACGGTGGCCACGGCACCTGCGGGGCAACGGCCGCGGGCTGCTCGGACCTCGGCGAGGGCCTGATCGTTCTGCCCGACCCGTACGGCGAGGTCACCAACCTGTGCAGCGACGACGGGGACTGCAACGGCGTCGGCATCGACTACAACGTCGGTGAGCTGCTTCGCGACATCACGGGCGTGGACGCGATCGACGACGCCATCGTCACCTACCCGATGGCTTCGTGCGCCGCAGCATCGGTGGAGACGGGCGACGGCCACACGATTTCGTGTGGGGTATGCGTGCCGTGCCAGGTCGACGACGACTGTACCGACATCGATGTCGACGACGTCGCCAACGATGCATTCGGGCCGCTGGGCGCCATCGCCACCGCGATCCTGCTCGACGCGCTGTTCGGACCCAACGACCACACGATTCACATGTACTGCAACCCGGTGACGGCCGAGTACGGCGTATGCCAGCCGTGCCCGGCGATCGGGACCGACTGTACCGCTGCCCCCGAGCCCCCCGACGATCCGCCGGACGCGAGCTGCGACCACGACGTGTGCGAAGAGGGCGGACCGCTCGCGCCTTCCTGTGGCTCGTGCGCCGCTTCGGTGTGTGCCTTCGATGCGTTCTGCTGCTCCACCAACTGGGACACGATCTGCATCGGACATGTCGAGGACCAGTGCGCGGGATCGTGTGACGGAGGCGACGGCGGAAGCTGCAACCACGACCAATGCGAGGTCGGCGATGCGCTCTCGCCCCTGTGCAATGCCTGCACCTCGGCGATCTGCGAAAACGACCCGTTCTGCTGCCAGACCGAGTGGGACCACGTCTGCGTCGGTCAGGTCGCTACGATCTGCGACGGCGACTGCGACGACGATGACGACGGCTGCATCCACTCCGAGTGCGACGTCGGCGGGCCGCTGTCCGAAGACTGCTCGCCCTGTGCGAGCGACGTCTGCTCGGCCGACGCCTTCTGCTGCTCGACCGACTGGGACGGCTTGTGCGTCGACGCGGCCGAGGAACTGTGCTCGGACATCTGTCACGAGGGCGGCTGCGCGCACGACGTGTGTGCCACCGGAGCGCCGCTCGAGGACGGCTGCTCCCAGTGCGTCACCGACGTCTGCGCCGAGGACAGCTTCTGCTGCGAGACCTTCTGGGACTCGCTGTGCACCGGCCTGGTCGAGTCCGAGTGCGGCATCGACTGCGACGGTAGCGATCCTCCACCCGAAGGCTGCGAGCACGACGCCTGCGTCGAAGGCGTTGCGCTCGAGGACGGCTGCGACTCCTGCGTCACCGACGTCTGCAACGCCGACAGCTTCTGCTGCGAGTTCGGCTGGGACGCAACGTGCGTCGCCGAAGCCGACGACCTGTGCGGCTGCTTCGCCGCCTGCGAGCACGCCGCGTGTGCCGAGGGTGCTGCGCTCGAGGACGGCTGCTCCCAGTGCGTCACCGACGTCTGCAACGCCGACAGCTTCTGCTGCACCACCGCCTGGGACGCCACCTGCGTGGGCCAAGCGGACATGCTGTGCGGCGGCTGCACCAACAACTGCGAGCACGGCCTGTGCGAGCAGGGCGGACCGCTCGAGGCCGCGTGCGACCCGTGTGCGGCGGACGTCTGTCAGGAGGACCCGTTCTGCTGCAGCACCAACTGGGACGGCATCTGCGTCGGACTGGCCGACGACCTGTGCAACTGCGGCATCGCGGCATGTGAGCACGACGTTTGCGAGACCGGCACCGCACTGGTCGACGGCTGCGACGACTGCGTCGACCTGGTGTGCTTCGACGACGCCTTCTGCTGCGACGTCAGCTGGGATGCCACCTGCGTCAGCGAAGCCGACATGCTGTGCGGCTGCGACACGTGCGAGCACGACGTGTGCGAGACCGGTGACGCGCTCGTCGATGGCTGCTCGGACTGCGTGACCGACGTCTGCGACGCGGATGCCTTCTGCTGCACCGTGTCGTGGGACAGCACCTGCGTCGGTGAGGCCGAGTCGATCTGCGGCGAGAGCTGCTGAGCCCGGGTCAGGGCAGGCGCGAGCGCGGTTTGTCGGCGCTCGCGCCAATGATCCTGCGTCGCGCGCGGTGCGGGTTGGGGTACGCTGGACGCACGGAGCGGCGATGCGCCTGATCACGATTCCGATCAGCCACTACTGCGAGCGGGCTCGATGGGCACTCGAGCACGCGGGGCTCGTCTACCGCGAAGAGCCGCACCTTCAGCTGCTCCACTACCGTCACACCAAGGCCGCCGGCGGGGGCAAGACCGTGCCTGTGCTCGTGACGGACGACGGCCGCGTGCTCGATGACAGCGCGCAGATTGTGGCATTCGCCAACGACCGAGCCCCCAGCGATCGAAAGCTCTATCCCTCGGACTCCGCCGCGCGGTCCACGATCGAAACCCTGGAGCGCGAGCTGAGCGATCGCTTCGGGGTCGAGACCCGTCGCGTGATGTACTTTCACTTCTTCGGTCTGGGTCGACGCGCGATGCGGTTCAACGGTGGCGCCGCGCCGCGATGGGAGCGGTGGGCGATGTGGCTCGCATTTCCGCTCGTGCGGCCCTACGCGATGCGCTATCTGGACGTCAGCGAGGCCACGATGGAACGCGGTCGTGACGACGTGCAGCGAACCTTCGACGAGATTGCACGGCGTCTCTCCGACGGCCGTCCTTACTTGATGGGCGACACGTTCAGCGCCGCCGACCTCACGTTCGCGTGTATGGCCGCTGCCGTGACCGCGCCCTCGCCCTACGGCACCCCGCTTCCTAAACCCGAAGACCTACCCGACGCGCCGAGCGCACTGCTCGAGCATTTTCGCGAGCACCCGGCGGGGCGGTTTGCACTGCGTATGTTCCGCGACCACCGCCGCGTCGGCGATCGATGCTAGGGTTCGCGGCTGCCATGAGCATTGATCGTCGCTCCGCGTCCGCTTGCCTTGCCGTCGCCACGTGGGTCCTGATCGCAGGATGCGGGGACGATGCCGATGCCACCGACTCGACTGGCTCGACCGGCTCCGCCGCACAACCCCCCCCCCGCGGCCGGGGAAGCAACGGACTCCAGCGGGGCCGGCAACGACACCACCGCCGACTCCGGCAGCGGCAGCGAAACAGGAACCGACACGGGGATCGTCGACTTCGACCCCGAGCTGCTCGACTGCCCCATGCCGGGGAGCCTTCCGTTCTCGACCGAGGCCAGCGAGTGGAGCGACGCCGAGGCCGAGATGCTTGCCGCGGACAATCCTCGCATCAAGGACGAGGCTTCCGACGTGCTCGGCGTACCCGGAGGGGTCGCGGCGCAAACCACCATTGGCAACACCGAGGACCCGGCGGCGGCGCCCTACCTGTTCGAGGGCAAGAAGGCGCGCGGCCCCCAGGATGCCGGCCTGACCACGCTGGGGCTGCCCAACGAGTTCGTCAGCTTCTGGACGTACGACGGGACGGCGTGGAACGAGCTCGCACGCGAGCAGCTCGACGGCGAAGGCGAGTATTCGGTCTCGGGTCTCGAGCCCACCGGGCTCAACGAGCAGCCGATCTACGCGATCCTCGAGGCCGACCAGTCCTGCACTCCGCACTACGTCTTCCTGCATCCCGAGAACACGCCGGTCATCGTGACCGACATCGACGGCACGCTCACCGCGAGCGACGACGAGCTGTTCAATCAGGTCGCGGACGGCAACTACGAGCCCCTCTCGAAGGGAGCGGCCTCCGAGCTCGTCAATGCGTGGGCCGACAAAGGGTTTGCGATCGTGTACCTGACGGCGCGACCGCATACCTTTCGCTCCGAGACGCGCGCGTGGCTCAACCAGCAGGGCTATCCCGTCGGTCCCCTGATCAGCTCCAACACCCTCGCCGTCGGCGACAGCGCTCTGCAGTACAAGACCGCCTGGATCAGTCGAATCGTGAGCACGTTCGGATGGCGCGTTGCGGCCGCGTACGGAAACGCCGATACGGACATCGGGGCCTACGACGCGGGTGGGATTTCCAAGGACATCACCTTCGTCATCGGCGAGCTTGCGGGGACCGAAGAGACCCAGCCGATCGAAAACGACGACTACAGCGACCACATCGCCGATTTCGTCGCGTCACACCCCGACGCGGAGGACTTCTGAGCCATGCGCCGCTTGGTCATCGTCGCCTCGCTTGCCGCCGCCATCGCTCTCGCTCCGCAGACGAGCGAGGCGGGCAAATGCACCTACGTCGTCAAGAAAGGCGACACGGTGTCCCGGATCGCGCGCAAGCACGGCGTGAGCGAGAAGAACCTGATCGCAGCCAATCCCAAGCTCAAGAAAAACCCCAACCGTCTACGGGTGGGTCAAGAGCTCAAGGTCTGCTCGGCCAAGAACCTGCAGTCGCGCCGCCCGAGCAAATGCGGCAAAGGTGGCCGGCTCATCACGCACACGGTCAAGAAGGGCGACACCGTCGGCGCAATCGCGGCGCGCTACTCCGTGTCGCGCGACTCGGTGCGCCGCTACAACAAGAAGCTCAAAAAGCGCAGCAACAGCATGATTCGCGTCGGCGAAAAGCTGAAGGTGTGCACGAAGAACCGCAAGTACACGCACCGCAGCTGGCTCAAGCAGGGCGTGCAGCTGCCCGAGGGCGAGGGCTACAACATTCGCCGTCCGGACAACGCGTGGGGAACTCGGTTGGCGGTGGACGGCATCGTCGCCGCGGTCGCGAAGTACCACGAGCGCGAGCCCGAGGCGCCCCTGGTGCAGGTCGGTGACATCAGCCGTAAGAACGGCGGCCCGCTGCGCGAGCACATGTCGCATCAGGAAGGCCGGGACGTCGATATCGGTGTGGTGTGGACCGACCCCGAAGGCGAGGACGAGAGCAAGAAGCTCGACGTCGCACGCACGTGGTCCCTGGTCCGCAGCTTCGCCGAGGCCGACGGGGTCAAGGTCATCTTTCTCGACTACAAGGTGCAGAAGAAGCTCTACGAGCACGCGCTGTCGATCGGGATGAACGAGGTCTGGCTCGACCAGATCTTCCAGTACCCGAAGAAGGACAAGGACGCGGTGCTCTATCACTGGCCCGGGCACTCGCGGCACTTTCACGTGCGCTTCACCCGAGGCAAGGGCGCGGCAGCGGACTCGGACGACCTCGACGCGGACGAGCGCTCGGACAACGAGCCCGACGCAAGTGCCAAGGCGCCCGCCGCCCCGAGCTCGTAGCGCCCCTACTCGAAGCCGTGAATGCGCAGCGCGGCCGGGTAGGACTCGAAGTCTTCGTTGACGCCGAAACCGACCGCGAGAATGTTGCCGTCGGGGTCGAGGGCAGCGTCGCTGATGTTGACGACCGTCTCGTTGAGGGCTTCGTCGCAGACCACGACGCCTTCGGGGTCGAAGCCGGAGATGCGAACCCGCGGGTTGGAAAAGCCGCCGGCTTCGGAACGTGCGTAGCCGACGGAGATCAGACGGTCGGCGGCATCGAAGACCAGGGCGCCGGCCTCCCGCGCATCTTCGTCGATGTCGTCGGTATCGAGCTGCCACGCGACCTTGCCGTCGGGCTCGAACACCACGATCCAGGCGTGTGCGGCCGGCGGTGAGTCGTGGTCGAGGTTGAAGCTGAACGCGATCCGCCCCGCCCCATCCATCGCGGCTCCGCGCGGATCGAGGGTCAGATTGGTGGCACCCGTCCACTCCGACCACGACCACGCCTGACTGTCGTCCGGCCCGATCTGCGTCACCAGCGGGTCCCGGACCCCAAAGCCGCCCAGCGTCGAGGCTCGCGTTCCGGCAATGGTGAGCGTCCCGTCCGGACCGGCGACGACGAGATGGCCACGGTCATTGGGCAGCCCCTCGGCCATCGCATCCAGGATGACCTCGGAGCGGGTGCCGTCCGGCGCGTACCGACCAACCCAGATCTGTCGCCCTCCCTCCTCGGGCAAGAAGGTCGACGTCACCGCGACGCCGCCGTCGGCGAGCGGCGCGGCGTCGGCCTCACCCCAGAAGAAGTTCGGCGTGACCGAGTCACTGATCTCGGCCGTCCACAGCACGTCGCTTCCCGACTGACGGATGAGGTCGATCGCCACGTCGGCCGGGGCATCTGCGTCCTCCCGCAGTCGCAGCACGCTGAACTGATCGCCATCGTGCAGCATCAGGCTTCGCGCAAGCTCGAAGGCCCCGGTTTGGTCGACGATCTGACGACGGCCTTCGAGCAGGTCGTCATCGAGCATGGTGACAAATACGTTCGAGTCCTCGCTCAGCGAGCTCGTGCCGACGACGCGGGCGACCCCGTCGTCGCCGAAGGTCACGGCGTCGTAGCGGTCGGCATCCCCGTGCACTTCCAAGGCGAGCGAGCACGGGCGTTGGCAGTCCGAACGGCATCCGGCCGAATTGTCGTCGCAGCCCTCGCCGTCCTCGACGATGCCGTTGCCGCAGACCGCCGGCTCGCCGCCGCTGCTCGACTCGTCGCCTGATTCGTCCACGCCGTCGTCGTCGGACCCCGTCGACTCCTCCTCGACCGCTCCGGTGCTCGATTCGTCGTCGAGTCCCGTCTCGGAGGGCTCCGAGACTCCAGTTTCAGCACCATCCTCCGGCAGCGTCGCCTCGGTGGCCGGAGAACACCCGGCCAGCCCGAGGGCGACGACCCAGCGCCCACCCCTCGTTGTCATCACCAACGCAACGGGGGTGGGGCGTAGGTCTTACACCCAGGAGAGGAGCGAAAAACCGGCTACCGAATCGTCACGTCGCCGCTGCTGTCGGAGCGGACGTTGACGTCCTTGGCCCCGAGCACGACGATGTCGCCCGATCGGTCGTCGATTGTCACCACGCCGTCGACATCCTCGATGACCATGTCGCCCGAGTCGTCGTCGAGCTCTACGTCCCCACCGACGCCGGCGAGCACGATGTCCCCGGAGTCGTCGTCGATGCGGACCTTGCCGCCGATTTGCTCGGCGACGATGTCGCCCGAGTCGTCGACGATCAGCAGGTCGCCGGCGATCTTGGTGATGTCCATATCGCCGGAGTCGTCCTCGATGCGCAGCGACGCGAGGTTCTCGATGACGACGTCGCCGGAGTCGTCCTCGATGTCCATGTGGACCGAGCTGGGGACGAACGCGGTGACGTCGACGTGGTAGCCAGCGGGCGGGCGATGCAGCCCGGCAAGAATGCGACCGGAATCTCCCCCGCCATTGTCGAGCCCGATGCGGAGGGACTTCTTGGCCTGTTCGTCGCGGGCTTGAGATGGCCGGTGGGTACGCAGCTCGACCACCAAGCGGATGGACTCGGAGTCGTCTTCACCGACGATCACGAGGTCACCGGCGCGCTGGTCGAGCGTCAGCTCGGTGAGATCGCCAATGGCGAATTCCTCTTCGACCACGAGGACGCGGCGACCTGCGTCACACCCCGTGAGGGTGGAGGTGAGAAGGCCAAGCGCAACAATGGGGGCAGACAGGGCGCGAAGGGTCAC
>JGI12316J15310_10000093_pt5 | contig 12752 bp, 12 predicted proteins | sample MarCyaLeptolynsp_FD_15310 | JGI IMG/M metagenome (IMG submission 15310)
ATCCCGGCATTCAGCGTCTCTGAATAATTGCCCTTGTGGGTGCCCACGACCTTGAATTCGCTTTGCGAAGCGTTGAATTTGTCCACCTGTTCTGCAAGCAGTTCGCCAAGACGGCCGGTAAAGGCATGCACCGGTCGGCGATCGGTTGCGGCCATTGCCGGGACCGACCACAAGGTCGCGGCGGCAACGGTCGTTGCCAAAAACTTCTTGCCAAATTTCATAATCTTCCTCCTTGGATGTGCTGAGCAAACGGCTCTAGAATTTAGAAAACACATTTTTATGACACCGTCGCTCGCCCGCAACAGGTTGCATTCGGTTCCGGGACCGTGTGAGTGTCAGCCTAAAGACACGGCGGTGTCAAATCCAATTCGGCTGTTCCCGTTTGCAGATGCGGACGCAGTCCGGCCGAACGATCGAAGGAGGCCCTGGAGAAAAGGTGTTCCGGCAAATGAAATTGGTTTTTTGGTCCATGCGCAAAGCTATTATGCTCGTCGGCGGAGCCGTGCGTTCCGGCGGTTTGACCGTCTCCGCCTTCTGTTTTTTGACAATGGTGTTGTCCATGATGGTGTCTTCGCAAACGACGGCAATTGCCTCGGAGGACAAACTCGTCATCGCCCATCGCGGCGCGTCCGGCTACCTGCCGGAACATACGCTCGCGGCCAAGGCAATGGCCTATGCGCAGGGGGCCGATTTCATCGAGCAGGATGTGGTCCTGACGCAGGATGACGTTCCGATCGTCATGCATGATATCCATCTCGACACGACCACCGACGTCGCGACGCGGTTCCCGGAGCGCAAGCGTGCCGACGGCCGCTACTACGCCATCGATTTCACCCTGGCCGAAATTCGAACCCTGTCCGTGCACGAGCGCATCAAGCTGGACAGCGGCGCGCCTGCCTACCCGAAGCGGTTTCCTCAGGGGAAGTCGGCCTTCCGGATCGCTACCCTGGCCGAGGAGATCGAGCTCATTCAGGGCCTGAACCGGACGACCGGACGCGATGTCGGCATTTTTCCCGAAATCAAGGCGCCCGAATTTCACCACGCCGAGGGCCGGGACCTGTCGCGCATCGTCGTCGACATGCTTGCCTCCTATGGCTACCGGACAAAGTCGGACAAGGCCATCATTCAATGTTTCGACTGGGCCGAGACCCGGCGCATCCGCGAGGAGCTCGGCTATCAGGGCCGGTTGACGCAATTGTTCGGGGAAAACGACTGGAAGATCTCGCCGGCGACCGATTATGACGCCCTGCGCACGCCGGCCGGTCTGGCGGAAATTGCAAAGGTCGCCGACGGGATCGGACCGTGGGTCAACCAGATCGTGACCGGCGGGAAAGCGGGCGGCAGAGTTTCAATGACATCGCTTGTGGCGGACGCCAGAGCCGCCGGCCTGACGGTCTATCCCTACACGGCCCGCGCCGACGCGCTTCCCGATTGGGCCGCCGATTTCGAGGATCTGCTCAACATCATCCTGTTCGATGCCGACGCCGATGGCATTTTTACCGATTTTCCCGACAAGACGGTGATGTTCGTCGGAGGCGGGCCTTGATGGTCGTCGGGCTGGGTCCGAACAGGTCGCGTTGACGCCGGAAAAGCCCCGACAGCTCCCTACAAATCCACCTCGACGAGACCATCCGCCTCCGCCGCCCGCGACTGGCACAGGATGATCGTGTCGGCCTGCTGTTTCTTCGACAGCACGAAATCGCGATGTTCGACATTGCCGGACACCAGTCCGCATTTGCAGACGCCGCACAATCCGTCCGAACATTTCACGTCGATATGAATGCCGTTTTCGGCAAGCACATCGGTAATGGTCTTGTCGGCGGGCACGTCCAGTTCGGTTCCCGACCTTGCGAGCCTCACCCGGAACGGATGGTTCTCCCATTCCGGCAGGTCCGGGAGCGAGAAATATTCCAGATGCCGGGCTTCTTCCGGAAATCCCTGACGCTCCGCCGCCGCGATCACCGAACTCATGTAGCGGTCCGGTCCGCACGTATAGACGTGCACGCCGTCGCGGTGCGGGCCGATGACCTGGTCGAGATCCGCGCGGGTGCCTTCGGCGCTGACATGCAGGTGCACCCGATCGCTCCAGGCGGCCTCGGCGAGGTCGTCCAGATAGCCCGCCGCATCGCGCGCCTTGATCGAATAGTGGACTTCGAAATCGGCGCCGATGGCATGCAGTCGGTGCGCCATGGCGATCATCGGCGTGATCCCGATGCCGCCCCCCATCAGCAGGCTTTTTGTTGCGGTCTCGTCAAGCGGGAAGTGATTGATCGGTTTTGAAATGAAGACGTTGCGGCCCTCGCTGAAGATGCGGTGCATCAGTTTCGATCCGCCCCGGCCGTCATCCTCGCGCAGGACGCCGATCTGATATTTCGACCGGTCGGCCGGGTCGCCCGACATGGAATATTGGCGCAGGAATTCCGGCGCGACGACGATGTCGAGATGGGCCCCGGCCTGCCATTCCGGAAGGTCGGACCCGTCGGCATTGCGAAACTCGTATTTGGTGACGTCTGCGCACATGGCGTGCGCCTTTGAGACCACGACCCTGACCACCGGGCTCTCGCCGTCATTTTGGTAGACGTGGGCGAGAGTGTCGCTGTCGCCGCGCGCCAGCCGCGCCTCGTATTCCTCCGCCGTAATCAGCGCCTGATAGGCCTCGATGCCCTTTTCCCGATCCATCGGAAACGGGTAGGGCCAGGGATGCGGCGCAAGGTTGGCGGGATAGACGGCCAGCGTCTGGTCCTCGTATTTCAGATCGAGGTCCTTCTGCAACCCGCGTTCGTTGACCGGATGCCGTGCCGGCCGATAGCCGCCATCGGCTTCGATCTCCAGATCCCACCACCATTTCTTGACCGGATTGAGCCCGCCATTGTCGACCGCGTCGTCGAGCCTGGCCAGGAGGGGGGCCGCCTTCGGCATGTTCATCGCCGCCCATCGGAACGGGGCTTCGGCAAACAGGCCCTCAAGGTTCCAGGGGCAGGTCTTCATGCAGCGCCCGCACATGGCGCCGCCTTCGGTGGTGATGCGGTAGGTGGCGCATTTCTGGCTGTCGGACTTCCAGATCTCGTAGCCGTTGAACATCAGCTTCGGCCCGGCCGTGATTGCGCCTGACGGACATTCGCGGGCGCATTTGTTGCAGCTTTCGCAAAAGGCCTGCAGCCCGAAATCGATCGGCTGGTCGTGTGCCATCGGCAGGTCGGTCGTGACCACGCCGGATTTCAACCGCGGGCCGAGATAGGGGTTGAGAATGACTTCGCCGATCCGCGACACTTCCCCGAGCCCGGACAGAAGCAGAAGCGGCGGCTGCAGCACTTCACCGTCGATCACGCTGTGCGCCTTCGCCTTGTAGCCGAGATTGCGGATCTGTTTGGCGATGACGCCGCCGAGCAGGGAGAACCGCAGATAGGCGCGCATCGATTGCGAAACCGAAATCCAGTCGTCGCCCGACGCTCCCTCCATGGTCTCGTAGCCCTGGTCGATGATCATCGAGATCGCCTGGTCGTGCGGCGGGTCGAGGGGTTCGCCGGCGGCGTCATGACTGTACCAGGTCCAGTTCGGACAGCGCGAGATCCCGACGGCGTCGACGCCGAGGAAATAGCTCGCCGCCTTGACAAGCATCGCCGCGTCGGCCGGGTCGAGCCGCGCTTGGTCCGGGTTTGCATCACCGTCCTGCAACAAGACGAAGGCGCCGAGGACCCGGCGCTGGGCCATGGACGGGGCGGCCTTGCGTGCATAATGCCCGCCGATGGCGCCGGCCTGAACGGATTTTCCCATATCGCCGAATTGCGCCCGGGCGAACATGTCCGTGCGTTTGGGAACCCGCGCGACGCGATCCTCGTCGATGAAGGTCGTCGGCTTGGCGACGCGCTGCAGCTTTTCAAACGGAAACGCACCGTCGACATACCGGCGCCTGGCAAAGGGTTCGCGGTTGATCGCGTTTTTTGCAAAACCCTTGCCGAACCACCAGGCCGGCCCCTTGGCGCGCCATCCCGATTGGCCGGCAAGCGGCGCTAGCGGCCGGTCGGCGGCCAGTTCGAAATCCGTTGTCACCGCGGCCACGGCGAAACGGTTGCCGACATAGGGATTGACCGGTGCGCCCGCTTCCGCGCTGGCGAGGCCGGCCGCGACCGTCATGCGGCCAAGATCGACGTCGCTCGACGTGGCGGTGTGCGCCCGCGCATTGAAGCCGAGCAGGCGTATGTAGTTGGCAATCACGATTGCGGTTTCGGCGGCGCGCAGGCTGCTGCGGTGGGCAAGCGCATCCTCGATCCACGCGGCGCCGGGCTCGTCCGGATCCGGGTCGCGCGGAAATTCGTCGAGAAACACCAGGGCGTGGGTGTGCCCCGCAATCGAGGTCGGCGGCGCTTCCATGCTCTCCTTCAGGTCCGCCATGATCATGTCGATCCCGGACGCCAGCGTCTTGGTCTGGCGCGTGCGCAGATCGTGGGCGAGCCTGTCGATGCCGGGATTCCGGAACGGGGTTTCCAGCAAGGCCGCGTCGGGCAGGAGGCAGGCGCCGACCATGGCGGAGTCGTTGAAATATCCGAACGCCTTCAGGTGGTTGGTCCGCTCCTGCGGATCCTGCGGACATTCGGCCCGCGCCTTGTTGACCAATCCGTCGCGGATCGCGTCGAGCATGGCCTGATATTCGCCCATGGCATTGACGATCGACATCGGCCGGTCCGGCCGTTCGAAACTCAGGGCGCGCATCGGCGCGATCGCCGTCAGGTCGGGCAGGCTGTCGGTTCGGGTCAGGCGTTCGAGCGGATAGGGACCGAGATGGACCGGGCGGCCTGCATCGGTGAAGAAGCGGAGTGTCATGGTCGGCTGTTACTCCGGTCCGGTTGCAGGCAGCGCGTTGGCGGCCCGCCTTTCGGGTCGAGGGGCCTCAGGAAATCATCTTATCGTAATGGCTGAGGAAGCAGGTTTTCAAGGTTTCATATTCGCTTTCCGCCGCACCGGTGCGGGCTTCCTCGGAACTTGCGTTGTCGTCGGCATAGTCGACGGGCACATCGAATTGGCTCGATGTGAAATCGAATCTTCGGCCTTCCAGCCGGTTGTAGAAATGCGCGCCGCCGGCAACCCGGGTCTTGAGGATTTCGCCGCCGAACAGGTTATGGACGACAAGCGCCGTAACGTTGCACTGTCCAAGCGCCGGATTGTCCGCCCGCCACTGTCTGGCGGTTTGCAGGCTCCATGATTTCCGCAGGGCTTCGAGGACTTTGGTTTCTTCGAATTCTGTCATGATCAGGTCATTGATCCAACTGGATTGCGCGAGGCGGGCGATCCGCCGGCCTCAACCGAACCGATCCGCGCGGGCCTGCATCTTAGCCAGCCACCGCTCGTTTTTGCCAATTGTCCGATCGACGAGTCCGTCGGGAACCCGGCCCCGCATAACATCGAGTACGGCGCGAATATCGGCCGCGCCGATCCCGGCGAAACACTGGTCCGTCCAGCACAGGGAATGCGGTGTGACGATGACGTTTTCGAGCTGGAACAGGGGATCTGCCGCATCGGACGGCTCGTCTTCGAACACATCCAGCCCGGCTCCGGCGATCCGTCCCTTCACCAGGGCTTCGGTCAGGGCGGCCTGGTCGACGATCGGGCCGCGTGCGGTGTTGATGAGGAAGGCCGTCGGTTTCATCATCGCCAGACGTTCGGCATTGACCAGTTTCGTCGTGTCCTCGGTCAGGGGACAATTGATGCAGACGAAATCCGCCTGCCGGAACACGTCTTCGTCCGACACCAGCTTGACGCCGAGGTCCTCGGCCATATCGGGATCGGCATAGGGATCATGAGCGATGAAATTCATGCCGAACGGCGCGGCCAGACGAAACAGTTCCGCGCCGATATTGCCGATCCCGATTGAGCCGAGCGTCAGGCCCACGAGGCCCTGTCCCATATGGTCGCCCCGCCTGGCCCAGCCGTCCGGGCCAGCCCGGGTCAGCCTGTCCTTGATCAAGAGCCGTCCGGACAAGGCCAGCACGTAGGTCAGGATCGCCACCGCGACCGGCCGGCGTACGCCGCTCGGCGTGATCACCACGGCGATATCGCCGGCGCTGCAGGCGGCAATGTCGACACTGTCATAGCCGACGCCGAACCGGGCGACGACCGACAATCTTCCGTCACCGGGAATGCTGTCTGCGGTGAACCGGGCGCCGAGCAGGATCAGCGCGTCGAAGCCTTCAAGGTCTTTTGCGGCAATCGCGCCGTCGGTCACCGGGACAAACGCCCATTCGATGCGGTCGTCGTCATCAAGCGGCGACAGGTCGAATGAGGGAAAGGCCGGGCTCCCGTCGGGGCGCATGAAATCGGCGCTGAGCGCCACGCGGAATTTCTCCATTGCCTGTCTCCGTTCTTTTCCTATCCGCCGGCGACGCCGTCGCCGATCCGGTCGCGTGTCGCCGCCAGACCCTGGCCGAGCGCGGCGGAGTAAAGCCAGACATCGCCCGAATAGCAGATGAAGTCGCAGCCGCGGGCAAACTGGTCCGCGGCCTCGTCGGGGCTGCCGACAAGCCGCCCCATATTCTTGCCGTTTGCAAACCCGGCCTGCATGACATTGCCGGTTGCCGACAGGAATGTTTCATTGTCGAACTGGCCGGGTATGCCGAGGGAATTGCTGAGATCGAAATGGCCGACCCACAGGCAGTCTATGCCGTCGGTGGCGGCGATCACCGCGGCGTTGCGCGCGCCTTCGGCGGTTTCGATCAGGGCCACGCCGACGGTCTTGTCGTTGGCACTCGCAATTGCGTCGGCCACGGATTGCTGACGATAATCGTCATGGGCAATGCCGAAGGCGGCACCGCGCGTGCCGACGGGCGGATATTTGATCTGCGCGGCAAGGGCAGCGGCTTCATCGCCGCTTCCAAGCATCGGCGGAATGATCCCCTGGGCGCCGATATCGCATGTCCGGCCGATATGATGATTGGCTTTCGAGGGCGGCCGCACAAGGCTGGCGATCCCGATATCGTGCAGATGCCGGATCAGGGCCTTGGTCGTCTCGAACCCGAAGCCGCTATGCTCCATGTCGACAAAGGCGAATTCGCAGCCCGCCGCCTTCATCATCCGGCCGATGCCGGGTGTCGCGAACTCCCCGATATAAGTCCCGAGTTTCAGATTCTTCGTTGCCAGCAGCTCTCTGAATGTCGCCATGATGTCCTCCGGATATACAGTATCCTACCCGAGTGGTCCGAGGTTGCTAGGATTCGTTGGTCGGGTTGCAGATGTCCTTGACCGACTGCATCACCGCATCCGGATTGAACACCTTCTCCAGCCAGTCCGGCTGAAAGATGACAGGTCTGGCCTGGTCGATCGCCTGCAACGCACCGTCGGAGAACTTGCCTTCAGGGAATGCTTCGAAGGCGATGGCGAGTTCGATGTTGAGGTGACCGAGCATGAAATCCATCGCCGCCTCCCGGGGCACTCCGCGCCGCACCGTTTCCTCGACCGCCTCGCGCAGGGCAAGGCAAAGGGTCGCCCCGACCGTCTCCGACATGGCCGGTTCCAGAACGGCGATGTTTTCCACCGTGCAACGGTGCGCGCGCGCCACCGGCGCAAAGATTGCCCGGGCAACATCTTCGCAAACCGCATAATGCGCCTCCGGGCCCTGCATGAGCGCGCAGACGATGCTCTGGGTCGCGGCGACGCCGCCGAAAAAATCCTGTTGCGCCGCGGGATCGGTTTCGAAACCGAACAGGGGCGGGTGGCAGGGATGGGTGACGAAGAAGGTGACGTCGTCGCGGTCGGGCAGTTCGCCTGCGTGCGGCGCCGCCGCGTCGAGCACGATCAGGGCGGTACCGGATCCGACCTTGTCGATGATGTCGTGCGAAATCCGTCCGATCAGACGATCCGGAACGCCGAGGATCACGATGTCGGCACGGGCCAGGGCATCGGTCAATTCAACACACTCGGCTCCGGTTTCCTGTTTCAGGCGGGATCGGCCTTCCTCGGAGACTTCGACGTGATCGACACTATACTCAGTTTTCTGGAGGTTGGTGGCGAGCCGCACACCCATTTTGCCGCCGGCTCCCAGCAGTGCGATATGTGTCATTGATCCCTCCTGTTCAGGCGGACGTGCCGCCCTGTTTCATGATCCCGAAATAATCCGGCGGCCCCATCTGTCCGCCTTTCAGCGCGATTTCCAGATTCGCATAGGTCGAGCGATCGGAATGGGCGCGGCAGAGCGGTGCGCCCGGTGTCGTGCACGCGAGCGCCGTCAGCGCATGGATATCGAGGGCCTGTACGCCGTGGCCCGATGTATCGCCGCCGGCGATCACGCACCGGTTCATCCCGGTTGTGCGAAGCAGCCGGTCGAGCATTTCTCCAAGGCCGGTGCCGAGCCGCTGGTTGACGGCGTGCGGGTCGGATCCGCTTGCGGCGATGGCCTCGTTGAATGCCGCGACGGCGGGGTCGTCGGGCCCGCGCGCCGTAAACAGGATCGGGTCGCGTCCGTTGCCGAGCACGTCCAGCGCGGCGGCGACCGAGCGCTCGATCTCGAGAGACCAGGCACCGGGATCGACGGCGCGGGCGACATCGACCCGGAGCGGTGAAAAACCATGCCCTGAGGCCCAGTCGATCTGCCGGGCGGTATCCGGCGAGCATGAGCCGGAGATAACCGCCATGCGCTCGACCGGTCCGGGGCCGGCGACATCGGGTGTTTCCGCGATCAGTCCCTCGGCGCGCCAATGCGCGACCAGCGCATATTCCGCGCCCTGTGAGCCAACAATGAAACGCGGGCCGCTTCGGTTTTCCCAAATGAGGCGGCCGCAACATTGCAGGGTCTCGTCGTCGACGACATCGAGGGCGATGATCTCGCAGCCTTCCGCACGCTGGTGCGACAGGCGGTCCCGGTCGTGTCCGGATTTCATGGCAACAAGGTCGACGAGCCCGACAGGGCGGTCGGTCTGGCGCGCCAGATGCCGTGTGACATCGGCCTCGTCCATGGGTGTCGCGGGATGCCGGCTCATGGTCGGATGCCGGTCGAGCCTGTAACCCCTGTCGCCGACGCTTGCGAAAAGATTGCCGAAGGCCTGGTAGCGCCGCACGTCGGGTGCCGCCACCACCATCGGGATCCAGTCGCTGTCCACGATCGGCGCGGCAATATCGATCGCCCTGCCGATCGAGCCGGTCGCGGGCGAGGAATCGAATGTCGAACACACCTTGTAGTGCACAAGCGGCGCCCCGAAGTTGACGAGCGTTTCGAAAATCGAGGGAAGGTTTTGATCCATCCATGCCGGCGATTTCGAGCGCGCGACGCCGGCAATTCCGATGGCGCGCACGTCGCTGAATTTCGCCAGTTGCTCCGGTGTCGGCGGCGCGAAGAACAACACTGCCGGCAGGCCGGCCGTGGTCAGGACCTCCATCACCGCGGACGACCCGGTAAAGTCGTCGCCGTACCAGGACAATAACAGGCCTTCCGGCAATCTGGAGGGAGCCTGGTTCATGGCGCATCGGCTCCGGCGATCGCCGCGTCCCATCCGGCGCGCAGCGCTGCCACACCTCCCGCTGGACCGTTCGGATGGGCCATGATGCCGCCGCCTGCCGCGTAGATCAGGTCGCTGGATCCCAGACGGGCATAGGTCTCGGGTATTTGCCGTGTCGACTGCCCGGATGAGAACACCGGCATGACGGTGCACGGTTTTTCGGCGAACATCGGCGTCAGGCATTGCCGTGCCGAGGCAATGACACTGTCGTCTGGTTCGCAGAATTTGTTGGCGAGGCCGTTGACATGCATGTGGTCGACGCCGGCCAGGCGCCAGATCTTCTGCCAGGCGATATAGGACCAGCCGAGCAGCGGGTGGCGGGAAAGCGCGCCCCAGCCGTTGCGATGGGCGTGGATCGGCAGTCCCGCGTGGCGGGCCAGTTCGATCATGCCGACAAGCCCGACCGCGTTCAGGCTGGCCATGATGCAGGTGCCGCCCTCGGCGACGACGAGATCGTGGCGCCTGCGCATCTGATCGAGATCGCCGGTCACGTTGAAAGCGATCATGACCTTCCTGCCGGTGCGTTCGGCGTCTTCATTCACGACCCGCATCGCGGCCCGCACCCTTTCATCGAAAGGGCAATGCCGCCCGTCGGACTGCAATTCGTCGTCTTTGATGAAGTCGATCCCGGCATCGACCAGAGTGCGCACCAGCGCGGCGGTCTCGTCCGGGGAGAACCCGATGCTCGGTTTGATGATGGTTCCGATCAGGGGGCGCTCGTGGACGCCGGCCAGGTCTCGGGTTCCGGCGATCCCGAATTTCGGACCGGTGTAAGCGTCGGCAAACGGGGTCGGCAGGCGGATGTCGAGCAGTCTCAAGCCGCTGAACTCGGCGAGTTCGAACAGGTTGCCGGCGACGGTTGCCAGAAGGTTGGGCAAGGACGGTCCGATATTGTCGAGCGGCCAGGACAGGGTGACCCGGGCCCGCCGGATCGGTTCTCCGTCGGCGGGCGGCCGGGCTCCCGGAAGGCCTGGCGCATCCGCGGCGCCGCATTCTTCGAGGGTTTCAATGCGGGCGGCCGACCGCGCCTTCAGTTCATCGGTTTCGCCGGGGATCGGAACGAATGTCCCCGTTGACTGTTCACCGGCCATGACCTCGGCGGCCCGGCGCGGATCGGACGCCGTTTCGATCAGATAATCCGCATGAATGTGGTGGTCGCTCATCCCGGAGCTCCTGTCGTGGCCTGCTGGAAATCCATGGCATCCCCGTCGAAACCGCTACGTGGTGTCTTATCGTGTACAGCATCGCGCCGCATGGGCACGGTTTTGCATATCTCAAGTAATGATTATACCAGTTGAGGCGTGGAAGCAATTGTCCGTGAATTTCTCAATCTGAGCGAACACGTCGAGGGTGCGGTCTTACCCAGGGGTGCGCCGGCAGCGGGGAACTCCCGAGCGATTTCACCAGTCCGGGCACGGTCTTGTTGATCCGGATGAATACAATACCCGCGTCCCGGGCCTCGGCTGCTGCCGACGGTCGTGTCGAGGCTGCTTGTGTCGATAAATGCCGCTCGGGTCAAAGCCGTCACGGCCCGCAACCACCGCCGGACGTCACGGCGCGCTGATGAAGCTCTTGGTTTTTTCCAGACCCTGGCGCATGTGGTCGTCAAGGTGCCTGATCATGGCGTCGAGATCGTCGCCGCAGGCGAGGTCTATATAGGTGTCGTGCGCCTCGCGCAGCGGCCCCTTGCGTGCATGCGCCTGCTGGTGCATGGCGAAATAGAATTGCAGGTTCGGTTTCATCCGGTTCCAGCTCTGCTGCAGAAGGTGATGATCCGACAATTCGTAGCACCAACTGTGCAGATCGAGCTCGCGCTGGATGGCTTCATAGGGATCGGACGCTTCCAGGATTGTGCTCGAAAGCGCTTCGTTGCGTATGCGCAGGTCGTTCATTGATGCAGAATCGCGTTTGTCCCAGCATTGACGAAAGGCAAATTGCTCAAGCGTTGTCCGCAGCGAGTAGAGTTCGTTGAGATCTTTCAGGGTGATGTCGCGGACGAACAGTCCCTTATAGGGTTTGCTGACCACCAATCCGATGTCGACCAGTTCGCGGATCGCTTCGCGCAGCGGTCCCCTGCTGATGCCGAGGGCCTCGGCCAGCTTGATTTCCGTCAGGCGGGATCCGGCCGCCAGGTCGCCGGAAACGATCAGCATTTTCAACTGATCCACCGTGCGGCCGCGCAGGGTCGAATCGGTCAGCGGGCGAACGGCTGCAAGGTTAGAGGCCAAATGTTCAATCCTCCGCAAGGTCTGTTGCGCCGACACGATCCTCAAGTTGGAACCGCACCGCAACCGCTCCCTCTGTCCGGTGCGAACGTCGCCATAGGATGAGGGAGATTCGGCAGGGACGAGAATGGTCGCGCACTCTTCTCATGTCAATTGTTGACAATCCTACAATTCGACAATATGACAGTACGCATGATGACAAGTCGGGCGCCGCGGCGGTCTGAACCGTTCGAGGGCGTGAAACAGAGGGAGGAAACCAATGAAACGATCGGCAACGGGTTTGGCTTTGTTCTGCGGTCTTGGCCTGTTGGGTCTGGCAGGGACCGCACCGGCTTCCGCTGAGGATCAGAAATTTGTTACGGTCGGAACCGCGGGCGTGACCGGCATGTATTATGTTGTCGGCAATTCGATCTGTAAGTTCATGAATCGCGAGACCGCCAATCACGGCTATCGATGCACCGCGCAGGCGACCGGCGGGTCGATCTCGAACCTGAATGCCATTGCAAAAGGCGAAATGGACTTCGGAACGGTTCAATCCGACTGGCAGTTTCATGCGCTTCAAGGCACCAGCGCGTTTGCCGACTCCGGGCCAAACAAAAATCTCAGGGCGGTGTTTTCAGCCCATGCCGATATCGTCACCGTGCTCGCGCGTGCCGATACCGGCATAAAGGCCCTCACGGACCTGAAGGGCAAGAAAGTCAATATCGGCAATCCGGGTTCCGGATCCCGGGCGACGGCGGAAGTCCTGCTTGAGGCGATTGGCATGTCGACGGCCGATCTCGCGTTTGCCGCCGAACTCAAGTCGGCCGAGCAATCCGCCGCCCTGTGCGACGACAAGGTCGACGCGATCATGTTTTCGGCCGGCCATCCGGTCGGCAACATCAAGGAAGCCACGGTTTCGTGCGACACGGTGTTTTTGCAGGTCGACGGCGCCGCGGTCGACAAACTGGTTGCCGAGACACCCTATTATTCCAAGGCGACAATTCCGGCCGGGCTCTACAGGGGACAGCCGGAGACGGTCCATTCCTACGGGCCGCTGGCAACG
>JGI12316J15310_10000224_pt10 | contig 12713 bp, 14 predicted proteins | sample MarCyaLeptolynsp_FD_15310 | JGI IMG/M metagenome (IMG submission 15310)
CGCTGGCTTTGATAATGTATTGGTTTCTGCAACAGGTTATACAGGTTCAGGTGGATTCGAAATTTACTTAGACAATCAAAATGCAGAAAGTATTTGGAAGGCAGTCATGGAATCAGGTGCTGATTATGGATTAAAACCAGCAGGTTTGGGTGCAAGAGACACCTTAAGGTTAGAAAAAGGATTTTGTTTGTATGGCAATGACATTGATGATACTACTTCTCCATTAGAAGCAGGGCTTGGATGGATCACAAAATTCACTTCTGACTTTATCGACTCTGATAGATTAAAGGAGCAGAAAGAGAGAGGATTAGAAAGAAAACTGGTGGCATTTAAAATGCTTGAACGAGGTATTCCACGACAGGGTTATAATTTATTAAATCAAGAGGGCAATTCAATAGGTCAAGTAACATCAGGCACTAGTTCTCCAATTCTGAATCAAGGAATTGGAATGGGGTATGTTCAGAAAGAGTATAGCAAAATAGGGGAAGAAATACTTTTGGAAGTTCGAAATAAACAATTGAAGGCCGAGATTATCAAATTACCATTTGTATAGTAGATGGAAACAATTGTAGGTGAGAATCAATTGAAAATTGAAGTCTGTTACTCTCCGGCTTTATTTCCGGTATACTTTAGCAGTAAGAATTGTGTAGTAGTTGTTATTGATATATTTCGTGCAACATCTGCAATATGCACCGCATTTCAATATGGAGTTAGCAAAATTATTCCAGTAGCTTCAGTTGAGGTTGCCAAAGAATACAAAGCTAAAGGTTACATAACAGCAGCAGAGAGGAATGGGCAAATAGTTGAGGGATTCGAATTAGGTAATTCCCCCTTTGGTTATATGAATCCCGATTTCAAAGGGAAAGAAATTGTGCTTACCACAACCAACGGAACTAAAGCTATTGAAAGAGCAAGAGCTGCAGATCATGTGATTGTGGGTTCTTTTCTCAATTTAGATGCGGTTTGTAGATTTCTTAAAAAGCAGAACAAGAACGTGATATTGTTATGTGCAGGTTGGAGAGACAGATTTAATTTAGAAGACTCTCTATTTGCGGGTGCCGTAGTATCTCAATTGAGTCAAGAACAGCCCTTCACAGCTTTGGCCGATTCATCTATTGCAGCTAAAGAACTATATAATTTAGCAAAGTCAGATTTGAATCAATTTTTAATCAATTCATCTCATCGTAATCGATTGAGCAGGTTAAATTTAGAAAAGGATATAGAATATTGTTTGCAAAAAAATACCGTAGATTTAGTCCCTATATTTGAGGGCAATGCCTTAGTTATTTAAATTGAAAAATAAAGTCCTACTATACTTTAGTTTACTTTCAACCTTAATATTATTCACTTCTTGGGGCTTCTTTGGCCATAGACGAATCAATCGAATGGCAGTGTTTACCTTGCCATCTGAAATGATTGGTTTTTATAAGTCAAACATTGAGTTTATTACTGCACATTCTATAGACCCTGACAAAAGAAGGTATGCTTCTAAAAGTGAAGCCCCTCGGCACTACATTGATATCGATCATTATGCCGACAAAGGAGAAAATCCTTTTGAAAAAATGCCCAGAAAATGGAATGATGCGGTAGAAAAGTTTACAGAAGACACCTTAATAGCTTATGGTATCGTTCCCTGGCATATTGCCTCAATGACAGTTTGGTTAACCAAAGCATTTGAAGAAGGAGATGTGAATAAGATACTTTCCATTTCGGCAGATATTGGACATTATGTGGCGGACGCACATGTTCCCTTACATACTACTGAAAATTATAATGGACAATTAACGAACCAAAAGGGTATTCATGGATTGTGGGAATCTAGAATACCAGAATTAACTGCTGAAGATTATGATTATTTGGTAGGTAAAGCAACTTATATAGATAGTCCTTTAGATGCTGCATGGAATGCGGTTGAAGAAAGCCATTCTTATTTAGATTCTGTCTTATTTATTGAAAAAGATTTAAGTCGAATAATTCCTTCTGATCAGAAGTATGCCTTTGAGAGCAGAGGAACTTTAAATGTGAAACAATATTCACAATATTTTGCCCTTTCCTATCATGAACGCATGGGTGATATGGTAGAAGATCGAATGAGAAAAGCAATATTAATGGTTGGAAGCATTTGGTATACTGCTTGGGTAAATGCAGGGCAACCTGATTTAAACAAACCTAGAAAAGCGTTTGATAATGAGATTTTTGTAGAAAGACAAAAGAAAAACGAAGAAGCTTTTCAAAAAGGAGAAATCAAAGGAAGAGAACACGATAATTGACAATTATGGAAAAGGAAAAGAAGAATAAATTAAAAAGTAAAGGGAATAAAAGGTCCATCAACTTCTTACAGTTGTTTTTTGACTTAATTATAGTATTTATAGGTGTATATGCCGCTTTTATATTCTCAAATCATCGATTAGAACAACAAAAAAGGGCAGAGGCAGAAAAGGTGATGTCTCTCATGAAAGTTGGCATTGAACGATATGAGAAATTATTTAATGGCATAGTTTCCTACCATGATGAATACAATAGAAATTTCGAGGAAAAATTAAAAATTGGGGAGATAATTAGTTATGATAATGTGGTATATGCTCAACCTCAATATCCAATTGATGTTATTGACAATGTGATCACTAAAGAAAGTTATCAAGTTTTTACTTTAGATATTTACTTGCCTTTGGTGCAATTTACAAATGGAGTTAAAAGGTTAATGTCGGTGGAAGAAAACTTGGAAAGATTGGCAGGAGAATATGAAGAAATTCCCAATCCATCACATCCTAGATATGATGAAATTAAAAGGGAGCAAATTAAAAATGCGAAGCGCTATTTGATATTCAATAGAATGCGGAGAAATATTAGTTTGAAATTAGCTTCTGCAGCTTCCCAGATAGGAAATAAATTAGAGCATATTAAAGGAAGTGAAACTCCTTCTGAGTAATTAATTTATATGCAATTGGTTGTTGTTGATCAATCCGATTACATTTCCCCTTAGCGTTTTCCCAAAATATGGTGAGTTTTCTGATTTTGACTTTACCATTTCTTTGGTAAAGGTAGAGTCTGAGTCAGTTTGAAATAGAGTGATTGAGGCTTCTGAACCTATAGCGATAGGGGATTTCTCCAATCCTAAAATATTTGCAGGACCATAAGTGAAAAGGTTAATCAATTCCTCTATAGAGATTGATTTTTCCAATGCTGTCCAAGCAGCTGTAAAACAAGTTTGCAAGTTGATAATTCCAAATGAAGCTAAATCCAATTCTTTCTTTTTGGACTCTATATCTTCGGGGCAATGGTCTGAGCATATTGCATCAATTGTTCCATCTTTTATTCCTTGGATTAAGGATAGGATTGTGCTTTCAGATCTCAGTGGTGGAAGGGTTTTGTATCTAGTGTCAAATTCTACCAATTCATTCTCGCTAAGAGAAATAGAGTAAGAGGCAATATCACAACTTACATTTTGCCCATCCTTTTTGGCTTTTTTTATTAGCTCCAAACTCTTTGAAGATGAAATGGTATTGAAATGCAATCGACCATCAGTATACTGGTTAATATATAAATCTCTTGCAACCATTAGTTCTTCTGATAATTCAGCGATTCCCTTTAAGCCTAGTTCTGTGCTGATGTTTCCTTCATTCATAATTCCGCCCTTGCTAACTTCTAAGGTGTTTGGATAGTTGAGGATAGTTCCACCAAAGGCTTTGGCGTATAACAAGGCGTTTTTCAAAAGATTTGGGTTCTGGATAGATTTCTTCCCGTCAAAGAAAGCAACCGCACCTGAATCACTCATATCCTTTAGTTCAGCAATTTCAACTCCTTCAGCATGTTTAGACACACAACCATATGGTAATGCATCTACGATATGCGATTCGCTTTTATTTAATAAATACTCTACTTGGGCTTTAGTATCTCTAACAGGATTACTTAAAGGGGAGCTTAGCACGGTTCCGAAACCTCCCGCAGCAGCGGCATCCAACCCAGTCTTAATATCTTCTTTATATTCATAACCTGGGTCTTGTAAATTGGCATGCATGTCGATCCATGAAGGGGAGACAAGTAAACCTTCAGCAGTTACATCTTGAATATCAGATTTATTGATATTTTTTTCAATGGACTTTATTTTACCATCCTTGATCCATATATCCATTAGCTGACCATTAAAATCACTTTTAGAGTCGATTATTTTAGCTGATTTAATTACTATTTCCATAATGTATATTTACTTTAAAAGCCTTAATAACAGTATCTCTATTCCAAAAAATAGTAGACCTAAAACTATAAATAACTTCCATAACGATAGCCCTTGATCAATGCTTTTAATGCTATTGCTCAAAATCTCATTTCTACCTTCAATTACATTTAAATTAAGATTAGCGTTGCTTGCTATTTCTTCGAGCTCTTCCAATGTATAGAACTCCAAAATGGATTCATCTCTATTGTAATTCAGAGAAAGATTAGCCAATACTTTTCCGTCTCGAGTCAATTCATAATGCCCGGCTTTTTGTATGTCATCTCCAATACTCAATTGAAGCTGATTGTTGATAAACCTTTGAGATGGAATAATATCCAATCCATTTCCAACCAAATGTATTGCGGATTCTTCGGCTTCTATATCATCAATAATAATTACTTCATCTCCAATGAAATGATAGGTTTTGGGATTAGGCCTAGATTGTATAGCCATATTGTATAAGAGCGGTACAAATAGGGCATGATTAGCAAAATTGCTTTCATCTTCGGATAAGCCAGAAGAGAACAAATAAACTTTAGAGGAATTTATTTTGAAATTTACCAAGAATGCCTCTTCGTCTTTGAATTCCAAAACACTTTCATTTAGTGCATTTAAAGGAAGATTTAAACTTCTGTATAGATAGACTTCAGGCAGATCCAATCGATCTGGTTTTTGATCAAACACCTGATCGAATAAATCAGATTCTAAGTTAATATTGGCAACTTTCTTTTTTCCCTTCTTTTCTTTGGAATAAGTACCTGCATTTAATGTAGTAAGAAAATTATTGAGACTAGAAATGTCTTCAGAATTATTAGGAAAAACCGCTATGGACCTTCCTTTATCAATGAATTTATTCAATTCCTGGTTTAGACCTGTACTAATATTTGGAACTTGATCTAAAATAATTAAACCAAAATCAAAAAGGTTTGAAAAATCGATTCGTTCAAAATTATTTGCTTGATATGCAATCAGACTGTCATTGGCGAACAATCGGGATATGGCATTAGAAGGCGTTTCTCCATGAATGTGAAGAACTTCAATTTTAGATTGGATTGGATAATTATAATACAATGTATCATCGAATGCTATAGGAAAGTCTTTAATACTAATACTGCCTCGAACTTGTGTTTCGTTTTTATTCTGATAAGAAATCTCCTGTAGGCTTGAATCAGTATCGCTTATTTTGAAGTTTATCGGAGACCTTAATTTGTCATTGATATATAAATTACCAATGAATTCTGTATTCGGATTGTCTTCTGAATATCTCAAAGTGTATTGAATATTTTCAGTTTGATCCGATAAGTGGTAGGGTCGCTTAAATTGTAATTGATTCAAATAAGCATTGTGGGTAAAATTGCTTTGTAATGCAATGAGATGCAAATTATTTGTATCATTTACTTCCTGAAGATTAAAGGAAGATTTTTGTAGATCAGAGATTAAATAAATGCTTTTATTCGCCGAATTGTCCGTTTCCAATTCAGAAATCCGTTCCATCACCTGACTCAATTTTCTAACCTTAGCAGTTGGTTCTATCGATGTTATTTCATTGATAATATTCTCTTTGTTATACCAACGATTATGTCTGCCCAAAAAATTATTACTTATGATTTGAAATTGATCTGTTTCATCATAAGCATCAACAATAGATATTGCTTGTTTAATTGCTTGCTGAATTAATGCTCCTTCAGATCCTTCCGCATCCATAGAAAATGAATTGTCAATGTATATGCATACATGTGGCCTCTCTTCAAAAGCTTTATCTTCAGTCATTGGGATAATGGGCTCAGAAAATGCTATAACCAGAAAGCTTATGGCTAGACATCTACTGATCAAAACCAAAATGTGTTTCAATCTTGACGTAGATTGCGTTTTCTGCTTGATATTTTTGAGAAACTTTACTTGAGAAAAGTGAACTGTTTTATACCTCCGAAAATTAAAAAGGTGGATGATGATCGGAATTGCCAATAAACTCAATGCGTAGAGAAATTCGGGCCTATTAAATATCATCAAGCTGCAAAATTAAAGAATTGAAACTATTACAAAGTGTATGATGTATGTGATTTAATAAGGAATTTAAATAATCCTAACAATGGAAATGATAAACTGTGGTATTTTTTTTGTTCATTTGGCACAGAAATTGACAATAGGAATTCAAATTATAAATTATGAAAATCAATAGAACAATGAAAGTAATGACAGTAGCTATAATTGCTATTGTGATGAGTGCTTGTAACAATACTAAACAAGTAACAAGAGTAGAAGAAGATGCAGTAATTGACCTAAGTGGAAGGTGGAATGAAACCGATTCAAGATTAGTTTCAGAAACAATGGTTAGTGATATGCTAAGTCGTCCATGGTTAGAAGAGTTTGAAAAAGGCAAGGGGAGAAGACCTGTGGTAATTGTTGGATTAGTAAGAAATAAAAGCCATGAACATATAGCAACAGATACCTATATAAAGGATATTGAGAAGGCAATTTTAAATTCAGGTAGAGTTAGATTGGTAGGGAATGCAGAAGCTAGAGAAGAGTTGAGAAAGGAACGAGCAGATCAAAATGAATTTGCATCTAAAGAAACTGCTGCTAGGTGGGGTAAAGAGTTAGGAGCAGACTTTATGCTTCAAGGAACTGTTACTTCTATTGTGGATTCAAATGGCAAACAAAAGGTTGTTTTTTACCAAACAGATCTTGAATTAAGCAATCTGGAAAGCAATGAAAAAGTTTGGATAGGAGATAAAAAGATTAAGAAGGTTATAGAGTAATCTCAAAATGAAAGGGACAAAAAATATCGTCATCACTTTGTTGGCGGTATTTCTTTTATCTGCTTGTGCTACCTATTATCAACAAAGCTTCAAATTTCAAGAGGATTTTGCAAGTGGTAATTTAGAGAAAGCTCAATCTTTTCTTGAAAGTCATTCGAAAGCAGCCGAGAAGAAAGACCGTTTATTGTATTTTCTGGACAGGGGAGTAGTGGAACAAATGTTGGGCAACTACACTGAAAGTAATAAATACTTTGAAGAAGCTTATGTTTTTTCTCAAGACTACTGCAAGAGTTTTGCAGATGATATAATAAGCTTTGCAGCCAATCCAATGCTGAAGCCATATCAAGGCGAAGATTTTGAATTGGTGTTAATTCACTTTTATAAAGCCATCAATTTTATACAATTGCGAGATTTCGAATCTGCCTTGGTGGAATGTCGAAGAATCAACATCAAATTGAATGAAATCAATGATAAGTATGCTTACAAAAAGAATAGATATAAAGAAGATGCATTTGCACACAACCTGATGGGAATTATTTATGAAGCGAAGAAAGACTATAACAATGCTTTCATAGCCTATAGAAATTCCTTTGAGATTTATGATAGTCTCTATCAAAATGAGTTTGGTGTGACAACACCATTGCAATTACAAAAGGACTTATTAAGAACAGCTTCAATAAACGGATTCTACAATGAATTAGAGCAGTATGAAAAGCAGTTTGGCTTTACCTACCAGAATGAGAAAAAGGAGAATGGGGGAGAATTAATTTTTTTCTGGCTAAATGGATTAGGACCAGTAAAAAGTGAATTTAGTTTGAATTTATCTATGGTTAAAGGAGATGGTGGATTCCTAACCTTTGCCAATGAACAAGAAGGAATTTCTATTCCCTATAGTGAAAATAGCAGCTATTACTCCTCAAATCCTTCTGAATTTGGAGATCTGAAGTTTGTAAGAATGGCAATACCTAAATACAAAAGCAGATACCCTTTATTGAATGAAGGTTATTTAAAGCTCAATAATGGCCAAAGATATACCCTTCAGAAAGCAGAAGATATTAACCAAATTGCTAAATCTACTTTGCAAGATAGAATGTTGCGAGAGATAAGTAAATCTGTAGGAAGATTGGCATTAAAACAAGCAACTGAGCTAGCAGCAAGGAATGAAAATGAAAACATTGGAGCTCTAGTATCCATTATTAATGCGGCAACAGAAAAGGCAGACACCAGAAATTGGCAAACACTTCCCCACAGTATTTATTACCAAAGGGTTGCTTTAGATGAAGGGGAACATAATGTGCAATTTGTAAGCAAGGGTGCCAATGTAAGTACGGATACCTTATCTTTTAAAGTTGATGTTGTGAAAGGAAAAACCCTTTTCAGAACTTACCACAGTTTAGAAAGTACATTACCTTCAGATTAATTGCTTTTAGATTCAATTTAGGGTTTAATTTTGTCACATGTTTCATAAATTATCCAGTACACAATACCCCCCTAAAAGCAAACCTTTGATGGTTTACGATGGAAATTGTGGATTTTGCAAGTATTGGATATTAAAATGGAAGAGAGCTACTGGAAATGCGGTTGAATATAAACCATATCAAGAAGTAGCAACGCAATTCAAAGATATTTCAACACACCATTTTCAAGAAGCTGTTCGCTTTATACAAACAGATGGTATAATTGTGAATGGACCCGATGCTGCCTATATTACCTATAAGGATGATATGAAATTTGGGTTTTTGCATCGATGGTACAGAAACAAAAAATGGTTTACAAAACTAAGCGACATTGCTTACCAATGGATTGCAGACAATCGAACCTTTATGTACAAACTAAGTCTTCGACTTTACGGTAAAAATCCGCTGAAACCAAAAAAGTATTGGTTGAATTATTTGTTGGCAATTATCCTCTTCCTAATTAGTCTAATATATTTACTGTGAGCCAATATTTGTAGGCAACAATAAGTTTATCGATTTTACTCAATTTACTTAAATCCTTGCCAACATAAGAAGGCAAGAATACCTTAGAGATATTAAATAATAGTCTAAAAAAGTGGCGCTTCACTAGAAAGTGAGTACAAGTCCAGCTCCCAAATTAAGCGCTGATATTTGGGTTTTAACATTTTGTTCCTGACTTACAGTATTTCCAGCAGCATCAATTTGGTCTACGGTAGATTTAAATTCTTGAGCGCTACTAAATCCTTCAGCATTAAGCCTTAATCCCAACTTGCTTACGATTTTAATTCGAACATGCATGCCATAATTTACTCCAAAGCTGGTAGCAACTACATCATCAATACTATTAGGAACGGCAATGGTATTGTTAGAACTAACGTCCACCAATGGTTTCTTAGAACTCATTACTCCGCCAAGGACTTTAAAGTCTACAATGATTTTATCAGTTCCCACACTAAAATAAGGGCCAATCATGAAAAAACCGTTGATCCAATCATCTGCACTTACATTGTAATCGGAAGCTCCAAAGTCATCTTCCAATTGACTTACTATCGATCCATTGTCAACTGCATTATTAAATGCACCAAGATTTGCACCGATACCAATAAATTTATTGACATATAAGGCCCCTTCAATGTTGTAAGAAAATCCACTTTCTGCACTTGCGCTAGCTACATTATCTGCTTTTTTATAATCTCCTAGAGGAATACTTGTTCCAAAATTTGCACTTATAAAGTGAGGTTTATCCAACTGTGCATAAATTGATGAACTACATACAAATAATATAATCGCTAATAAACTTTTTAATCGTCTCATTTCTTTAATATTCAATGGTTATGGTTCCTTCAGTTTTTAAAGGACCTTTTAAGTTTTCATCAAATTTAGCACTTTTCGCTGCAGTTTCTGCTTTGACGTATAGGTAATTATTCGATGTAGTACTTCCTGGTGCACCTGCATTTGCACTTAATACATTGCCGTAGCGATCTACTACAATATCTACTACAACTGTACCTTTATCTTCAGATCCAATCGAGACTTTTGGATTTCGTTCTAACATCCTATCCTTAATCTTATATTTTACATTAAATCCATTCACAGTAATGGATTTTTCGTTTCCTTCAGGAATGAGTTTGCCATCGTATTTCACATATTCTTTAAAAAATATGGAGCTAACATCAATCATGTTAATCTTGCGCTCTTTTCCTTCATAAATAACTTCCCAAACATCTTCATTCAAAGACATAACAATACAATCTAATTTATCTCCAGATTTAAATACAACGGTATGTTGGGCTTTAACAACATTTAATATTAATGCTAAAAGTATAGTAATCAGTAGCTTCATTCTTTTTTGTTAACTAAATTATGATTCTAGCTAACCGAATTTGGTTGGCTACTTACATATTTTCAACATCTGCTTCTTAATTTTGAAATTTATTAGCGGATTATTAGTTCTATATGCATCAAATTTCACTTATGGGAAGAATCTTTAGGAATTTAATATACATTCTATTTATTATCAGCTTTTCAAATGCTTGTAGTGAGTACAATAGGGTATTGAAAAGCCCAAATCCGGAATTGAAGTATAAAAAAGCGGTAGAATATTATGAAGATGAAGAATATCTGAAAAGCTTACCACTTTTTGAAGAACTCTTGCCACTGTATAAAGGAACTGAGAAAGGGCAGAAGATATATTATTACTATGCATATAATAACTACCATGTAGGTAATTTAATTTCTGCTGCATATCATTTTAGAAAATACTCTGCAACTTTTTCATTGAGTGATAATGCAGAAGAAGCTTTGTTTATGAGTGCATACTGCAATTATTTGGAATCTCCAATACCATCCTTAGATCAGACGGCAACAAATATGGCTTTGGATGAGTTTCAAATTTTTGTAAATACATTTCCAGAAAGCAAATGGGTAGATTCTGCAAATACCATCGTAGATAGATTAAATTTAAAACTAGAGACTAAAGCATTTGAAAATAGCAAGCAGTATTATACCGTAAGGAGGTACAAATCAGCTATAGTGGCATTCAACAATCTGTTACAAGAATATCCCGCTTCTAGATTTAAGGAAGAAATTAAGTTACTAATCTTAAAATCTTACTATGAATTAGCCAGTAATAGTATAGTGGAGAAGAAAAAGGAGAGATACGATAAGGGAATAGAGTCCTATTACGATTTTATTGATAATTTTGCCGACAGTGAAAAAACCAATGAAGCAGAAGTTATTTATGCTAGGTTGGTGAAAGAGAGAGAACTGTTTTTAAAGGAAAATCCTGAATACAATGAATTATAAGGAAATGGAAGCTGCAGATTCAACCATCACAAGAGATGTAGTGAATATTGATTCTAAGACTGGAAATATTTATGAGGCAATAGCCATTATTTCTAAGAGAGCAAATCAGATTGGATTAGATTTGAAAGAAGAATTGAATGCAAAGTCTGCAGAGTTTGCAACAGTAACTGATAACTTAGATGAAGTTTTCGAGAATAGAGAACAAATCGAAATTTCTAAGTTTTACGAGAGCTTACCAAAACCAAACGCATTTGCGATCCAAGAATACTTAACAGATGGTACTTATTTCAGAAATCCAAATTTGGATCCTGAAGATGAAGAATAATGCTTAATGGCAAAAATGTAATTCTAGGCATAAGTGGAAGTATCGCTGTTTATAAAGCGGCATTTCTTTGTCGAGAATTAATTAAAAAAGGGGCGAACGTAAAGGTGCTGATGACCCCCAATTCAGCCCAATTTGTAACGCCTCTTACTTTTTCTACCTTATCTAAGAATCCGGTGTTTATTGAATATTCTAATCCAGAAACTGGAGAATGGAATAATCATGTGGAATTGGCCAAATGGGCAGATTTTTTCCTTTTGGCACCAGCAACTCAGAATACCATTGCCAAGATGGCCAATGGAGTTTGTGACAACCTACTTTTGGCAACTTACTTTTCCATGGAGAATAAGGTATATTTTGCTCCTGCTATGGATCTGGATATGCATAAACATGCAGCCAATCAGAAAAATATTGAACGACTCCAAAGTTTTGGGAACATTCTTATTCCTTCTGAGGAAGGGGAATTAGCCAGTGGATTATTTGGAGAAGGCCGCATGGCGGAACCAGAAAATATTATAACCTTTTTGGAAGATAATGCTAGGCCATTTTGGAAGTCGAAAAAAGTGCTAGTTACAGCTGGGCCCACACAAGAGGCAATAGATCCTGTTAGGTATATTGGCAATAGAAGCAGTGGTAAGATGGGATATGCTATTGCAGAAGAATTGAATAATCTTGGCGCAGAAGTATACCTAATATCTGGACCAACTAGTTTAGAACAACCCAATGTGCATCAATTCGATTTGGTCGAAAGCGCTGAAGAGATGTTTAATAAGGTAAAGGAGGTCAGCCCTCTAATGGATGGAGTAATTATGTCCGCCGCTGTAGCAGATTATAAATCGGAAAGTGTTTCGGATCAAAAGATTAAAAAGAAATCAAATGTAGAGCAGATAAATTTGGTTCCTACCGAAGACATCTTGGCTCATTTGGGTGAAAATAAAAAAGAGAATCAGTTTTTAGTCGGCTTTGCTTTAGAAACAAACAATGAAATTGATAATGCCAAAAATAAATTGCAAAGAAAAAATCTGGATTTAATTGTCCTTAATTCACTGCAAAATAAGGGTGCTGGATTTGGTCACGATACCAATCAGGTAACAATATTAGATAAGAACAATAATACCTATGACTTTGAGTTAAAAAGCAAAAGAATGGTAGCG
>JGI12316J15310_10000051_pt3 | contig 12687 bp, 16 predicted proteins | sample MarCyaLeptolynsp_FD_15310 | JGI IMG/M metagenome (IMG submission 15310)
AAGGATCCGTCCGGCGTTTCATAGCCCCAGATCCGCTGGGACGGTGAAAACATCGGATCGCCGCCATTGCATTCGTCGTCGTCGCCGTCGTCCTGGTTGCAGTGGATGACGACCTCGTCGCCGACCTTCCAGCGCTTGACCTTGGAGCCGACGGCCCAGACGATGCCCGAGGCATCGGATCCGGCAATGTGATACGGCTCGCTGTGCACATTGAAAACCGAGATCGGTTCGCCGAGCGAGGCCCAGACACCGTTATAATTGACGCCGGCCGCCATCACGAGCACGAGCACGTCGTGCGAATCCAGTTCCCAGGTGGGAACCACTTCCAGCTGCATGGCCTCTTCCGGCGGGCCCTGGCGATCCTTGCGGATGGTCCAGGCATACATGTTGGCCGGAACATGTCCGAGCGGCGGAATTTCCCCGAGCTCGTACAGATCCTTCGGCGGGGTTTCCGTCGTCTGTGGTTCGGAATTGTCGTTGGCCTGCGCAACAGCACTCATGGCACGATCCCTTCATTTCGTTGGCCGGCTCTTAAAATCCGGGCGAAAATTTTCGTGCATATACGGACCACAGAAGGTCATTGTTCGCAAGTGCAAAAGACGAATTTGTAATTTTTGGTGCAGTGCGGCAGAAAACGTGAACTGACCGGGAGGCCGGCGAACGGATTCCGGCGGCTCAACCCTGTTGAACCGCACAGGAATCCCAGGGGAAATTTCTGCAATCGTCAGATTTTGGAATGGGTTCCGTCGCAAAATGGCTGTTTGTCGGACATTTTGCAGGCACAGAAGAACTTTTTTGCGGACTCTTCCGCCTTCCAGGCCATCGGCGTGAATCCGGTGTCCTTGTGGCTGCCGTCGCAGAACGGTTGTTTGGACGATTTGCCGCAACTGCACCAGAAATAGGTTTTGCCGGATTCCACCTCGACCGGAATCGGGGATTTTTGCGCGATGGTCGGTTTTTCCATGGGGTTCCTCCTGAACAAGTTTTCACAGACATAGCCTGTTCAGGGCCCCGTTCAAAGGGGATGAAGGATTTTTGATCTCGTGGAGTTTTTTGATCTCGCGGCAACTCGCTTCGCTCGCGCCTCCGATGGGGCGGCCTTTCGGCCGGCGCCTGTTCGGGCTTGCGAACGCTGAAGCGTTCGTGGGTATCAGATCTCGCGGCAACTCGCTTCGCTCGCGCCTCCGATGGGGCGGCCCTTCGGCCGGCGCCCGTTCGGAATGCCGGATTGCGGTCGTCGGCGTCAGGACAGGCGCTTGCCGCGGCGTCCGACGAGTTTCAGGCGCAGGGCGTTGAGATTGATGAAGCCCTTGGCGTCGTGGTGATCGTAGGCGATCGCGCCTTCCTCGAACGTCACCAGATCCTCGTCGTAGAGCGAATAGGGCGAAGCCCGGCCGACAACGCTGGCGGACCCCTTGTAGAGCTTGATCCTGACGGTGCCGGTGACCAGTTCCTGGGTCTTGTCGATGGCCGCCTGCAGCATGTCCCGTTCCGGCGAAAACCAGAAGCCGTTGTAGATCAACTCCGCGTAGCGCGGCATCAATTCGTCCTTCATATGGGCCGCGCCGCGGTCCAGAGTGATCGATTCGATGCCACGGTGCGCCTCCAGCAGGATGGTGCCGCCCGGCGTTTCATAGATGCCGCGGGACTTCATGCCGACGAACCGGTTCTCGACCAGATCCAGACGTCCGACGCCGTTGGCGCGGCCATAGTCGTTGAGCTTCGTCAAAAGTTCCGCCGGTGACAGGCGCACGCCATCGATGGACACGGCGTCGCCGCGTTCGAAACCGATTTCGATGATCGTCGGGCTGTCCGGCGCGTCTTCCGGCGAAACGGTGCGCGAATAGACGAATTCCGGTGCGCTGTCGTTGGGATCCTCCAGGATCTTGCCTTCCGACGATGTGTGCAACAGGTTGGCGTCAACCGAAAACGGCGCCTCGCCGCGTTTGTCCTTGGCGATCGGGATCTGGTGCTGTTCGGCGAATTCGATCAGGCGAGTCCGCGAGGTCAGGTCCCACTCGCGCCAGGGCGCGATCACCTTGATGTCCGGATTGAGCGCGTAGGCGGCGAGTTCGAAACGCACCTGATCGTTGCCCTTGCCGGTTGCGCCATGGGAAATGGCGTCGGCACCGGTTTCCTCGGCAATCTCGATCAGCCGTTTGGAGATCAGCGGGCGGGCAATGGATGTTCCCAGCAGGTAGAGCCCTTCGTAAACGGCATTGGCGCGGAACATGGGAAATACGAAATCCCGCACGAATTCTTCACGCAGATCATCGATGTAGATCTCGGAAACGCCCATCATCTCCGCCTTCTTGCGGGCGGGCTCGAGCTCCTCGCCCTGGCCGAGATCGGCGGTGAATGTGACCACCTCGCAATCATAGGCGACCTTCAGCCATTTCAGGATTACGGAAGTGTCGAGGCCGCCCGAATAGGCCAGAACCACTTTTTTGATGTCGTGCGCCATGGATTTGCTCGTCCGGGGTTTCGCGATGGAAGTGTTTGTTGATCGGCACAAGCGGCGCGGTCACGTCGAAGCGTCTTGCGGGCCGCATGCACAGGGATGCGGCGGGCACATTAGCGATGAAATGGCGGACTGCAAGTGCGGCATTGCGACGGCCTTGATTTTTGCCGCCGATTCATCGGGAAAACCGGTTGCGATCGGGTTCAATGCGCCCGCTTTGCGAACAAACCGCTCATGGATCGTCCGATCCCGGTCAGAAAGTCATCATAAGGGTCGGACGTCTCGCTGGTCCGGTCGAGGATCAGGGCTTTCATCAGAACCAGCAAAAACAGCATCAGGGCCCAGGAGATCACGACATCGGACAGGAAATGGCCTCCGAAAGCGATGCGGTTGATAGACAGACCGGCGCCGACCAGGATGACGATCACTGCCGGCACGGGGCGCATGCCCTTCGGCAGCAGCAGTACAAAAGCGAGAATCCAGAAGGATGAAGCGGCCTCCCCGGACACGAAGGAGCAATTGTCGGAGCAGCGATCGGTAATTTCCCAGACCTTGGTGTAGGGCTCCTGGCCGCCATAGTCTTCGACCATGTGCGGCCGTGGCCGGCCCCAGAAATCCTTCAGGATCAGGTTGACCACAAGGCCGGGCCCGAGCGCTGCCGTTGAAATCAGAAAGGCCAGTTTGCGACCCGACAGGACCGGGGGATATTGCCAGAACACGGCGCGGCTCAGCGCGAGAACAAGAACCAGGATCGACATGGCGAGGGAAAAATCGATGCCGAAGCGGCGAAAGGCCATCCAGACCGCATCGGTGCGCGCGGGAAACCAGGTTTCCGGGGAATAGAACAGGCCGGTCGCTGCATGGTCGATCGCCGGAAAGATCCAGAACAGCGCGCTGAGAGCGGCAATCAGAAGTCCGCTCGCAAACAGGGGCACGACCGGGAACGGATGCGCTGAGTCGCCCGGAAACGGGACGTCGTTTGAAGATTGAGATCCGATTCTGGGATCTGTCGTGGACATTGATTCTGATCACCTGGATTGCGATATGGGGTGATATCGGTTTTTACGGGCCGGCGGCAACCACAATTCCGCGGTTGCTGCCTTGGGCCCTGCTTTTAAGAGCAAAAGAGGCGGGAAAATGACGGACCGCACACTGACGTTTTTTTACGAATTTGCATCGACCTATTCCTATCTGGCGGCCATGCGCATCGAGGATCTCGCGGCGTCCCGGAAAGTGGAAGTTGCCTGGACGCCGTTCATGCTGGGGCCGGTGTTTCGTGCCCAGGGACTGGACAATTCTCCCTTCAACATCTTTCTCGAAAAGGGCCGTTACATGTGGCGGGACATGCAACGGCTCGCCGACAGTCTCGATTTGCCGCTTGTTCGCCCGGACCCGTTTCCGCAAAACGGACTGCTGGCGGCGCGGCTGGCGATTGCCGGACTGGAGGAGGGCTGGACGCCGCAATTCAGCCGGGCGGTCTATTTTGCCGAATTCGGTGAAGGCAGGGACATTTCAGACGTTGCGGTGCTGACCGGTATTCTGAACACAATCGGCATCGATGCCGGTACGGCGCTCGCGTCAGCGGGAACAGACGATGTCAAGCAATCCTTGAAAAACAACGGCGCGGAGGCCGTCCGCCATCATGTGTTCGGTGCGCCGAGCTTTGTCGCTCCGGATGGCGAAATGTTCTGGGGCAATGACAGGCTGGAAGCGGCGCTGGACTGGGTCGACGCCCGGACCTGACGCGGCTCCGGCCGTTTTCACCGCTCCTGCGACCGGATCATTTCCGCTTCCCAGATCTTGCGGATTACCGCGAACAGCAGGGCGGTGCTCCAGCCGAACAGCAGAATACCGTTTGCTGCTTCCAGCGCCGATAGAAGGCGCCAGTCGGGACCCAGCACGACGTCGCCATATCCAAGGGTGGTGAAGGTCACGGTGGAGAAGTACAGCGCCGTCTCGAAGTCGGGAAAATCGGTCAGCCGCCAATAAGCCACCGCCCAGATCCAGACTTCCAGTGTGTGCAGCAGGAACAACCACAGCACAACGATGATCGTGAATCCGAGCCGCGGCGCGTGACCGCTCAGACCCATCCTGAAGGCCAGCCGGCGCAGCACGGGGATCGCGGAAACGGTTCCGATCGCGTGAATCACGACGGTGGCGGAGATCAGGACGGAACCGATGAAGATCTGAAAGAGCATGGTGGCCATCTCAACAGGAAAAATCCCGTCCTGTCACGGTTCAAGAAGCGCTCGGCTGCTTGCGTTCGGCATTGATGTTCAAGAGGTTGCCGGCGAGAATGACGGCCCCGCCAAGCAAAACCACGATTTCCAGGGGTTCCCCATAGACCATCATTCCGACCACGGCGAGCACCGGCAGGCGAATGAATTCCATCGGTGCGACAACCGACGCCGGGGCATTTGCGAGTGCCGAGGTCAGGCAGTAATGCGCCGTCAGGCCGCAGACCCCAACCACCGCCACCCAGGGCGCCATGGCCCAGGAAAACATTGCAAGGCCCGCCGGTACGGCAACGGCGAAGCCCATGGCGGCCTGGCTCAGCGTCATCCAGAACAGGACGCACAGGATCGAATCCGTGCGCGACAATTCCTTGGTGAAGATCGTGTTCAGAGCAAAGCCGAGGGCCGCGCCGAGCCCCGCGGCATGGCCGATATCAAAGGGCGCGACGCCTGGCCGGGCGACGATGAGAACCCCGGCAAAGCCAATCAGGGCCGCGAGAACACGCCATTTCGTTATCTTTTCCGACAACAGGAACGGCGCCAGCACGGCGACCCAGATAGGGTTGGTGAACTCCAGCGCAACCAATTGCGCGAACGGGATGACCGCAACCCCGTAGAACCACAGATTCTGTCCGGCGAAATGGAAAATATTGCGGACGATATGGAGGCCGACGCGCCTGGTCTTGACCTGGGTGAACCCGCGGCCGCTGGACAGAACCAGGCCGCAGACGATGACAAACCCGATCACCGAACGATAGGCCATGATTTCGAACGTGTTGAGTTCGGCGGCAAGCTCGCGTCCGCCGATCGCCATGATCACGAACGAGCCCACCGCCCCGAACATCCACAGCGCCGCAATCAGCGGCCGGGCGGCTGGTATGGCGATTTGTGACACGGGGTCGTGTGTACTCGATTTTTCCGGATCGGAACAGCGCATGGCAAGCATAGCCGCCATGCACCACCTGCGCTGGCCGCAACCTGGCGCTACATATTGGGGTAGTTCGGGCCGCCGGCGCCCTCCGGCACCGTCCAGTTGATGTTCTGGTTCGGGTCCTTGATGTCGCAGGTTTTGCAATGAACGCAGTTCTGCGCGTTGATGACGAATTTCGGCTCTTCGCCCGCGGTTTCCGGCTCCGTCCATTCATAGACGCCGGCGGGACAATAGCGGTTCGAAGGTCCGGCGAAAATGTCGTGTTCGCTTGATTTCTGTTTTGCCAGATCCTGGACCTTCAGGTGAACCGGCTGGTCCTCTTCGTGGTTGGTCGAGGACAGGAAGACCGACGACAGGCGATCGAAGGAGATCTTTCCGTCCGGGCGCGGATATTCGATCTTCTTGCATTCCGCGGCGGGTTTCAGGGTCGCATGATCCGGCTTGCCGTGTTCGAGCGTGCCGAACAGGGAAAATCCGAACAATTCGTTGGTCCACATGTCGATACCGCCGAGCATGACGCCGCCGATCGTGCCGAGTTTCGACCAGAGCGGCTTGACGTTGCGGACCTTGTAGAGATCGCGGCCGATGTCGCTGTGGCGCCAGCCGTTTTCATAGTCCTGCAGCGTATCGTTGGCCCGGCCTTCGGCCAGCGCCGCCGACACACATTCGGCCGCCTGCATGCCCGACAGCATGGCATTGTGCGACCCCTTGATTCGCGGCACGTTGACCAGTCCGGCGGAACAGCCCATCAGCACGCCGCCGGGGAAACACAGTTTCGGCACGGACTGATAACCGCCCTCGGTGATGGCGCGCGCGCCGTAGGATATCCGCTTTCCGCCCTCAAAGAGCGGCGCGATCGCAGGGTGGGTCTTGAACCTCTGGAATTCCTCGAACGGCGACAGATAGGGATTGGTATAATTGAGGTGCACGACAAAACCGACGGACACCAGATTGTCTTCCAGATGATAGAGGAAGGAGCCGCCGCCGGTCTTCATGTCGAGCGGCCAGCCGAAGGAGTGCTGGACCCGGCCGGGCTGGTGCTTCTCCGGATCCACTTCCCAGAGTTCTTTCAGGCCGATGCCGAATTTGGGCGGCTGACGCCCTTCCGCGAGATCGTATTGCGCGATCAGTTTCTTGGCCAGCGAACCGCGGGCGCCTTCGCCGATCAGCACATATTTGCCGAGCAGCGCCATGCCGCGCATGTAGGTGTCTTTCTGTTCGCCGTCCTTGCCGACGCCCATGTCGCCGGTGGCGACGCCGATGACGGCGCCGTCGTCGTTGGTGAGAATTTCCGCGGCGGCGAAGCCCGGATAGATCTCGACGCCGAGGGCTTCGGCCTTTTCGCCGAGCCAGCGGCAGACATTGCCGAGCGACACGACGTAATTGCCGTGATTGTTCATCAGTTTCGGCATGGCCAGATTGGGCAGGCGGATCGAGCCGGCCGGGCCGAGAAACAGAAACACGTCATCCTTGACCGGTGTCTTGAGGGGCGTGTCTTCGTCGCGCCATTCCGGCACGAGGCTGTCCAGGGCGATCGGGTCGATGACGGCGCCGGACAGGATGTGCGCACCGACTTCGGATCCCTTTTCCAGGACAACGACGGAGATCTCCTCGCCCTTTTCCATGGAAATCTGTTTCAGACGGATTGCCGCTGCCAGGCCGGCCGGGCCGGCTCCCACGATCACGACATCGAACTCCATCGATTCCCGTTCCGGCAAAGTGTCCATGCTGACGTCTCCCCTTCATCCCTTGCCGGCCTGATCTCTTGTTGGCCGGATCTCAAACGCGTCTATCCGTAAATCCGTCGGGTGCGGCGACAATCGGCCTTGGCGACCCCAGAAATCCGCGTCCTGGCCCCGATGATTGCGACCATGCAAAAGGTGCACGGCGTGGCGGTGTAAACGACGCCCTCGTTGCCCCCTGTCGTGATCCGGCTTGACGTCGCCGGCGGGATGCAATCCGAACGCCATAAAACTCATGTCGGCATTTGCCTTCTTTCTTAGAACGCGTCAATACTTGTCTGTCGAAGGCTTCAGGGAAATTTCCCCGAAAAACCGGGAATATTATGAGTTCGTTGTGCAAGAAATGACCGGATCCGTCGAAGCACTGATGGCGTTTTATGCCGAAGCCGGGGTCGACCTGGCTCTCGACGAGGATCCGCACGACCGGTTCGCGGAGTCCGAAGCCGCGCGGGAAAAGGCCAAGGCGGAGCGAAAAGCCCGGGCCACGGCGGCCCTGCAACGACCGCAGGCGCCGGATGCGGGCCGCCAGCGCGGCGATCAGCAGGGGCGGACCGCCGGCACCCCGGCGATCGCCCGCCCGAAGGCCGACAATATCCCGGCCGACGAAGCGATCATGTCGGCGCGCCAGGAGGCCGGACGGGCGCAATCGCTTGATGAGCTGCGGGACATCCTGTCGCGGTTCGAGGGATGCGGTCTGAAGCGGACGGCGAAGTCGCTGGTTTTTTCCGACGGCAATCCGGCGGGCCGGCTGATGCTGATCGGCGAAGCCCCCGGCCGCGACGAGGACATTGCCGGAAAACCGTTCGTCGGGCGCTCGGGTCAGCTGCTCGACAAGATGCTGCAGGCGATCGGCCTGTCGCGCGATGATGTCTACGTGGCCAACGTGATACCCTGGCGCCCGCCGGGCAACCGGACGCCAAGCCCGCAGGAAACCGAAATCTGCCGGCCCTTCATAGAACGCCAGATCGAACTGGCGGCACCCGATGTTCTGGTCCTGTTGGGTGGCGCCTCGGCGAAACAGATCCTGCGAACCCAGGAGGGTATCACACGGCTGCGCGGCAAATGGCGGACCTATGCGGCCGGCGAGCGTTCCATTGCAACGCTTGCGACCCTGCACCCGGCCTATCTCCTGCGCCAGCCGCCGCAGAAGCGGCTGGCCTGGCGCGATTTCCTGGAAATCAAGAGGAAGCTGGCGGCGACGAACACGTGATGCCATTGCCCTTTCGCACCGGGCCGCAACTTGCTATTGACGGGCAAGTTCCACTGACCTTCAGGTGAATCCGTGTTGAGCCGTTTGAACGCGCTGCTGCCGAAACGCTTCCGTAACACCGACATTCCGATCCCGGTCGTCCGGCTCGCCGGGACGATTTCGGCCGCGTCCGGTTTCCGGCCCAATCTCAACCTTGCCGGTGTCGCGCAGGCGCTTGAAAAGGCGTTCAAGATCAAGGATGCGCCGGCCGTGGCGCTGCTGGTCAATTCGCCGGGCGGCGCGCCGGTCCAGTCGCGGCTGATCTACGAGCGGATCCGTTCGCTTGCGGCGGAAAAAGACAAGCAGGTCCTGGTCTTCGTGGAAGATGTCGCGGCGTCCGGCGGCTACATGATTGCGCTGGCCGGCGACGAAATCTTCGCCGACGCCACATCCGTCGTCGGTTCGATCGGGGTGGTTGCCGCCGGTTTCGGGTTCGTGGATCTGATTGAAAAGATCGGGGTCGAACGCCGGGTCTACACCGCCGGCGAAAACAAGGTCATTCTCGATCCGTTCCAGCCGAAAAAGCAGGAGGATGTCGACCATCTGACCACGCTGCAGGAGGACATTCACGAGGTCTTCATCGACATGGTGAAGGAACGGCGCGGCGATCTGCTGCGTGAAGACAGCGAGATCTTTTCCGGCCTGTTCTGGACCGGCAGCAAGGCGCGCGATCTCGGTCTGGTCGACGGGCTCGGGGATCTGCGATCGATCCTGAAAGCCAAATTCGGCGAGGATGCGAAACCGAAACTGATCGCCAGCGAGCGTGGGTTTCCGTTCCGAAAAGGGGCGATCGGCGTCGACCGGCCTTATATTTCGGCCTCCGACATCCTATCTTCTCTGGAGGATCGTGCGTCCTGGGCGCGTTACGGTCTGTAGAGCTTTTCCAGGGTGCACCGGCTGGTCCGACCGGGTGAGAAAAGCGTTGAACGGATTGAAACCGCAGGGAGCGTTCGCGACGGCATGCCTCAGATCCTCGGAATAGCCATACTCGGCGTGGCGCTTTACGGTGCCTATCGCGTGGTCAAACGGGAAATGAACCGGGTCGGCGCCGAGCTGGACAATCAGCCGGTCAAGAAAAACGATCGCGAAGCGGTGCCGAACCTCGTCAAGGATCCGGAGACCGGGGTCTATCATCCCGAAGACCGGACCTGACGCGATCCGCACGCAAGACCTTCTTGACCTTCGGATTGCAGCCGCTTAAGCCTCGGTCCTGTTTTCGACCTGCCAGGACCGTATCATGGCTGCATCCGCACCTCCGTCCCATCTCGATCCGACCCGCTCATTCCAGGGGCTGATCCTGACATTGCAAACCTTCTGGGCAGAGCAGGGCTGTGTGATTCTGCAACCCTACGACATGGAGGTCGGCGCGGGCACGTTTCATCCCGGCACCACCCTGCGCTCGCTCGGTCCGAAACCTTGGAAGGCGGCCTATGCCCAGCCGTCGCGCCGTCCGACCGACGGCCGTTACGGGGAAAATCCGAACCGCCTGCAGCACTATTACCAGTTTCAGGTGATCATAAAGCCATCGCCGCCGGACCTGCAGGACCTCTATCTGAAATCGCTCTATGCCATCGGAATCGATCCGCTTGAACATGATATCCGGTTCGTCGAGGACGATTGGGAAAGCCCGACGCTCGGCGCCTGGGGGCTGGGCTGGGAAGTCTGGTGCGACGGGATGGAAGTCTCGCAATTCACCTATTTCCAGCAGGTCGCCGGATTTGAATGTTCGCCGGTCTCAGGCGAACTGACCTACGGTCTGGAGCGCCTGGCGACCTATGTTCAGGGCGTCGATTCGATCTACGACCTCAATTACAATGGCGGCGAGGGTGACGAACGGATCAGTTATGGCGATGTGTTCCTGCAGTCGGAGCAGGAATATTCCCGCTACAATTTCGAACATGCCGACACGGACATGCTGTTCCAGCACTTCAAGGATGCCGAAGCCGAGTGCCGGTCGCTGATCGAAAAGGGTGATACGGCGTCAGGAGAGCCGGGTGACAATGTGGATCGCCATCTGATGGCTTTGCCGGCCTATGACCAGTGCATCAAGGCGAGCCACGTTTTCAATCTTCTGGATGCCCGCGGCGTCATTTCGGTCACCGAACGCCAATCCTACATCCTGCGGGTGCGCGACCTGTCCAAGGCCTGCGGTGCGGCGTGGCTCAGGACCGAGGGGGGCGGGGTCTGAGGCCACCATTGACGGAGGGTCTGGCGCCAAGTCATGGGTCCCGGCTCGCAGGCCGGGACGGCAGGTTGGGCAGCACTGTTCGCCCAACCGACTGAGAGGGCGCACTCCTTGTTTGGAGATTCTGCTCGCGCACCAACCCCACCCACGTCATCGCCGTGCCTGTCGCGGCGACCCACCAGGCCGCCTCCTCCGGGACCGCGATTGGCCGCGTCGGGGTGGGTTCCCGCATGCGCGGGAATGACCTGTCGGGGGGATGGTTGCGCCCGGGAAGGGAAGGCGGTGCGTTTGCCATGTCACATCGCCATTCCCGGATTCAAAACCCGGCGAGCGGAAATGATCGCTAAGGGAAAACTGAAAAAAGCCGCCATAATCGCTGTCGCGAGAAAACTCATCGTCATCGCCAATGCTCTGCTTCGAAGGAATATGACCTGGGACAAGGATTTAGGATCGGTTGACAATTGACAAAGTCACCGGCTCGCAGGCCGGGACGGCAACCGGGAGAGCCGGCGGAGCCAGTGACCGGTCTGAAGGATATTGTCCTTTGTCCGGATGCACAGCCCACAATCCACTCTGCCTCGCCGGACATGATCCGGCGTCTACCGGTCGAAGCGTTTCTCCGACCCGTCAGTCTTCATCCGTCAGGTCATATACCTCCTCGACCACATAAGGCCCGCCACCGGTCGAGGAGCGGGCGGAAAACAGCACGAATTCGGCCACCGGAAAGGTCACAGGTCCGAAATCGCCGCGCATGGCAAGCCAACTGGCCACGTCGCCCGGGCTTGAGCCGCGTGTGCGCCCGAGGGTGACGTGCGGGGTATATTTGCGGCCGCCGGGTTCCAGCCCCGCTCTTTGCAGAACCCGTTCGTGTTCGGCCTGCAGGTCGAGCAGGGGCCGGTCCGGAGCGACCCGGGCCCATACGCAATGCGGCTTCTTGTTTCCGAACGCGCCGAGGCCCTCGATCCGGATTTCAAAACCGGGACGCCGGACGCGCGCCAGCGCCTCGACGACATCGTCGGCGACAGGTCCTTCGATATCGCCGATGAACCGCAAAGTGATGTGGAAATTCTCTTCGTCGACCCAGCGGGCGCCGCGCAGTCCGCCCTTCAGAAGCGACAGGCGCAGGGCGAGGTCGGACGGAATCTTCAACCCTGTAAACAATCTCGGCATGTTCTGATTCGCGATACGATTGTCGGGTGCCCGGTCCGTTGTCAGGAGTCCGGGCCGTCGTCAGGTGTCCGGTTTGCCGGCGCGGCGATTGCGAAAGGCCTGGTTTTGCTGCTCGGCCCGGTCGAGGGCATCGGCGACGGGTGCGACTTCCCTGGCGAACGTGCCGACGCGTTCCGCCAGACTGTGCTGTAACCTGCGGGCGATTGCGGGAAATTCCTCAAGCATGCGCCGGAACAGGGCCTTGCGTATCTGCAACAGTTCGGACCGTTCCAGGGCAACCGCCCGGACCGTGCGGCGTGTGTCGATCAGAAGCGCCATTTCACCGATCAGCGCACCGGGCTCGGCGATATCGTCCGGCGGACCGTCGGTATCGTCGCCGTTGTAGAGACCGATGGACCCGGATTTCACCAGAAATCCGGAATCGGCAAAGTCGCCCTGGCGAAACAATGTCTCGCCTTCACGCGTTATCCGAAAATCCGCCCCGAATGCCAGCAGTCGCAACTGGTCAGGCGACAGCTCCGACAAGAGGGGCAGATTTTTCAGGAATTCGATGTCCCGCTCAAGACTCATTCATGCACTCGGTTTCAACACGAACCGTCGTCAACCGGGTATGTGTTGACCAGACGACGTGCGCGACAACTGGATCAAGGCCGGTTGTGCTTTTCCGAATGCACCGGACCGGCCTCAGGGAACAAGCTTATAGCCTCCGGATTCG
>JGI12316J15310_10002583_pt4 | contig 12666 bp, 13 predicted proteins | sample MarCyaLeptolynsp_FD_15310 | JGI IMG/M metagenome (IMG submission 15310)
CGCCCGACGGTATGCTGGTCGGGATGCGCATCCTCGTCACCGGGGCGACCTCTGGCATTGGACTCGAGACCGCCCGAGGGTTGCTGGCGCTCGGTCATGCGGTCGCCGTCCACGGCCGGAGCGACGTCACGGCTCGGGCGGCGGTCGCAAGCATGCTCGAGACGCACCCGGACGCCGAATGCATCCCGCATGCCTGCGACTTGTCCTCGCAGGCGGCGGTGCGCTCCTGGGCGGAGGAGCTGCGCCAGGCCGAGCCGCTCGACGTCATCGTGCACAACGCCGGGGTCTGGCTCAACGAGCCCTCGAAGACCGTCGATGGCCGCGAGACCACCTGGGCGGTCAATCACCTCGCGCCGTTCTTGTTGACCAACCTGCTGCTCGATCGCCTGCTCGCGCGACCCCACAGTCGCGTGATCAACGTGTCGTCGATCGGGCATCGGTCGGCGTCGATCCGCTTCGACGATCCGGATCACTTCGGCGGCTTCAACGGCATGACGGCGTACTGCCAGTCGAAGCTGGCCAACGTCTTGTTCACGCAAGAGCTCGCGCGCCGCACTCGGGACACCGGATTGGTGACGCACGCCCTACATCCCGGGGTGATCGGGACCAAGCTGCTGAGCCAGACCGGCTTCGGACATCGCGCGGCCCAGACTCCGTCCGAGGGCGCCGCCACCAGCATCTTTTTGGCGACCGACGCCTCGGTGGGGCAAACGAGCGGGCGCTACTTCGCCGACTGCAAGGAGCTCGCGCCCGCGACGACCGATCGAAAGCTCGGCCGACGCCTGTGGGCACTGTCGGCGCAGCAGGTCGGCCTGCCCGAGGGCTAGGTGCCCGGTGGCGAAATTCGTTCGCCGTCGGTAGGCGGACCGCCTACACGCGAAAAAATCATCCATCTCGCCGTCCCTCGAGCCACGGATCGAGCGCATGGGGAAGGTCGCATCGGCAGCAGGGACGGTCTTGGGCAACCCGGTCGCAGGTGTGGTCGGGCTCGCACTGACCATGACGGGTTGCTACGGCGGGCTCACGGATGCCGGTTCGGCGGGCGCGATGGGCGGTGCCACCGACGGAGCGTCCGGCGAGACCGACGGTGAGTCCGGCGATCCCCCGCCGGAGCTGACGTGTGAAGACGGCACGCCGGGGCCACGCACACTGCGGCTGCTGACCCGGCGCGAGTATCGGAACACCATCGTCGATCTGCTCGGAGTCGCGGCGCCAGACATCGATGTGGTGCCGCTCGAGCCACGCATCGATGGGTACGACAACAACGCGGCGGCCAGTCTCGTCACGGCGCGGCACGTCGAGGCATACGTCGAGATCGCGCAGCTGGTGGCCGACGAGGCCATGGCTCAGGACGTGGCCAGCCTGGCGGGGTGCATGCCGGCCGATCCCGAGTGCGCGCGCGTGTTCGTGGAGGACTTCGGCGCCCGTGCGCTTCGGCGACCGCTGACCGGGGACGAGGTCGAGCACTACCTGGCGCAGTTCGACGCGGATGCGGCCGAGGGCGACTTCTACGAGGGGCTGCGGCTGGCGCTGGAGGCGATGCTGATCTCGCCTTCCTTCTTGTACCGCTCCGAGCTCGGCGAGCCACTCGGCGAGGGAATCTACCGGCTGACCCCGCACGAGACCGCTTCGCTGCTGTCGTACTCGTTTTGGGGCACGATGCCCGACGCCGAGCTTCGGGCGGCGGCCGACGACGGCTCGCTCGAGACCCCCGAGGGCATCGAGGCGCAAGCCCGTCGCCTGCTCGACGATCCGCGGGGACGAGACCAGGTCGCGGAGTTCACCACCCAGTGGCTCGAGACCACCTCGGTGCTGTTCGCCAACAAGGACGCCGAGGTCTATCCCGCGTTCAGCGATGCGGTGCGTACCGCGATGATCGAGGAGGAGCGACTGTTCGTGCAGCACGTCATCTTCGACTCCGAGCAGACGGTGGGCGAGCTGTTTTCGGCCAACTACACCTTCGTCAACGACACGTTGGCGCAGTTCTACGGCCTGCCCGCCCCGGGCAGCCAAGACGCGCTCGTGCGAGTCGAGCTTCCCGAGGGATCGGAGCGCGGCGGTGTGCTGAGCCTCGGCAGCTTCTTGGCCAGCCATGCGCACGCCAACGAAACTGCGCCCGTTCGACGCGGGGTGGCGGTGCGCGAGCGGGTGATGTGCCAGCCGCTTGCTCCGCCGCCACCCGACATCGACGCCACGCCACCCGATCTCGATCCCAACGCGACGACGCGCGAGCGCTACGCTCAGCACTCCGAGGATCCGACCTGCGCTGGGTGCCACTCGTACATCGATCCGATGGGCTTCGGCTTCGAGGGCTTTGACGGGGTCGGGGCCTATCGAACCACCGAAAACGGGCTGCCGGTCGACGAGTCCGGCTCGGTGGTCGGGCTCGTCGATGCCGAAGGCAATGCATCGACCGAGGACTTCGTCGGCGTGCGCGAGCTGGGGACGGTACTCGGCGACAACGCCGGCGTGCGCCGCTGCGTCGCGCAGCAGTACCTGCACTTCACGACCGGCCGCGGCGATCTGCACGGAGAAACGTGCACGCTCGACGCGCTCGGCCAGCGCATGGAGGAGTCGGGAGGAAACATGCACGAGTTGTTCATCGAGGTGACGCAGCTGCCGAGCTTCACGCTGCGCATCGAGGAGGAGTCGCCATGAGCCGCCTCAGTCTCGGTCGTCGACGCATGCTGCAGCTGCTGGGCATGGCGGGCGTGACCTCGCCGCTGGCCCTGACCCTGGGTCGCAATGCCGTCGCCGCTCCCGACGACGTCAAGGCGCTCTTTTTGTACGTGCCCGACGGGGTGATCCCCGATCTGTGGCACCCGATGGGCGACACCACCAACTTCACGCTGCCCACGATGTCCGAACCGCTCACGCCGGTGATCGATGACCTCGTGTTCGTGCGCGGCTTGAACATGTACGCGGGCGGGGCGACGCACGAGGGCGGCGTCGCCAAGCTCTTGACCGGCGACTCGGACGTGTCACTCGACGTGTTCCTCGGCGAGCAAGTGGGCGGTAGCACGCCGCACAGCTCGGTGCAGCTGGGGGTCGGGACCACCTTTCAGGCAGGTGACGACAAGGCCGTGTCCTACGTGGGCGGCGGTCCGATTTCGCCGGACGACGATCCGATCAACGCGTTCGACCGCCTGTTCGGATCGCTCGATCCGAGCATGGGCAACGAAGGCCCTACGCGAGATCAGCTGCGCACGGGCAGCATTCTCGACAGCGCGATTGGGGACGTCACCCGAATGCAAGACGTCCTCGGTGCGACCGAGCGCGAAAAGCTCGACGTGCACCTCGATGCGCTGCGCGAGGTCGAACAGCGCGTCAACGGCGACATCACGGCGTCGTGCAGCGAGGTGGTCTGGAATACCGAGGGCTACGCCAACAGCGACGCCGACAACTATCCCAAGACCTATCACCGTGAGGACAATTTCGGCTTGGTCGGCAAGCTGCAGATGGACCAGTTGGTGCTGGCGCTGGGCTGCGGGGTGACGCGCGTCGGAACCCTGACGTGGTCGCATGCGGTGTCACCGACGCGCATCGCCGAAACGGGAGCGACGCGAGCGAATCACGACGCCTCGCACTACGGGTCCGATGCCGGCGGCGAGATCGCGGCCGACTTCATCGCGCATCGACGCTGGTTCATGGAGCAGCTGGTGTACCTCATCGAGTCGATGCGGTCGCTGCCCGATCCCTCCGGGGGCACGCTGCTGGACAACGTCGTGGTGTTCGTCGGCACCGACATCAACGACGGCAACCTGCACGACCACAACGACATGCCTTTCTTGCTCGCGGGCGGGGCTGCGGGCCAGCTGGAAACGGGACGCTCGCTCGACTACCGCGGCACCGCGGGCGGGGAGAACGACGCGCACACCAAGCTGCTCGTCTCGATCGCCGGCATGATGGGCGTGAACATCGACACCTTCGGCTACGACGGCAAGGGGGCCGGTGGGCTCTCGGGACTCTGAGCTGCGGCTCGGCTCTCCCCCCACCACAACGCGATGAGCATTCCCCAATACGTCACGACGAGGGTTGGCATTGCCGTTCCGCCGAGGCTGGGATCGAGGTCGCGACTGAGCAGCTGCGCCATCGAGTGGGTCGCAGTCAGAGCCATGAACACCACGCCGCCGCCGAGCACCGCCGCCCGCGTCAGCCAGGTCGCGCGGCTGCGGCGGATCCCCCGAGCGACGTCGGCGCGAACCACCCAGAGCATCGTGACCGCAATGACCAAGGCCTCCAGCGCGATCGCCAGGTACGGCGCGGTGCCGTACAGCCCGGTGGCGACCGAGGGCGTGTCGGGGCCGAAGACGTGGTGGTCGAACCCGCCGACGAAGTCGACCAGGCCGTGGACGAGGACCAGTGCTGCCCCGGCGCGGCCCGGCGCCCACGATCCGAACAAGCCCCGCCCAACGAGCAACGTCAGCAGTGCCCAGACCGGCAGCGGGAGCAGGTCGTGGCTGTAGGTCATGTCGGCGTCGAGATTCTGAAGCGTGACCGCCATGAAGTTGTCGGGCGCCGTCGGCTCGAGGCCGACGTAGTGAAAGACCTGCCACAGCAGGTCGGGCAGCTGCGAGGCGATCAGGTAAAACCCGATGTGCCCGGCTGGAACTCTCTGCTTGGCCAACATGGCCGTCGTGAAGTGACCTGCGAGCATGCTCGACTCCTACCGTCTCGGCGCTTTTTGTTACCAAGCGGTACGAAATATCTATTTCGGTGCCGGGGTGGTGTCAAGAGTTTTTGTACCGTATAGTTCGAAAACGTGACCTCCCCCGTCAAACGAGCCCGCGGACGACCGCGTTCCGTCGACCGGCACGGCGCAGTGCAGGTCGCAATGGAGGAGTACTGGCGGCAAGGGTTGTCGGCGCTGTCGCTCAACGAGATGTGTCGTCTGGCCGGCATTTCCAAGCCGGCGCTGTACCGGGAGTTCGGCGGAGAAGATGGGCTCCATGCAGCCGCGCTCGATGCCTACCGCGAACGCGTGGTGCTCCCGATGCTCCAGGCTCTGCTGCAGGACCGGCCGTTCGCGGCGACGCTCGAGGGGGCGATCGTCGGACTCACCTCGGACCGGGGCAGTCCGCCCGGCTGTCTGTTCACCCGGATGCGGATCGATCGTTCGCGGTTGGGGCCGATGACGCTCGACAAAGTTCGGGCCCTTGAACGAGAGCAGCTCGATGCCTTCGAGACCTGGGTTCGACGTGGGCTCGAGCGGGGGGAGGCCAACCCGAACGTGTCGCCCGAGCTCGCCGCGCGGTGCGTCGACACTCAGCTCGCCACGGTGCTCGTGCAGATGGGGATCGGTGTCGATCCGGAACAGATTCGCGAGCAAGCACGCCTCGCCCTGCGCGCGATCCTACCGCCTCCGTCCTGACGGATGAACTGACGGGGACTACTCGGGGGTGACCTCGAGCTCGCCTGCGGCACGCACGTACAGGATGCATGCGGGTTGCTCCGGGCAGGCAAGGTTGTGCACGGAGGCAGCGTCGGTGCCGAAGTAGCTCCCAGGCTCGAGCGCGGTCGAGCCGGCTTGGGCCGCGTCCGCAACGGACGGACGACCTGCGATCACGACCGCCCGCAGATGCGCCGCGCGATGTTCGAGCGCGCCGGCAAATCCAGGCGCAAGCTCGAGCAGCGTCCCGCTCGGCGTCTCGTCCCGCGCATCACCCCACAGATGAGCGGCCCGGACTCCGCTCGACAGTGTCTTCCACTTCAGCGCTGGGGGGACCAACCACTGAGGTTCCTCGCCGGTCTCGAACGCCTCTTCCACCGGAAGAACGAGGTAGGGCCCCTCGTCGATCTCGATGTACGCCAGCGTATCGGTGCCCTCGGCCGCCGTGATGTGCACGTCGCCCTTGGGCTGGGTCCAGTACGAACCTGCCGGCATCCAGTGATCGTCGACCGCTGGATCGTCGTTGTGAATGAGACCGCGGATGACCACGCCGCGATACGAGACGTTGTGGATGTGCGGCGGCGAGCGGAAGCCGTCCGATGGCTTGAGCAGGTAGCCGGTCGCGACCGTTCCGTTGCGGTCGCCCCAGAGCGTGGCGGCCTGCGGTGCCTTGTCGCCGCGGGCCGGGTTGAGGTGCTCCCACGCAACGTCGGCCGTCCGCAGAATCTGGGTCGGCGAAGCGGGCGGCAGGACCGGTTCGACGGGACGCGCGGTCGGCTCGGAGCCGGTTGCTGCTTGGGAGCCGGAACAGCTCGTGGTGAGCACGGCGGCGAGGAGCACTCGAAGGAAACCCACGGCGCGAAGGGTCCCACGCACCGCGTGCGTTGGCGACACGGTGCGGCCCGAGACGGCGCTCTACCTCGAGCGTCACGGAGGGCGCGAGTCGATCCGAATGCACCTTCGGGTGACGCCCATCGCCGTGCGGCCTCGGATATCGGGGAAAATGAGGGACCACGCCGACCGAGTGCAGTAGGGTATGCCCCGATCGAGGAGCGCCCATGCCGACATTCAGCGAGCGCGTCGCCAACCTGGCCGCGAGTGAGGAACTGATGGGCGAGCCGAAGCGTTGGCTCGACCTGGGCCACGCCCGGCTGCCCTATTGGGTCATCGGGAGCGGGCCCGACCTCGTGCTCGTGCACGGATGGCCGGCCGATGCCCGGACCTGGCGGCGCATCGTGACAGTACTAGCGGCAAGCTTCACCTGCCACGTGATCAACATGCCGGGCGCGGGTCGAAGCACGTGGTCGGACGACACGCCGCGTGGATGCGATGGGCTCACGACGTGCCTGGCCCAGGCGGTGGAGCGCATGGACCTGGACGAGCGGTTCGGCTTCGTCGCGTTCGACAGCGGCGGCGGATTTGCCCGCAAAGTCGCGGCCGAGATGCCCGAGCGCATCGTCGGCCTGGCGCTGGGCAATACGGAGACGCCCAAGGACTACTCGGGCTTGTTCCGGGCGGCGCTGCGCAATGGCCGGAAGCTCGGCGCCAAGACCGTGATGTGGCTGGGTCTGCAGCTGCCGTCGGTGCGACAAAAAGCGTGGGAGACCAGCGCGACCGATGCCGCCCTGCGCAAGGAGCTCGCGGATATCTTCGTGCGACCGTTGGCTCGGGACCGCCGCCGATATGCCGGCGTGTTCGTGCTCGCGGACGGCCTGCGTGCGGAAGACTTCGACGGATGCTTCGAGGCTCACGGCAAGATCAAAGCGCCGGTGAAGCTCATCTGGGGTACCGACGATCCGTGGTTTCCACTCGATGCGGCCCAACGCATGGTCGAGCAGTTCGCGGGACCGACGACCCTGGTGGAAATCGAAGGCGGCAAGCTGTTCGTGCACGAAGAGTTTCCGGGTGAGTTCGCCGCGCACGTCCTCCAACACTTCGAAGAGGCGTTCACGTGACCCAACGGCGTTCCGTGGTACTTTGATGGTCGTGAGATGGCTGGCGGGCATCGGGCTGGGTCTGGGGATCTCGGCGGGATGCAGCGACGCCGGCTACTTCGTGTGCACGAGCAACGCCGAATGCACGGAGGCGGAAGGGGGTCGGTGCGAACCATCGGGAGCCTGCAGTTTTCCCGACGTCGCGTGCCCCACCGGCCGTCGCTACGGCGAGGCCGGCAACCCGAACATCGCTGGGCAGTGCGTGCCGCCGGGAGACATCGGCGGCGGGACCGAGTCGGAGACTGGAGCTGCGTCCGGGGACGGCACGACGTCGGAAGGCGACGCGACGAGCAGCCCGGCGTCGGAATCGGACGGGACGACGACGAGCAGTGCGGATGCCACCGACAGCGGGGGCGCCACCGACAGCGCCGACGGAACGACCAGCGCGCAGGGAACGACCAGCGCCGAAACGGGGTCGACGGAGAGCGGCGGGTCGTCCAGCTCGACCGGCGATCCAGGTCCCGACCCGGACATGTATCAGCCCTGCACGCAACCCGACGACTGCATGTCGGGCACGTGCGCCTACTTCGTGGAGCCGGGGACGCTCGATCCGCTGGGCAACTTCTGCAGCGACATCGGCTGCGACGATCCCGTGCTCGACTGCCTCGACATCGGAACCGAAGCCACGCGCACGTGCGTCGACGTTCCGGTCAACGGCGTGCTCGAGTCCATCTGCGCCCTCGACTGCTCCGACACTGGGGCGGCGGGGTGTGCCGGCGACATGGTTTGTCTCGACAACATCCTCGGGCTGCCCGGGATGTGCGCCCATACCGAGTAGGGGACGGCCGAGATCAGGGCGACGTGGAGCCCCCGGTGCGTCCCATGCGTTGCTCGCGGCCGTAGTGGCTCGCCAGCTCGGCATACAGGCGGCGAAGAAAGCCGTCCGCGTCCGCTGCGGCGCGGTCGGGGCAGCGGCCGAGCTTGCTCGCCAGCGTTCGCGCGACCTCGTGACGCACGGTCTGTCCGGCGTCGGTCGTGGGCTCGACCTCGCGAAGCAGCCGGGCGAGAACCTCCATCTGCTCCACGCCCAGCACTGCCGCGGCGGGTCGCTCCGACGTCTGCGTGTCGAGCGAGCGCGGGTCGACCAGGGACAGTGGCGCCCCACCCACCGCCGGCCTTCGCACGACGGCGGTCGAGGCGATCATGTCCGCGAGTCGTCGACGCTGCGGGTGCACGAGCGGGATGAGGGCGAATGCGGCAATCCAGGTCGCGCCCGCCAGCCACAGGGGTTCTCCGTTGGGCAGCCAGATGCCGGCGACCGCCACCAGCGGCAGCGCCAGCTCGAGGTCCCGGACGAGGCTGCGAACGAGCAGGCGTCGCCACGTCAGCGGCCCGCGGCCCAGTGCGACCACCCGAATGCCGAGCGATTGCTTGCCGAGCGTCGCGCCATTGAGACGCGCCCCCAACCCGACGAAATACGCGTGGCGTACGATGAAGGCGGCCACGGCGATCGGAATCCACGGATCGGTGATGCCCTTGCCGAGCGACAGCGGAACCGCCACGAACGCGAGCAGGAATGCGTCGACGACGAGCGCCAGGGCACGCTCGGGCAGCCCGGCCAGACGCAGGGACAGCTTCAGCCCGCCGTCGGTCGTCAGCTCCACGCTGCGCTCGGTCATCGGCGCCGCCTCCGAGCGTTGGGCGGAAAGAGCCACAGGGCGATCCAGATGATGTGCACCCACCCGATCAGCAGCCGGGCCCAGTCGGGTGGCGCGTAGGTGCTCACCAAGAAGCGCGAAAGCAGGCCGACCAGGACCAGCGCGGTTGCTCCGACGAGCACGACCGCACCGTTGCGTGCGACCTTGCGAAGGACCAGAGGGACCGGGTCACGCTGCGGCGAGAGCAGAGCACGCCCGAGCGAGAGCCCAACCGCGCCGAACAGGACAACCGCGAGGCCGGTGGCCGGCAGGTGCGGAGCGGCCCACGTCAGCAGGTGGAAACCCAAGCCTCGAGCGAACAAGACCGTGCCGATGCCACCGGCGAGGGTCCCGCCGGCGAACAGCGCGACCAGCCCCGGCGCGCCCCCGACGAGGCCGAGCGCCAGTGCGACGAGCGCGAGCAGGGCCGCTCGGGTGAGCAGGGCGCCGGCGAAGGCGTGGTCGAGACCGGCCGCAAGCACGGCGGACTGCTCGGCCGGACTGTGCCCCACGAGCAAGCCGTCATCGACCAGCGCGAAGAACCATGCCGGATCGCGCAGGACGAGCATGACGCCGAGCAGCACGCCCAGCGCGACGGCGACGGTGGCGGCGGCGAGCTCGGGCGCGATGCGGCGAACGGCGCGGGGGATTTCCGAACCGACGAAGCGGCGCAGCGATCGACGCGTCGGTCGTGTGGCGCCGTGCAGCGCCACGTGCGAGCGGGCGGCCAGCTGCTCGAGGTACTCGACCAGGGGCGGGTCGACGACTTGCTCGCGGGCGAATGCGACCGCGGAGATCAGCCGCCGGTGCAGGCGAACGGCCCGGCGGATCTGCACGACCGACAGCCCCGACAGCCCTACGGATTCGGTCAGCCCCAGCAGCTGCTCGAGCTCGGTCCACTCCGCCTCGAAGCGGGCGCGCAGTCCGAGCCGCGGAGGACGACGCCTTGCCCGGGTCCTCATCCGAGCCTCCGTTTGTTGGTCAGGTAGCGGCGCAGGAGGTTGACCGTCACTTTGCCGGGGGCGCCCTGGACCACGACGACGCCGCGGCGGCGCAGGCCGTCGAGGGCCGCGCGCCGCTCGCGGGCGAGGTCCTCGAGCACGACGCTGCGCGCGATCGTGTCGACGTCGTCCGGCTCGACCGCGAGCGGCTCGGCGGCTTCGGGATCGTCGAGTGCGACCACGAGCACGACATGGGACTGCGACAGGGATGTGATCGCTTCGGCGAGCAGCTCGTTGCGGACCGGATCGGCGACCTCGGTCACCAGCACGACGAACGAGCGGCGCCGCAGTCGCTGACGCAGCTCTCGCACCGCGTGCAGCGGGTTGCTCTCTTCGATCTCGGGCTGCACCGTGGACACGGCGCGCGCGAGCTGATGCAGGTGCCGCGTGCCTGCGCCCGGCGGCACCCAGACCCCGGGGCGCTTACCGAAGGTCTGCAGGGCCACCTGATCGCCGTTGCGCAGGGCGACGTCGGCCAGTGAGAGCGCGGCATGGATGGCGTGGTCCAGGCGGGTCAACGCGGCGATCGGTGCGGCCATCGTGCGGCCGGTGTCGATCGCGACCACGACGCGCTGGTTTTGCTCGAGTCGGAACCGGCGCACCCGCAGCTCGCGGCGCCGTGCGCTTGCCTTCCAGTCGACGGCGCGGACATCCATGCCCGCGGCGTAGACCTGCAGCTCGTCGAACTCGAGGCCGTCGCCGTGACGCCGGGTCGGGGACTCCCCCATGCCCGCCGCGACGAGCCGCGGGCGAAGCGACATGCGCCGAACGGCGGCCAGCGCCGGCACGACCTTGGTGCTCGCGTGAATCGGGAGCCGCTTGATCCGCGTCAGCAGACCCATCGGACCGGTTGCCCGTACCCAGATCGCCTCGAGCGCCCCGGGTCCACGCCGGTTGGCCCCCAGCGGGAGCGTCGCCTCGATCAGGTCTTCGCGCTTGGACAGCTCGAGGTCATCGCGAGCGTCGAGGGAGCCGACCGCCTCGGCACGCAGGGTGAGCGGGCGCCAGCCGCGGGTCCGCGGCTGGACCACGAGCTCGGCCGCGGCCGGCTCGCCTACACCGAGCGTGCTCGGTAGCGTCGCTTGGACAGTGGGGACGGCCCGCCACAGGGCGACGAAGTCGAAGGTCACCAACACCGCGAGGACCACCAAGGCCGGCAGCCATGGGATCCACAGCCACGGCAGACCGAGCCCCGCGATCGCGAGGGCGAGCGCGCAGGTGGCGATGGCGAGCAGTGGGCGGGCGGGAGCCATGGTGCGATTCAGCGGGGGGCGGGAACGGTCTCGGCGACTTCGGCGATGACGTGCTCGGGCAGCACGCCATCCATCTCGGCATCGGGCTCGAGCACGATGCGGTGGCGGGCGAGCGGCACGAGCAGCTGCTTGACGTCGTCGGGCACGACGTAGTCGCGGCCTTCGCAGGCGGCGAGGGCCCGCGATGCCGCGGCGAGGGCGGTGCTGGCCCGTGGGGACAGACCGACCGAGATCGATCGGTGCTCACGCGTGGCCCGGGCGAGCGCGACGACGTATTGGGCAATCTCGAGCTGCAGGCGGACCTGCTGCGGCACCGCCCACAACTGGGGCAGGTACTGGCGGCCGACCACCGGCGCGAGGCCCAACTGGTCCAGCTCGGGCGGCGCGGCGCTGGCTTGGTGCGCCATCACGGCAGCCACCTCACGCTCGGCGGAGGGGTAGAGCACCTCGAGCTTGAACAGAAAGCGATCGAGCTGAGCCTCGGGCAGCGGATAGGTGCCCTCGTTCTCGATCGGGTTTTGCGTTGCGAGCACCGTGAAGCTGGCCGGCAGCGTGTGGGTCGTGCCGTCGATCGTCACGGCGCGCTCTTGCATCGCCTGCAGCAGCGCGGACTGGGTCTTGGGCGGCGTTCGGTTGATCTCGTCGGCGAGCAGGAACTCGGTGAACACCGGGCCGCGGATCAGCGAAAACGTTTGGGTGCCGAAGTCGAACACGTTGGCCCCGAGAACGTCGCCGGGCATCAGATCCGGCGTGCACTGGATCCGCTGCATCGGCATGTCGAGGCAGCGCGACAGGCATCGCGAAAGCAGGGTCTTGGCGGTCCCCGGGGGACCTTCGAGCAGCACGTGGCCGCGCGACATGATGGCGACGAGCGTGTGACGGACGTGGCCCTCGGCGCCTTGCACGACGCGGCCGACTTGTTCGGTCAGAGCACTGAGGACGGCGGGGATGTCGGACGGGGTCATCGTTCGCTTCGTTCGTCGGAGGGATGGGAGGGGGGGCGAAGGGCTGTCTTGCGCATTTGGTGGGCGGCGCGCGCGAGCTCGAGCGGCGGTCGGACGTCGGTTCCGTCGCGTGTCACCTCGGCGAGTAGGGCACGGGCATCGGTCTCGATACCGAGGCGGGCGGTGGCCTCGTCCAGTCCTCGGGCGCGACGGCCGAGATCGGCGGATCCGGGGACCCCGAGTCGGTCGGCCACGCTCGCGATCACGGCGCAGACGTAGGCGGTGGCGAGACGACGGGTGCGACTGGGCGTGCCGACCATGGCGTCCACGGCGAGCTCGACCAGGGCGGCGGAACCGGCCGCGGGACGCTGCGTCGTCGGGGGTCCGAAGCGGCGCGCGACGAACAGTGCGTAGAGCAGCGCGAGCAGCAACGCGTGGGCGACCACGA